>Ga0065721_10004897_pt1 | contig 36528 bp, 32 predicted proteins | sample Mesricmetagenome_FD_59108 | JGI IMG/M metagenome (GOLD analysis project Ga0065721, IMG submission 59108) | Mesophilic microbial community from rice straw/compost enrichment Sample: eDNA_1 v2 (version 2) | ecosystem: Engineered > Solid waste > Grass > Composting > Bioreactor | place: USA: Davis... | reverse complement strand
TTCTTCCTGAATTTGCCTGAACAGCCAGGCGCAGCATTCGTTGTCGTGACACACCTCCACCGCAACCATTTCAGTATCCTTGATCAGATGATTTCAAAGTTCACGGGCATGCGCGTTGTGCGGATTGCCGGCGGCGAGCAGATCCTTCCCAATTATGTGTATGTGATGCCGGAAAAGGTGAAGGTTGAAATCCGGAGCAACAGGTTCATTCTGAGAAGTCGTCTTTCAGAAGAAGTTGTCAATAAAACGATTGACACATTCTTTCACAGTCTTGGGAAGGAAATGGGCAGGAGAGCGGTAGGAATCGTGTTTTCCGGGATGGGTAGCGATGGATATGAAGGGGTACAGACTATTCACAAACACGGGGGAATTGTCCTGGTGCAGGATCCCCATTCAGCAGAATTCAAAGGGATGCCCGAGACCATCATAAATCGCAATAGTCCTGACGCTGTATTGCCTCCGTCAGAGCTCGCCTCCGGACTTATGTCTTTGATTCTCGAAAGCAAATCAGCTTTGGAATAGTGACTCAGGTGGATTCCTTTTCAGTGATGTTCTGGCGTCGGAATGATCGCGCATTCCATAAAGCTTCCTTGCGGATCGCGTGATGAATACTGGCGTTGATCTCGTACCCTATAAGCAGTACAATCGTTACGAGCTGTACCCACACCATAATTGCAATCAGTACCCCGATTGAACCATAAACCTTGTTGTACGTACCGAAATTTGTGACGTAGTACGAAAAGCCGTATGAAACGGCGATGATCATAAGCGTTGCCATGAATGACCCGACAGAGAAGAATCGCCAGTTATAATGGATTGCCGGACCAAAATAGTAGAGTGTGGATATTGCGAGAAAGAAAACGATAAAGATGACGACAAACCGGATTGCGAAGAGAAGAAAAACCGTATAGCTGTTAAGGTTGATGAATTCCAGCGAACTGAGATGCGTCAATGCGTAATCGAGTACGAGCTGCCCGACTACCAGGAGGATAATAGCGAGGAAAACAACGAAGGCAAGGTTGAATGTGAGGGCTGTTGCAATCAGTCGCGTCTTGAGGGCACTTCGGTTTTCAATCGTTCGGTAGCAGGCGTTGAACGCGCGCATAAGGGCCATCGTACCGTTGGTTGACAGATATACCGAGAATACAAACCCCAGCGATAGCAGTCCGCCGCGCTGGTTGTTAACGATATCGAGTACTGTCGACGATACCACTTCAAACATCGAAGGTGGCATTTGCTGACCTAGAAATTCCACAATTGACTCGTTGGTCACCTCGGGAAAAAACTTTGATACATAGGGTATCAACGTAAATAGAAAGATTATTGCCGGAAAGATGGCGAGCAGGAAGTTATAAGCAACACCGTTTGCCCGGTCGAGGATTTCATCGTCGGTCAGGTTCTTCAGGAAAAGCCGCAAGATTTTGTAGAGCGAAATGTTCTCATACTTCCGGAACCGTACCTTCTTCAGCCAATTGATAAATATCCGGCCCGGGTTCCAGCGAAAGAGTAGTCGTTTATGCTTATACTTCATTAAAATACGGTTCAAGCACAGCCTGCATTTCCCGCGGAGGACGACAAGGTCGATTACTTTTTTTGTCCACAAAGGCAAGCAGGGTTTCGCCTTCGTTGATTAACTTATTTTCTTCGTTGAAAACCTGGTATTCGAACCTGATGCGTACTCCTGGCTTTTCCTTAATGGTAGTTACAATCCTCAGCAATTCATCGTATCGCCCGGGGGCAAGATAACGCGACCTGTTTTCAAGGACGGGCATGATCACGCCCATCTCTTCGATTTCCTTATATGTAATCCCAAGCTGACGCAGGCTTTCTACGCGGGCAACTTCGTAGTACATCGCATAATAGCCGTAGTAGACGTAACCCATCTGATCGGTTTCTGCGTAGCGTACCCGGACCGTTGTGCTGGACTGATACATTATTTCTTTTTCAGTTTCGCCGCTTTCTGCTGTTCAATTGTCAGGGCACGCTGATAACGCGCGGCGTTCCGCATGTGTTCCCTGTAGTCGTGGGTGAAGTTATGTCGGCCGGAGAAATCTTCTTTGGCGCACATGTAGATGTAGTTGGTTTCCGGATGATTCAATACCGCATCAATCGCATTGATCGTGGGCATATTGATCGGTCCCGGAGGAAGCCCCGGATACTTGTAGGTGTTGTACGGTGAATCGATTTCCTTATGCTCATTCAGCACCCGCTTCAGGGAGAAATCGCCTACAGCAAACACAAGTGTCGGATCTGCCTGAAGAGGCATACCCGTTTTCAGGCGGTTCATGTACAAGCTTGCAATAAGTGGTGCTTCGTCTGCACGGACGCTTTCTGCCTGGACAATAGACGCCAGGACCGAAACTTCAAATGGTGTCAACCCGTGCTGACGGGCTTTTTGCATGCGTTCTTCGGTCCAGAATTTTTTGTATTCCTCATACATCCGCTCGACGAGCTGGTTTGCAGAGACATTGTGATAAACCTCATACGTGTTGGGGATAAACATGCTGATGATGTTATCCTTGTTAAATCCATGTGGATTGCTGTTCGCAAAATTGATTAGCGCAGCCTGAAATTCGGCTTCACTCATGGCGAGATTGCGCGTGATCTTTTCTGAGAGCTCGGAAATGAGCCGCACGTTGTTGAAGGTGATTTTCACCGCGTTGTGGCCGCTCAGCCGAAGCGTGCGTATTGCCTCCAGGTTAGTCATGTTCCGGCGGAGCATGAACTTTCCGGGCTTTACCTTTTCATCGTATTTCATCAGGCGGGCCAGAAAGCTGAACGAAATCAGGTCGTGGACATAGCCGCCTTCGTGAAGTTCGCGTTGTACATCTTTGAACGTTGCCTCTTTCGGGATGACGATAGCCCGGTCATTCTTTTCGACAAGGATGTTGGGGGTATATACAATCTGATAACCGTAAAAGGCAAAGGAGATTCCCAGAATTGCGAAGAGGAGGAAAAAAACGAGTCGTTTGCTGAATTTCATAGAACTAAGGGGCTCAAAATTAAGAAAATCATTCCAGAGTTATTGCCAACAAAGGGCCGAAACCCGTTCCTTTGGGATGTGGTACAGCATTATTAGCTAATTTTTGAATGGAAGCAGAACTAATCTCAATTCACCCGAAAAATCCGGAAGACCGGAAAATCAGGCACGTAGTAGACGTTCTTCGCAACGGCGGTGTGATCATTTATCCGACCGACACCATTTACGGAATAGGATGCGATCTACTGAACCGCAAAGCGCTGGAGCGTCTTTGCAGAATCATGGATATCAAGCCGCAGAAGCTGAATCTCTCGTTCATCTGCAACGATCTCAGTCATATCTCCGAGTATGTCCGTGGTCTGGATACTTCCGTATTCAAGCTGCTTAAAAAAACGCTACCCGGTCCTTATACCTTCATTTTGAATTCGAGCAGCAAGGTTCCCAAGATACTCGAGACGAATAAGAAGACGGTAGGTATTCGTATTCCTGACCATGCCATTCCGCGGGCGCTCGTAGCGGAACTCGGTAACCCGCTGATCACATCGTCAATTAAAGACGACGACAAGATTAAGGCCTACACGACGGACCCCGAGGAAATCTACGAGGATTTCAAGCATCAGGTGGATCTGGTCATTGACGGAGGTGCGGGAAACAATGTACCATCGACTGTCGTTGATTGCACTGGCCCGGAGTTGGTTGTCGTTCGGGAAGCTGCCGGCGATATCTATTCTTTTCTGTAGGACCATCTTTCATCCGAGGTTGTCGGGCCAGTGATCTGTCTGGTTGTGACCACGTTTCGATTTGAAATACAGCGGGCAGCTATGCAGGTGCCAGGCAAGACTTCTTTTCCAGACGGCATTAAATGTTTGAATTATGGCCCGGTATATGAAGTTCTTCCTATTTTGGAGCCGAACAGAAATCAAGTGACCAAAGCCGTAATTGATCTTCACTACTTACCCTGCATTGCATACTTCGCTGCGTTGCAGCGTTATGGGACGGTGCTGTTGGAAAAGCACGAATATTATGAGAAACAGACGTTTCGCAATCGTTGTTACGTAAATACGGCACACGGGCCGTCTGCCTTAATAATCCCGTTGACCGGGAAGCGGGGGAAAGTTCCTGTAGGTGAGGTCCGCCCTGATTACTCCCAGAAGTGGGTGAACAATCACTGGCGTACGCTCCGCTCGGGCTATGGCAAGGCTCCCTTCTTCGAATATTATGCCGACGACCTGCACGACATTCTGTACCTAAAGTATGACTTGCTTTACGACCTGAACCGCGCATTACTGACAATGTGTCTTCGATGGCTGCGTATCGATATCGCGGTAGAAGATACGCTGTCATACGAAAAACAATATTATGACGAGGTGAACGACTTAAGGTCATACATCACCTACGGAAATAAGGATTTTTTGAGTCAGGTATATAAACCTATTCCCTATCAGCAGGTTTTTGGCAACACGTTTGCAGATAACCTTAGCGTGATTGATCTCGTGTTCTGTTGCGGGCCGGAAGCAAGCCGTATTTTGAGGGAGAGTAGTGAGCGGTAAGCGGTAGTGAACATTTCCAATAATAACAGTGTTTCTTACCTGGTATTAAATCTTAGGGATTCGGTAGCATAGGACAGACAAAATACTTTACATTTACATTTATCATTTCACTTTTTATAATATATGGAGGCTAAATTTTCCAACCGGGTAAAAGAAGTTATCTCACTGAGCCGGGAAGAAGCATTGAGGCTGGGGCACGATTACATCGGCACCGAACATCTTATTCTCGGCATGATCCGGGAGGGAGAAGGCGTAGCCGTCGGAGTGTTGAAGAAGCTCGGTGTTCCTCTCGATGAGCTCCGTAGTGAAATCGAAAAGATTTCAAAAGGTACGGCAACTCATCAGATTAAGAACCTTGCTAATATACCCCTGACCAAAGCGTCAGAAAAAGTTTTGAAGATCACATATCTTGAGGCAAAGATTTTCAAAGCCCAACTGATAGGTACAGAGCATTTGCTGCTGTCTATTCTTCGCGATCAGGATAACCTCGGTACCCAAATCCTCAATAAGTTCGACGTTAATTACGAAACTGTTAAGGAGATGCTGGAATATCAAAACGAAGGGCCTATGGCATCTTCGGATACCGATGATCCGGATGACGATTCATCAAAAATCTTTGGCGCCGGAGCAGGCTCCGCCGGCAAAGAAAAGAAGGGCACAGAAAAGTCACGGACACCGGTACTTGATAATTTCGGACGTGACCTGACGCGTCTCGCTGAAGATAACAAACTCGACCCTATCGTAGGACGTGAGAAAGAAATCGAACGCGTCGCTCAGATCCTTTCCAGGAGAAAGAAAAACAACCCGATCCTTATCGGTGAACCTGGTGTGGGTAAAACAGCGATTGCTGAAGGTCTCGCGCTGCGCATCATACAAAAGAAAGTATCGCGCGTCCTCTTCGGAAAACGCGTCGTTACGCTTGACCTTGCTTCACTGGTAGCCGGTACAAAATACCGTGGCCAGTTCGAAGAAAGAATGAAAGCGGTAATGAATGAACTTGAGAAATCACCCGACGTGATTCTGTTCATCGATGAGCTTCACACTATAGTAGGTGCTGGTGGCGCTTCAGGTTCACTCGATGCTTCCAACATGTTCAAGCCGGCTCTTGCGCGCGGTGAGATCCAATGCATTGGAGCAACGACACTTGATGAATACCGTCAGTACATCGAAAAAGATGGTGCGCTCGCACGGAGGTTCCAGATGGTAATGGTCGATTCAACCACTCCGGAAGAAACGATCCAGATCCTCGAAAACATCAAAGAAAAATACGAAGATCACCACCATGTGATCTATACCAAAGAGGCTATTGAAGCCTGCGTAAAACTGTCAGATCGTTATATCAGCGACCGGTACCTGCCGGATAAAGCGATTGACGTTCTCGATGAAGCAGGTGCACGCGTACACATCAATAACATTCACGTTCCCGAAGACATCGTCAAGCTGGAAGAAGCTATCGAAGATGTTAAGAAGGAAAAGAATCGCGTGGTTAAGAGCCAGAAGTACGAAGAAGCTGCACAGCTACGCGACCGCGAGAAGAAGCTCATCGAGCAACTTGAAATCGCAAAAGCGAAGTGGGAAGAAAAAACGCGTACTGAAAAGTATACCGTTAACGAAGATAACGTCGCCGACGTAATCGCGATGATGACCGGCATTCCGACGAAGCGTATCGCTCAGAAGGAAAGCAATAAGCTCCTTAACATGGGTGAAGAACTCAGCGGTAAGGTGATCGGTCAGGATGAAGCAATCAAGAAACTGGTGAAAGCAATCCAGCGGACCCGTGTTGGTCTGAAGGATCCTAAGAAACCTATTGGTTCATTCATATTCCTCGGTCCGACAGGCGTTGGTAAAACCGAACTTGCAAAAGTGCTCGCTACCTACCTCTTCGACAAGGAAGATGCACTGGTACGCATCGACATGAGTGAGTACATGGAGAAATTCTCTGTGTCACGCCTCGTGGGAGCACCTCCGGGATACGTCGGATATGAAGAAGGTGGTCAGCTTACAGAAAAGGTAAGACGCAAGCCGTACTCTGTCGTGCTGCTGGACGAAATCGAAAAGGCTCACCCGGATGTGTTCAACATCCTGCTGCAGGTACTTGACGATGGAATCCTCACAGATGGATTGGGTCGCCGTGTTGACTTCCGGAATACGATCATTATCATGACGTCAAATATCGGGGTTCGCGATCTTAAAGATTTCGGAACCGGTATTGGTTTCGCGACTGCTTCGAAGCGCGAAAGCGAAGAAGAGCATATGAAAGCTACGATCCAGAATGCGCTGAAGCGTGCTTTCAGTCCTGAGTTCCTGAATCGTCTGGACGATGTGATTGTGTTCAATTCACTTCAACGCGAACACATCCACAAGATCATCGACATTACGCTTAAGAAATTGTTCGACCGGATTATCCAACTTGGCTACAACGTCGAACTGAGTGACAAGGCGAAAGACTTCCTCGCTGAGAAAGGTTATGATCAGCAGTTCGGAGCTCGTCCGTTGAACCGTGCCATCCAGAAATACCTGGAGGATCCGGTAGCGGAAGAAATTCTGAAAGGCGAAGTTGAAGAAGGCGGTACGATCATGGCCGACTACGACGGCAAGGGTGATGTACTGACGATCAAGTCGAAGAAATCGAAGTCGTCATCTTCCAAGGAGAAGAAAAGCGAATAAGAATCAGTTAGTAAAGTTTAATAGGGCTGCTCTGAAACCGGGGCAGCCTTTTTTATTGCTACTTGTGGTGCGATAGGAATTGCGCTAGTAGCTACCGAAGAATTTGCGTGTGAACCATTCCAGGCTGATAAATGCAAGCGCCAGCCAGAAAACCCACTTCAGATTAACGAGGCTGTCGTATGTTTCTTCCGAATGGATAATCCGTTTCGCCGTTGCAGCAGAAAGGTCTGCCTGAAGCTGAGGTACTTGCTGCAGTGTGTAAAACTTCCCTCCGGTGTTGGCTGAGAGTTTGCGCAGCATGTCAAAGTCGGCGGTAAGATTCTGAAGTTCCACTTGTCGCGCGACCACTCCAAATTCGCCGCGCACTTCTTCCATGCGGTTGTTGATCAAGGTTCTCGATCGATATTTGTAAACTCCTTCCTCAAGACCACCGATGGCATAGCGAATGTTGCCAGGACTGGTAGTGTATGTGTATGATCTGGAGAAATTGTTTTCGCCGGTGATTTCGATGTCGATCTTGTTTCCATAAACGGGTTCATAGATGTCGTTGTACACCTGACTTTCGAATACCACGGGTTCGGCATCCGAGAAATCCTGACGTACAGGGTAGCTTTTGAAGCGCTGTTTATCGTCGGTGGTGCTTAGGTATTGTATCAGCTTTCCGAACAGTTCATCAAATCCCTGTGTTTTTTCTGTACGATCGAACTCATTCAACCGCCATCTCCAGAGACCTTCACCAAGCATCATCGCAATTTTGCGATCGGCCTGACTCTCAACAGCAAGTAAAGGTCGGTCTGTAGACACGCTCCCAACTTTTTGAAACAGTAAAGGTGTGGCCGATTCAGGTACACGGATTTTCCCAAAGTGCACCGACACAGGCGGGAAGTCCTGGAACATGGTTGTTGCTTCCGGCGACAGAGAGAAATTGCTGAACGATGCATTCACAACCGGAGTTACCTGATCGAATTCGCGTGGGATGGCGTCAAACGTCAGCGGTAGGTTATGCCGCGCGAGGGTCCGTAGATCTGTCTGTTGACCTAGAATAAAAAGCAAAGATGCTTTAGTCTTGAGAAACTCCTGAAACACCGGGCCCGTCTGCCCTCTGACATCCGGCGACTGATGAAATATTACAAGATCAATTTTATCAGGTGAAGTGGCTTTCAAACCGTCTTCCTTCAGTCCGGGAATGTGAAGCAGGAATTCGTAATTGGAATTCTGTTCAATTACCTCCCGAAGGGGTTTAATGTCGGGGTGAGGTGCCGCTGCGACGAGAAGTATTTTCTTTCTTCCTTCCACAACTTCCACGAATACGGAAGCGCGGTTATTCCGGTAATTGCTCTCACCTTGTTTTTCTGCTACGGCAATGTCGAGTTTCTGGATGCCCTGTTCATCGGCCGATACCAGGAAATCGAAAACCATCAGCTGGTCATCTTGATTCCTTTTGGTTTGCTTTTCTATGGCCTTTCCTTTTCCCGAGAGTGTCACCTCAACTGGCTCGTTGGGCAGATTTTTTACCTGAACCTCTACCCGGACAGGGAACCGGTTGCCTTGATACGCGATTCGGTTAGCGGCGACATTCCGGATTGCCAGGTCCATGCGTTGGGTGGTGTCGCCAAGGCCGATGCTGAAAATCGGGAAGTTGTAACTTCCGTAAAGGGGCGACAAACCGGAAGTATATATCCCGTCCGTTGGGAAGATTACACCATTGATGCTTCGGCCCTCGTTCTGTTGCATGATGTTTCTGAGCGCCGAGTGGAGATCGGATGATTCGCCGGAATACTTCACCCCGCCGTCGACGTCATCGCCATCAAGGTTAATCATACGGATGTCGAAGCCCTGGTCGTCCAGCGTTTTCTTTGTTTGCGCAAGGTGATCTCTTAATCTCGAGAGCTGAACAGAATCAGTAGTTTGTGCTATTGAAGAGGTGTGATCCATCAGGACGATGAAGAGCGGCTTCTCAAAGTAATTGGTGATTTGCCGGACTACCGGACCGAGCAGAAGAAATAACAGCAGAAACGTGATCAGGAACCTTGTGGCAAACAAGACGTAGTTCCAGTTTTTTGGCCACGGACTTTTAGTGTTGTAAAGGAGGTACGCTATGCCGCCCGCAAGAAGGGCGCAAAGAATCACGAACAGAGGAGAAGTATCTAGAATGAGTCGCTGATGATCCATGCGCGTTCGGGTTGATTCACGTTTTGCATAAGGTACTTGTCGCAGCTGAGGGTGACAAAGGTTTTTATATCAATAACCGTATTTGTCCTTCCAGAGGGCACGCAAATACCTCCGGAGTTCTTCCTCCCGAGCATTTTTTCCAGGCTCGTAGAACTTGGTCCCTTTTATCTTATCAGGCAGGAACTCCTGACTGGCAAAATTATTTTCAAAGTCGTGTGAATATTTATATCCCTTGCCGTAATCGAGTTGCTTCATCAGTTTGGTCGGGGCGTTCCGGATGTTGAGGGGAACCGGAAGATCGCCAGTCTGATGTACCGTCCGGATGGCGTTTTCAATAGCCATATAGGAAGCGTTGCTTTTTGGAGAGCTTGCGAGGTACACGGCACATTGTGAAAGTATAATACGCGCCTCCGGATACCCGATGACAGTTACCGCCTGAAACGCGTTCGTAGCCATGATGAGCGCGGTGGGGTTAGCATTGCCAATATCTTCCGACGCGAGGATAACCATTCGGCGCGCGATGAACTTCACATCCTCGCCGCCTTCAATCATTCGCGCGAGGTAGTACACCGCCGCGTTCGGGTCGCTTCCGCGAATACTTTTTATGAATGCAGAAATAATATCGTAGTGTTGTTCTCCGCTCTTGTCGTAGATGGCGATATGCTTCTGTGCCAGGTTGATCACGAGGTCGTTTGTGATTTCCAGATCACCCGAAGTTGCATTGGCAATGAGTTCAATAAGGTTGAGGAGTTTTCGTCCGTCGCCGCCTGAAATATTCAGCAGTGCCTGATGTTCTTTCAGCTTTATTTGCCGGTCTGGAAAACCGAACTGAAGTGCCTGATCAACGAGAATCAGCAACTTTTCCTCCGTAAGGGGTTTGAGTGTATATACCTGACAGCGCGAGAGCAGGGCCGAGTTGACTTCGAAGGAAGGGTTTTCCGTAGTAGCCCCAATGAGTGTAATGGTGCCTTTTTCAACGGCGCCTAACAGGGCATCCTGCTGGGATTTATTGAAGCGGTGAATTTCATCGATAAACAGGATGGAACGCGGAGCATGCCGTGCTTTTTCGATTACGTCGCGAACGTCTTTCACACCTGCGCTTACGGCACTAAGCGTATAAAATGGTTTCCGTGCCTCGTTGGCGATAATGTTGGCAATGGTAGTTTTTCCCACTCCGGGAGGTCCCCATAAGATCATTGAGGGTACGGCACCTTGGCGAAGGGCTTTGCGAATAACGCCATTTTCGCCCGTCAGGTGTTCCTGACCAACAAGCTGGTCAAGACTGGAGGGGCGCATTCGTTCAGCTAAAGGAATGTCAGCGGATATTAACACGCGGATCTATAAAAGCATTACTGAGATGATGAGATTGACAAATAAAGCGATGCCAATGAATAAACAAAAAATGAACGTGAAAGTGCCGAACTTAAAGATAGTTTTGAACCATCCTTGTCTGTAAACCCGCTTCATGGCAAGCAACAGGTAGATTCCTATCCATAGAACCAGCGCCACATTGATCCATTTGGTATACGGCACCAGATCAAGGAGCATTATCAGGCTTCCTGCGAGGAAGAAGAAATTGTAATAGTAAATGGAGAAGACGAGATGTTCTGAGTAATAGTAGTCTTTTCGGATATAGAGCATCTTGAGAATCAGTGCGAAAATCGGAAGCAAAAAGAAGAATACCCTGGGGACATTTTCCAGGTAGTTAGAGGCATATTCAGTGTTGAAGTCCTGCCAATGCCCCTCGTAGCGTTGGTGAAGTTCAAGCTCACGTTGACGGATTTTGCGCTTAAAAAAGTTGTCGCGCTTATCTGCAGGCCGCGCGAGTTGGGCGCTGTCGTACTGTTCACGGGTTTTGAGATTGCCCAGCGCCTTATCAAGGTCATGTATCTTGAATTGGGTGGTATCGCTGGTAGAAGAGTTTACTCCTTTCTCCTTTTCATCAGGTATGATACTGACGAGGAGGAAGAACACGAAACTGATAAAGACGTAGAGCCGGGCGGGGTGGTAATGTCGCTCACGCTTCCCGGCGTTGTAGTCGATGGGGAGGCGGCCGGGATGAAGCAGGAGCAACTTACCCGTTTTCAGGAACTTCGATTCAAAGCTGATGAAGGAGGCGATGAAGTTTGAAAAGAGATCGGTAAGCGTCTGGCGGCGCGGGAGGCGCCTCTGGCCACACTGTGAGCAATATGGTCCTGTGAGGGGAGTATCGCAATTCAGGCAGTTTGGTTCCCGGTCATCCGGTGATGCGAGTTGCTCTGCATCGATAAATGCCTCGGCTGGTGGAAACGATTTTTCAATATCCATGCACGCGGGTGCTATCCGATGTATTGATTGATACGGTCAATTAATTTACTGAATTCAACTGGTTTGGCGAAATAGTCGTCAAAGCCTTGATTGAGCAATTCATCCTCATTTTCAGGCAGGGAATACGAGGTGATAGCGATGACGCGGATGTCGCGATATTCCGGGATAGCCTTGATTTTCAAGAGCGTATCTGTGCCATTCATTTTGCCTGCGCCCAGATTGACGTCCATCAGGATAATGTCGAACTGTTCTTCGCTAATTTTCTTCAGGCATGTTTCACCATCGGCTACTTGTGTTACGTCAAACTCAAGGCCCAGCATCTTTCCCATTAGCATCGCATTAACCGGGTCGTCTTCAACATGAAGGATCTTTTTCATAACGAGGGTCTGGCGTATTTGAATCGAAAGATATCAAATTCTGAATGTGAAAAGCTATCCTGCCCGTAATAGCGGATTAAGTACAACTATATTTTTCCGGTGGCAGATCATGGCGGCTTAAGCAGCCTGCTGTGTCTTCGAACGAAAAGAAATAAAAGGACATTTGTTTTGCTTTATAACGCACATCCTCTATTTTTGCAATCCCATTCACGACTGCGAGGAACTTTTAACCAGTTCGGGCAGTTGGTAATACGGAAACAACATCTGATAGTTTCAGATTAAGATATATCGCGGGGTGGAGCAGTTGGTAGCTCGTTGGGCTCATAACCCAAAGGTCACAAGTTCGAGTCTTGTCCCCGCTACTAAAATTGGCGATGACGTCGCTAAAAAAATAAAAAGTGAGCTGGACGCAAAGCTTCGAAGACGTCCAACTACAAAGACTTATCAAAAGGCGACCTGGTCGCCTTTTTTTGTTTGAATATCACGTATTAAGAAATGACTTCACCAGCCTTTAAATCCGGCTTTGTTAGCATTGTGGGCAAACCCAACGTGGGCAAATCGACCCTCATGAACCGGCTTGTGGGGGAAAATGTCTCTATTGTTTCCGCCAAGGCCCAGACCACGCGTCACCGGATTATGGGTATCCTCAGTGGAGGTGACTATCAGATCGTGTATTCCGACACGCCCGGAATCCTTGAGCCTAAATACACGCTCCAGGAGGCGATGATGAACTACGTCAAGGTGTCGCTTCAGGATGCAGATCTTATCCTTCTTGTCGTTGGCGTCGACGATCAGTTTGATGCAGAAACATTTGCGCGCTTTCAGCGAATTGAAACACCGGTTCTTCTCGTAATCAACAAAATCGATCTGGCCAAAGGAACGCAGTTAAATGACAAGATCGCTTATTGGAAACAATCACTGGGCAATGTCTCCGATGTTTACACGGTGTCGGCAAAAGAAGGTACGCACGTAGAAGGATTGCTGCCTAAAATTCTTGAACTTATACCGGTACATCCGCCGTATTTCCCCCTCGACGAATTTACAGATCGCAGTGAACGCTTTTTTGCGTCGGAGATTATACGCGAAAAGATATTTCTCAACTATGAACAGGAGATTCCGTACAGCGTTGAGGTAGTCATTGAGGCATTTAAGGAAGAAAAGGATCTGATTAGAATCAGTGCACTTATCTATGTAGAGCGCGATTCACAAAAGGGAATCCTGGTTGGAAAAGGAGGAAGCGCCATCAAGAAAATGGGAACCGAGGCGAGAAAGGATATGGAAGCTTTCTTTGGGAAGAAAATTTTCCTGGAGACGCACGTTAAAGTAGCCGCAAACTGGCGGAAAGAGAAGCACCGGCTGCGTCAGTTCGGCTATCTGGAGTAGTACTAGTAATTAATGAAATTGAATAAGTAAATGGCTAACATAGTTGCAATCGTAGGACGGCCTAACGTGGGTAAATCCACCCTGTTCAATCGACTGATCGAGAAGAGACAGGCAATCATGGATGACATGCCTGGCGTTACGCGCGACCGCCACTATGGCTACGCCGAGTGGTGCGGAAAGTTTTTCACAGTGATCGACACAGGTGGATACGTTACCGGTTCGGAAGATAAGTTTGAATCAGAAATCCGGAAGCAGGTGAAGCTTGCCATCGACGAGGCATCAGCTGTGATATTCATGGTTGATATTCGCGATGGACTTACTGGCTTCGACAAGGAATTTGCAAACGTGCTCCGCATTTCTAAAAAACCTGTCTTTATCGCCGCCAACAAGACAGACACACCGGATAAGTCAATCATGAGCAATGAGTTCTATGGTCTGGGACTTGACGCTGAGATTTTCCCGGTTAGCGCGGAGAATGGAAGCGGCACGGGTGAGTTGCTCGATGCAGTAATTCAGGTTTTCCCGTCAGAAGGACAGGAAGATCCGGATGCAGGTATCCCGAGAATTGCAATTGTGGGTAGGCCTAACGTTGGAAAGTCATCGTTTCTTAACTCCCTGCTGGGAACGGAACGAAGTATTGTCACGGATGAAGCCGGTACAACCCGCGACGCCATTCACTCCTACTACAAGATGTTTGGCAAGAATTTCATTCTGATTGACACGGCCGGTGTAAGAAAGAAGGGAAAGGTAAAAGATGACGTAGAGTTTTACTCTGTGCTGAGATCACTGCGCGCACTGGAAGAAAGCGATGTATGTATTATTGTGATCGATGCTGAAAGGGGCGTCGAATCCCAGGACGTAAACCTGATCAGTCTGGCTCAGCGCCAGGGCAAGGGAATGGTCATCATGGTAAACAAGTGGGATCTTGTTGAGAAGGATTCAAAGACTGCCGACAAGTATCGCAAGCTGATTATGGAGAAAATAGCTCCTATCGATTACATCCCTGTGATCTTTGCATCAGTGCTGAACAAACAAAGGATTTTCCAGGTGATGGAAAAAGCGGTGGAGGTTTACGGAAACAAAACCAAAAAAATCCCGACATCGCAGCTTAATGATATAATGTTGCGGGAAATTGAACATTACCCGCCTCCTTCGATGAAGGGTAAACACATTCAGATTAAGTACATCACACAGGTAACTGCCAGATTTCCTTCGTTTGCCTTTTTCTGCAATCTTCCGCAGTACATTCAGGGCTCGTATGAGCGATTCCTTGAAAATAAACTGAGAGAGCATTTTACCTTTGAAGGAGTTCCTGTGCGATTGATCTTCCGAAAAAAGTAGTTCACAGGGCGCGGGTACACCATCCGCCGGAGGCTTGGCTATATTTGGCCAACCAAAAACACTTAACTATGAAAAAAATAATTTCGTTTATGGCTGTAGCCACATTTGCGGTGGCTATTGTATCTTGTGGCCAAAGCTCAGATAGCAGCGCGTCTGAAACTCCGGCAGCGGAAGAGGCTCCTGTGTATGAGCAGGAGGAAGTTTCAGCCGACACGCTTGAGACATCAACACCTGAAGCCGATACTGTTCAGTATTAACAGAAAGATTGAAACAATGGAGAAGGCTTTAGATTCTAAAGCCTTTTTTTTATATGACCCCGGCATCTGTTCAGAAGATCCTTGAAACGCATGTTCCGCCCGCAGCGGTGGAATATTGCTTTCAACTTTGGCAGCAAAGCCCGTTCGAACTCAAGGTTACCAAAAGCAGAAGCACCAAAGTTGGTGACTTCACCAGCAAAGGCAGCAAACACCGTCCGCGGATTACGCTCAACAATGATCTGAATCCCTACCTTTTTCTTCAGACGTATATCCATGAGGTTGCGCACCTGCACGTATATCTGAAACACGGCAATCGCGTTGATCCCCACGGCGACGAATGGAAAACCACCTTCACCGATCTGATGATTCCCGTGCTTTGGGAGGCTGTTTTCCCGGAGGCGATACTCCATGAACTCAGGCGACACATGATCAACCCCAAAGCCAGTTCATACGCCGACACAAAACTGATTGAAGCGTTCCGGAAGTTTGACAAAAATGCGGCGGCGTATGTCACCCTGGATCAGCTTCCGGAGGGAAGCATTTTTCAATTTCATAAGCGCTATTTCAAAAAGGGCAAGCTGAAGAGAACGCGGGTGTTATGCGTTGAATTGAAATCCCGGCGAAGTTATCTGGTTCCGGCGGATGCAGTGGTGAATAATGTTCAGTTAAGTCTCCTCTGAATTAAGCCGTTCACGAGATCGAAGAAGTTCAGGGGCGTCATGGTTCGCCAACGATCGATTTGCAGCGTTCCTCCCATCACTACATAAGAATCAATGTTGAATTTCTGCATCTCCTGCTGAACAAATTCCGGAAAAGACACGGCGGCTATCCAGCCATCTTCCACTTCTTCAAACCATTCTTCGTAGTATGAATCGTCGGAGCCGTGGAAGTTCAGAATATTTTCGCCGATGAGAATGAACTTAGTGATGCCTTCTTTCAAAAAGAATTCAATGAGGTTGCGTTTGAAGGTCATGATGTCGTTGTTAATCGCATCATTCCATTCCCCGATCAGCTCAATGACTGTAAAACCCAGATGGTAGTCGGTGTACAGCACCTTCGCATAGAGCGTTTCAGATCCAAATGCATCCCACGCGGGATCGATATAGTAACCGTAAATTGTTTCTGAGTAGATGTCGTAGTTGTATTCCTTGCCATAGAACGGCAGGCGGTCATCGAGTGATGAGTCGTAATATTTGAGCCAGCTATGGTATGGTTCGATCTGGTGCATTGCTTCTGCGGCTTTCTACGGCATTTCTTACTGAGCCGTATTGTTTGAGAAGGTTCTCCGCTTCGGCGACATCTACATCAAGTTCTTCCATGATCATGCGAGTACCCCGGTCGATGAGCTTGTTGTTGGTAAGCTGCATATCGACCATTTTATTGCCTTTTACTCTTCCCAGCTTAATCATTGTTGTGGTAGAGATCATGTTAAGAACCAGCTTTTGTGCCGTTCCGGCCTTCATTCGGGTACTACCTGTTACAAATTCGGGGCCTACCACAACTTCGACGGGTAAATCTGCATTGGCAGCCAGTGCAGTGCCTGAATTACATGTGATGCAGCCCGTTATTATGCCGGCTTCGCGGGCTTTTTTCAGCCCTCCGATTACGTAAGGCGTTCTCCCTGAGGCGGCGATCCCGATAAGCACATCCTGCTGATTGATGCTGAATGCTTCAAGATCTTTCCACGCTTGTTCGGGATCATCTTCTGCATGCTCAACAGCTTTCCTGATGGCTGCGTCGCCACCGGCAATAATGCCGATTACTTTGCCCTGGGGCATACCGTACGTGGGTGGAATTTCGGAGGCATCGACGATTCCTAATCTTCCGCTGGTTCCAGCGCCAATGTAGAACAATCTTCCCCCACCGCTCATCTTAGAAACAATCTGCTCAACGAGTGATTCGATAGCCGGAATAACGCGGGCAATGGCTGCAGGAACAGTCTGATCCTCGCGGTTGATGTTTGTCAACAGCTCGCGAACCGACATGTTTTCCAGGTGTTCGTAATGGGAGGTGGATTCCGTTGTGTTCACGCAACTTTGTTTTGATGGTATAAGGTAAGCCCTGCGATGGGCCCTTCAAGAATATTTTTTACAGTTATGCCTTTATCATTGGCAACCTGACGCAGAATACTGCTGAAGTGATAAGCGACCGATCCGGTGAAGTGCACCTTCAGATCTTTATATCCTGCGTATTTCATTACGTTGTTTTCGTAGAATTCTGCAAAGCTTCCCGCTACGAGGTTATAGCAATAAGGTTCTTTCAGGTGATCATAAATAAACCGGGTGAAGCTTCCGAGAAAGGCGCTTGGCTTTTCCTGCTGGTAAACCTTTTCAAGGAATTCCTCCCGGGAGAATGGATAGCGTGCGTGAAAGCTGTCGGCAAGAGTGGGCGGCAACTTCTTGCGGAGATAATCCACCAACAGAATTTTGCCCATATATGCGCCTGACCCCTCATCGGCAAGGATCCAGCCCAGGTTGGCGACGTTATCTGTTATATTCCGGCCATCGTACAGGCACGAATTCGAGCCCGTTCCCATGATACAGGCAATGCCGGGCTCGTGGCCACAAAGTGCGCGTGCCGCAGCAAGAAGGTCCCAGCCAATCTCGATTTCGGCGTCGGGAAAGAACTCCAGAAACGCGGTTTTTATGGCAAGCTGGTTTTTCTCAGACGAAACGCCGGCACCATAAAAGAAAATCTGAGAGACGGGCTCTTGGATGAGAGGAAGGAGTGACTGGACTACGGTCTGCTTCAGGTCGCCGATGGGTTGGTAATACGGATTGAATCCGGGTGCACTTGCCTGGGAGATTTTCCCGTCGTTGTCAATAAGTCTCCAATCGATCTTGGAGCCACCGCTGTCGGCAATTAAAATCATGGTAGGTCAGCTAATTGTATTACTCCTTTTAACGGAAGCAAAGCTACATTTCCTGAAGGAACAATAAAATAACAATTCGATAAATGTGTGCGCACACATTAGGAATATTTTCCATCATCAGGCCTTCAACCGACCCACCGGCTCGAATTTGTCGAACACAAATTCGGTGTGGGGAGCGTCTTTCAGCTCATCGGTCAAATCCTGACCTGCCCAGTGCTCATAATGCTTGCCTTTCAGCCATAACCGGGATCGGGAGACGTCGTAGATAATCCCGCGGAGGGCAACCCAGATTTCCGGCCTGTCCTGCCCGTTCCTGAGCGCCAGTTGGGCTCTCGTATATTCCGTAAGTTCGGCGCTCACGCAGGTGTTGCTGTAAGATGGTTGAAGTCTTTGACCACGGTGTAAAGAAACTTCACCGAAGGCAGGTCACTTTCTACGCCGAGCACGCTCTTGATCTTTTCCGCGAGTAAAAGTACAGGACGGTTATTGCCGTGATTCCGGTTGACCTCCAGGGCCTGCTGGATGATCTCGATATCGCGCGAACTCAGGTTGACAACTTCCCGGAATACCGGAACATATTCGGTGTCTGGAACAACAAATAACTCNTCCGACGATACCTCGCTTTCTTTTTTAAGTTTCACTACCGCAGTTCCGGCGGCGATGTCGCCCAGGCGCTGACCTTTGTTACCGGCAGCGATTGCGATCATGGCTATCGCGCCACTGCTGATGTGAAAATCTACTAGCTGAAAGAGACACCGGATGATGTAATCGCCAAGTGTAGCAGGTGTTCCATCGAGGCGTACTACCTGAATTTTCATTGCCATTTTTCCGGGAGTCTGACCGTTCATTAGCAATTCGCAAACCTGTGAATAAAGGAAATAGGGCACGCCGAGTGTAACTACCGGTATCCAGACAGAACGGATATCAAGTTTTATCAGCAACGCGACCATCGCGATAGCGTAAATCAATAGGATGACCTGATCGAGAAGATACGCCACAATGCGTTCGCCAAGACTCGCCAGGGGATAGTGGATATAAACGTTTTGCGTTGTCTCTACACGAATGGTTTGCATCAACCTGTCTTTTTGTGCAACTTTCAATTTATAGTTTTAAAAGTATCCAAAAATTCCTAAAAGGTTTACCTGATGTATTTTTTTCGAATACTCCCCTTGATTTGCCTGATCGCCGTTTCATGTCAGACTGAAAAAAAAGCTGCTAGCACCTCCGACGAGGCGTTGATGGCCGAGGCGCAGTCACTGGCGCAGCGTTTCATTCTCACCGATGGCCACGTTGACCTGCCATACCGTTTGAAAGTAAAAAACTTCCGTCTGGAGCGGGAGTTTCTTCAAATACCGATAAAGTCCGACGAGGGGGATTTTGATTATGAACGCGCGCGTAAAGGTGGTCTTGATGCCCCCTTTATGGCAATCTATATTCCTTCGCGTGAGCAGTTGAAACCAGATATGGGTAAAGTACTCGCCGACTCACTGATCAATATGGTGACGGGAATAACAGCACTCCATCCCGATAAATTTGCACTCGCCAATACCCCGCAGGAAATAATTGAGAATACAGCTGCAGGCAAAATGTCCCTTCCTATGGGAATGGAAAACGGCGCGCCTATCGGTAACGATATACGCAACGTGGAGTACTTTTTCAATCGCGGAATCCGTTACATTACGCTCACCCATAGCAAAGACAATCAGATTTGTGATTCTTCTTATGATACCTTGAACACCTGGAGTGGTTTAAGTCCTTTTGGCGAAGAGGTTGTCAAAGAAATGAACCGCCTGGGCATGATGGTCGACATCTCGCATGTTTCTGACAGCACGTTTTATGACGTAATCAGGGTTTCCAAAGCTCCGGTCATTGCCTCGCATTCTTCCTGCCGGAAATTTACCCCCGGCTTCCAACGGAATATGAGCGATGACATGATTCGCCGCCTTGCAGAAAAAGGAGGTGTTATCCAGATTAACTTTGGTGCGTCGTTTATCGACTCCGTTGCGAGAACAAATACCAAACTGCTTGACTCGCTTGAAAACGTCCTTAAAGCTAAAGGGTACTCATCCCGCGACGAGGCGGCTCAGCCTATCATTGATCAGTTTGTTAAGGATCACAAAACCCTGTATTCAGACGTTGAGCGTGTTGCCGATCACATCGACCACGTGGTAAACCTCGTTGGGATTGATCACGTTGGCATAGGCTCGGATTTCGATGGTGTGGGCGACAGTCTTCCTGTGGGATTGAAGGATGTGTCGCAATATCCAAATTTAATTTTCGTATTATTGAAACGCGGATATACANCCGATCAGATCGAGAAAATTTGTTCAGGNAACGTCTTCCGGGTTTGGAATAAAGTAATCGAACTGGCCGCCGCGCAATAATCGGTAATCGTTCGATATACCTGACCTGACATGAAAGAAGCTGCTTTTATAAAGCAAAACAAAGCCCGTTGGCAGGAATTTGAGAAGGTCGTGAAACACCAGACACAAGTGCATCCTGACCGCCTGGCAGAGCTTTTCATTCAAGTCACCGACGACCTTGCGTTCGCAAGAACGCAATACCCTGACAGCCGTACCACCGAATACCTCAACTCTCTTGCAAGCAAGGTCCATCTTCGCATCTATAAGAATAAACGCGAGGAGACCAGCCGCTTTGTTACGTTCTGGAAATACGAACTTCCGCAGGTGATGTATGAAACGCGGAAGCCACTCCTTTATGCGTTCGTGATTTTTATGGTAGCTTCCGCAATCGGTGTGGTCTCTACGATTCATGACGAAACTTTCGTTCGCCTGATTCTGGGCGATGGATATGTTAACCTGACCCTTGAGAACATTCGCAAAGGAAACCCCACGGATATCTATTCGAGTATGGATGAAATTTCCATGTTCTTTCGTATCGCGTGGAATAACATCATGGTCTCGTTCAAGGTGTTTGTCTACGGTATCTTCACATCGATCTTCAGTGGATTTGTTCTCTTTCAGAATGGCGTGATGGTGGGGACGTTTGTTACGTTCTTTTACAAAGAACAACAACTTGCTCAGGCATTTCCGGTAATCATGCTCCACGGAACAATTGAGTTGACCTCTATCGTGATCGCGGCTGCAGCAGGTTTTGAAATGGGCAACAGTCTTATCTTCCCCAAGACATATTCCCGCCTCGTATCGTTTCAGAAAGGAGCCCTTCGCGGCTTAAAAATTGTAATCGGACTGGTGCCGTTCTTTATTCTCGCCGCATTTATTGAATCGTTTATCACCCGTTATGCTTTCATGCACTGGAGCCTGAAGACGCTGGTAATCGGGGTGTCGGCGATTTTGATGATTTATTATTTTGTAATCTACCCGTTAAAACTTTACAGCAATGGAGACAGTGGAGGTGATCACCCTGCAACGCGCGCGTGATTTTGGAAGGCGTATAAACGCCACGTTTGAATTCATTAAGCAAAACTTCAAGGGATTATCGAAATCCATTTTGGTGATTGCGGGACCTTCGGTATTGCTCAGCAGCGCGCTGATGGCGTCGATGGCGAATGACATGTTTGGCGTATTCCCGGCGGCAGTCGGAAATCCTCAGGTCCTGCAGACCTATTTTATGTCCGTTAGCTTCTGGCTACAGGGTGTCCTCATAATGTGTCTGTTCTTCCTTTCAAGCTGCGTTACGATTGCCACCTTTAATGAGTATATCATACTATATGATGAGAAAAAGACGAATCAGATAGAGGTTCGCGATGTATGGGACAGAGTGCGTTCGTCATTTTGGATGTACGCGGGTTCCATGGTACTCTTTTTTCTCGTGTTCCTCGCCGCGTACATCGTTGTCATTATGATATCGGTAATCTTTGCCATGATCTCGAAAGTTTTTATCTTCCTTGGAATTCTCGGCGTCTATGCCGGGATAATCTACTTTGTCATCAGTTCGTCGATGACGTTCTTTATCCGCGCATATGAAAAGAAAGGTTTCTTCGACGCATTGTCTCGTTCATTCAAATTGATTCGCGGAGAATGGTGGAGCACTTTTGGGTTTGCCTTTGTTATCTATTTTATCATGTCTTCTTTGGCTGGCCTGATTGTTATTCCGTTTTATGTAATCTTTTTCATTCAGATGTTCCATGCGGTTGAAGCCGGTCAGAATGAGTTTACGTCCGGAATGCAGTGGAGCCTCATAATTTTCTTTACAATCTATTATCTGGTCAGCATCGTAATGAACATGCTTCCCACTGTTGCGATAGCGTTTCAGTATTTTAACCTGGTCGAAATTAAAGAAGCCCGTGGATTGATCAGCCAGTTTGATACGATTGGACAGAAGCCTTCAACGCAGTTTGACGAGGAACAGTATTAGGTATATTGTGAAAATTGTATTTTCTGTAATACTGGTTTTGGTAAGCGTTTGCTGCATTGCACAGGCCCAGTCTGCTGTGCCCCCACTGGTCATTGATGTACAACCNGAGGAGCGGGGAATAACGGATACAGTTGCNGTGGAGGAGCGGTATTTTGACGAGGCTCGGGTGGAGTCATTCAAGAGCGATCCCGAATANCGTTACGATCAGCCTCCAACGTTCGCCGAAAGTCTNTGGGATCGATTCCTGATGTGGCTGCGCGATTTATTGGGTTCAATTTTCAACAGCGCTGTTACGACTGATTGGGGGCGGATAATAATGTATATCCTCGGAGTGGCAGTACTGGTGGTGATCATCATGGCCATTCTTAAGGTCGACGCCTTTAAGGTGTTCTATCACGGGCAAGGTGCATCACCTATTAAGCATGCAGTCCTCGATGAAAATATCCATGAGATCGACTTTGAGAACGAAATTCAACGGGCGCTGGAGCTAAAGGACTACCGCCGTGGTATCCGCCTGCTCTTTCTCTATGCATTGAAGACCCTTTCGGATCAGCATGTGATTGTGTGGGAGCAAGGGAAGACGAACCATGACTATGTCGGTGAAGTTCAGGAGGAAAATATGCGCGCCTGGCTGCGTCAACTCAGTCATTACTTCGAATACGCCTGGTATGGCAACTTCGTCGTATCGAAGGAGCTCTTCGACCGGGTTAATAACATCTTTGTTTCACGTAAGGGCGGTGCGAAATGAAGGACTGGAAGTACATATTATACGTCTCGCTCGCCATCGCTGTATTTGTCGGAATCAAGCTCATTAGTCCCAAACAGTACAATTGGACTGTGACGTTTGCAGCCGAAGATAAAAACCCTTATGGTGCGTACATTTTGTCGGAGTTGCTGCCTTCAATCTTTCCGGATGCTGAAATTGAACACTCCCATCAAACGCTTTACGAGATAAAGGATTCACTTGCGCGCGAGGGCGCTATTTTAATTCTGTGCTCCCGCTTTCACCCTGAGGAAGCTGATACGAAAGCGCTACTTAATTTCATTGATCACGGAGGAACCGGTTTTATCTCCGCACAACATTTTTGGGGTTATTTGCCGGATACACTTGGCTTTTCCGCATCCGGTTACTTTTATAAATATGGCAATCTGTTGAATCGGGGAGATACGTCGCACCTTAAGTTCGCATCACCGTCTCTTGATACCACCCGACGGTACTCTTTTAGACGGGATGATGTGCCGAATTACTTCGTTAAATTCGACTCTCTCACCACAACTGTGGTGGCCAGAAATGAGCATGATCTGCCGGTGACCTTACGCATCAAAGTCGGTAAGGGAGACCTGTATGTCAACAGCACTCCATTTGTATTTACTAATATTTACATGCTGTCGGGCGAAAACAACAGATTCGCATCCGGCCTGCTCTCGTATCTGCCTGTTCAGAAAATCCAATGGACTGAATACTACCAATCGGGTCGAAGAGAGGTGAGGTCTCCGCTTAGATTTATCCTGACGACCGAACCACTTAAATGGGCGTACTACATCACGCTTTGTGCAGTTATTCTGTTTATCGTATTTGAGATGAAGCGGAAGCAACGTGTGATTCCTGTGATCAAAGCTCCTGAAAATACTACGGTCCAATTTGTCACGACTATTGGTAACCTGTATTACCAGAACCGCGAACACCGCAACATTGCGGAGAAAAAAATCCTGTTTCTGCTTGATCAGCTTCGAACAAAATACTGGTTAAGCACCACCAGGCTCGATGACGAATTTGTCAGGACCCTGAGCAAAAAAACGGGTCGTTCGGAGGAAGATATTCGAAACCTGATTCAGATTATTAATCAGGTGAGATCCCAGGATTCGATCGATCAGGAGTTGCTCATCAAACTCAATGCTCAGATAGAAAAATGTCGTTTATAGTCAGAATTAATATTGTCAGATGGAAGATAAAGAATTTGAAAGCCGCGTTGACCTGTCAGGTCTCAATGAAAGCCTGATCCAGATAAGGGCTGAAATCGGAAAAGTGATCGTTGGTCAGTCGGCGATGCTCGATTTGCTGATCACTGCTATTCTTGCCGACGGCCACGTATTGATTGAAGGTGTTCCCGGAGTAGCGAAGACGCTTACCGCGAAGCTTCTGTCGAGAATCATCTCGGTGGATTTTTCACGAATTCAGTTTACGCCTGACCTCATGCCGTCGGATGTATTAGGCACATCGGTATATAACATGAAAGACTCAACCTTTGAATTTAAGGCCGGTCCGATTTTCAGTAACATCGTGCTTATTGACGAGATCAACCGCGCGCCGGCGAAGACACAGGCCGCGCTTTTCGAAGTGATGGAAGAACGACAAGTGACGGTTGATGGAACAACATATCCGCTGCACGCCCCGTATCTGGTAGTGGCGACGCAGAACCCGGTCGAACACGAAGGAACATACCGCCTGCCCGAGGCTCAGCTCGATCGTTTTCTTTTTAAAATCGTGGTAAACTATCCTTCGCTGGAGGAAGAAATTGCCATTATTAACGGTCACCATACGCGCAGGGGTGCTGTCCCTGCGGAGGATGTGTCACCTGTTCTCAATGCGGAACAGATAAAACGATACCGGGAGCTTGTGCAACAGGTATACGTTGAACAACATTTGGTGCGGTATATTGGCCAGATCGTTCACGAAACGCGTAGCAATCCGGGATTGTTTCTTGGCGCGTCACCACGCGCTTCAGTGGCGATGCTGGTGAGTTCAAAAGCCTATGCGGCACTGCAGGGACGGGATTTTGTAACGCCGGAGGACATAAAAACAATCGCCCTTCCGGTGTTGCGTCATCGTGTTATTCTCACGCCTGATAAGGAGATGGAAGGTGTCACCGCCGACGAAATCGTTAAGCAAATGATTGACAAAATAGAAGTTCCCAGGTAAGTGAGGCTCTTCAGAACACTAAACGTCAAAAACAGGCTCTTCATCGCCATCGGCGTTGTCGTGCTGTTGTTCATCATTTCATTTGTAATCGGTGCCGGGATTATCCTTCCCAAAATACTTTTCTATTTGTTCGTGGCAGTAGTTGCCACCGAGTTGGTACTATTGTATCGAACGCGAAAGGGACTTCACGGCTATCGTTTTACGCCTGAGCGACTTTCTAACGGTGATGAAAACGAAATAAGGGTTTACCTTCAGAATTTCTATCCCTATAACATCGGCGTGGAGGTCATTGATGAAATTCCCCATCAGTTTCAACGCCGTGACATCAGCTTTAAGGCGAACATCGCGCCAGGCGATTCGAAAGTAATTGCTTATTATCTGCGCCCCGTAAAGCGCGGCGAATATTCCTTTGGTGCAGTGAATGTCTACGTTACCTCGCCTCTTGGCCTGCTAAGTCGCCGCTTCCGTTTTTCAGCCGATGCGCTGATCCCGGTGTACCCATCATATCTTCAGATGCGGAAGTATGAGCTGATGGCAATATCAAACCGTCTGACTGAGGCAGGTATCAAGAAGATCAGAAAAGTGGGGCAAAATATGGAGTTCGAGCTGATAAAGGAATATGTTTCCGGCGACGACATCCGCACCGTTAACTGGAAGGCTACTGCCCGCAAGAGGGAGTTGATGGTGAATCACTTTCAGGATGAAAGATCCCAACAGGTTTTCAGTCTTATCGACAAAGGCAGACTGATGCGTATGCCGTTTCTGGGAATGAGTCTCCTGGATTATGCCATCAATGCAAGCCTTGTTATTTCCAACATCGCCATCCGAAAGTCAGATAAAGCAGGACTTATTACATTTCAGGATACTATTGGATCGACAATCCCTGCAGGAAAGCAAAGCGGGCAAATTGGTAAGATTCTGGAAGTATTGTATAACCAGAAGACCTCCTACCGGGAGTCGGACTTTTCGGTCCTGTATTCGCACATCAGGAGGAAAATTACTCAACGCAGCCTCCTGTTACTGTTCACAAACTTTGAATCCATCTATGGGCTGCAGCGTCAGTTGCAGTATTTGCGCCAGCTGGCAAAACAGCACTTGTTGGTAGTCATCTTTTTCGAAAACACCGAACTCAGGCAACTCGTGGAAGAGCCGGCGGGCGATCTGCGACAGATATATCACAAAGCAATCGCGGAGAAGTTCAGTTATGACAAGAAGATGATCGTCAAGGAACTTGCGCGCCATGGAATACAGTCCATGCTTACGGCACCAGAAAACCTTACCGTTAATACAATCAACAAGTACCTTGAGTTGAAGGCACGGGGAATGATCTAATCGGGAAAGATCAGATATTTTGTTTCTTCATCTGGTCAACGGCATACTCACACGCTCTCACCGTAAGGGCCATATAGGTCAGCGAAGGGTTTACGCAGGCGTTCGAAGTCATGCAGGCACCGTCGGTGATAAACACGTTTTTTACATCGTGCATCTGGTTGAATCCGTTGAGCACTGAGTCTTTCCGGCTTCTGCCCATCCGTGCAGTTCCCATCTCGTGATTTGCATTGCCAGGGAATGACGTGTTGATAAACTTCCGTATGTTCCTGTATCCCGCAGCCTCGAGCATTTCTGCTGCGCTATCTGCCATATCTTTCTGCATTTCCAACTCGTTTTCACGGAAGTTGCAGTCAACGGTAAGGGTATACCTCCCAAATTTGTCCTTCTGATCCTTATTAATAGTTACGCGATTGTCGACATACGGCAGGCATTCGCCGTAGCCCTGAATGCTTATTCCCCAGGGACCCGGTGTTTGCACAGCTGACTTCAATTCAGCGCCGATACTATCGGTTGTCAGCGCGTTTTGCCAACCCTTTCTGCCAGCGGAGCCCATCATTCCGAAGCCGCGGATATAGCGTTCTTCTTTCCGGTTAATATTTTTGAAACGTGGAATATAGATACCGTTAGGCCGTCGTCCGTAGTAATAGTTGTCCTCGAAGCCGTCAATATCTGCTGATGCGCCGGCCTGTTTGTGATGATCCATGAGATTCCGACCCACCATATCGCTGTCGTTACCTAATCCGTTCGGGAAGCGGTTGCTTGTCGAATTCAGCAGGATGAATGCTGTTCCAAGAGTTGACGCGTTCAGAAATATCAATTTTGCGAAGTATTCCCGAACCTCGTTAGTTTGGGTATCAATAGCTTCCACGCCGATCGCGCGTTGTTTGCCTTCGTCGTACAAAACCTGGTTCACAAGTTTGTTTGACTCGAGTGTGAGGTTGCCGGTCTCAAATGCTGAAGGCAGTGTACTTGCATTTGTGCTGAAGTAAGCTCCGTAAGGGCATCCCCGATGACAAAGGTTCCGATGCTGGCATATGCCGCGGCCCTTAACAGGTGCGGTGAGGTTGGCAACGCGCCCGATGGTAACAACCCTGTCGGGGAAGTGTTTTTGAACCTGCTCGCGGAAATGTTTTTCGGCGCAGTTCAATTCCATGGCAGGAAGGTATTTCCCATCCGGGAAGTGTGGTATCCCTTCAGGTTGACCACTTACGCCAATGAATTTTTCGACGTAGTCATAATACGGCTCGAGGTCTTTGTAGCGAATAGGCCAGTCGATGCCATGGCCATCGCGCAAATTGGCTTCGAAATCCAGGTCGCTAAACCTGTAACAGTGGCGGCCCCACAGGAGTGAGCGTCCGCCCACCACGTCAGCGCGAATCCAGTCGAAGCGTTTGCGTTCGGTATACGGGTTTTCGAGGTCGTTGATATAGAAGTGCTTATTGTCGCCGCCAAAGCTGAAATGGCGGCTTTGGATAGGATTTTGTTCCCGGTCGGCATGTGTGGTTCGGCCACCGTACGGAATCTCCCAGACGTCAGCAAATGTGGTGGGATAGTTCGGATGTTCGACCGCTTTTCCGCGCTCAAGCATGAGTACCTTCAAACCTTTGGCGCACAGTTCCCTTGCAGCCCAGCCACCACTGATTCCCGAACCCACGACAATAGCATCAAACGTCACGGAATCCTTACCCTTACCGGAATAATACATTTCTAAAAAAGTGTTATTGTCACCATTTCACACGATACCAACAGTCAGGGGACAAACAAGCGCTTGTCGGTCGCGATTCCAAGGATAATCATTACCAAAAAGAAAATTCATTATTTAATCGGCATTTTTATTTCCTATTCCGATCTGCGTTTTATTTTTGCGCAATTTTATCCTACCCAAAACAAAAAAATGCCAAGAGACAGAAGTATTCGCTCCGTACTCATCATTGGAAGTGGTCCAATTATCATCGGTCAGGCTTGTGAATTTGACTATTCCGGCTCACAGGCAGCCCGATCCTTAAGAGAGGAGGGAATTGAGGTCGTCCTGATCAACTCAAATCCGGCGACGATCATGACTGACAAAGTGACCGCCGACCACGTCTATCTCAAACCGCTGACGAAGAAATCGATCCGTGAAATCCTCGAAAAACATCACATCGACGCTGTTCTGCCGACAATGGGCGGTCAGACTGCCTTGAACCTGTGCATCGAGTGCGACAAAGCGGGAATCTGGGAACACTACGGTGTCCGGATTATCGGCGTTGATATCAAGGCTATTGAGACTACCGAAGACCGCGAGAAGTTTCGCCTCAAAATGCTTGAACTCGGCGTCGGCGTTTGTAAGGGTGGAACGGCAACGTCCTTCCTTCTCGGCAAGGAGATCGCTCAGGAAATAGGTTTCCCTCTCGTTATACGTCCTTCCTACACGCTCGGTGGAACCGGTGGCGCTTTCGTAAATACTCCGGAGGAATTCGACGATGCCCTGAACCGCGGCCTGCATGCTTCTCCGATCCACGAAGTGCTCGTCGAACAAAGTATTCTTGGATGGAAGGAATATGAGTTGGAGCTTCTGCGCGATAACATTGGTAACGTCATCATTATCTGTTCGATCGAGAACTTCGATCCGATGGGCATTCACACCGGCGATTCGATCACGGTAGCTCCCGCGATGACACTTCCCGATACCGTTTACCAGCGTATGCGTAACCTGGCCATCAAAATGATGAATGGCATTGGAATGTTCGCTGGCGGTTGTAACGTACAGTTTGCTTTAAATCCCGATAACGACGAAGATATTATCGGTATAGAAATAAACCCTCGTGTTTCGCGTTCTTCGGCACTTGCGTCGAAGGCAACAGGATATCCGATTGCGAAGGTAGCTGCCAAGCTCGCCATCGGGTACAACCTCGATGAGCTTAAGAATGCCATTACAGGCACAACTACTGCATATTTCGAACCTGCCATTGACTACGTGATCGTTAAGGTTCCCCGTTGGAATTTCGACAAGTTCCAAGGTACTGACCGCAAACTGGGGCTGCAGATGAAATCTGTCGGTGAAGCGATGGGTATCGGGCGCAACTTCCAGGAGGCCTTGCAGAAAGCATGTCAGTCTCTCGAAATCCGACGCAATGGCCTTGGCGCAGATGGCAAGGAACTCACCAATCAGGATGATTTGCTGTACAGCCTGGCGAACCCGAGCTGGAATCGCATCTTCCATGTTTACGACGCGATCAAGCTTGGTATTCCGCTGAAAACGATCTTTAATCTGACGAAAATCGATCGCTGGTTCCTCAAGCAGATCGAAGAACTGGTAGAGCTCGAAAAGGAGATGTCAAAGTATTCACTCGACGACATACCTGTTGACTTGATGCGCGCTGCCAAGGAAAAAGGCTATGCAGACCGTCAGATCGCACACATCCTTGATTGTCTTGAAAGTGAAGTGCGTGCAAAACGCATGGAGATGGGCATACGCCGCGTGTACAAACTCGTGGATACCTGCTCTGCGGAATTTGAAGCGAAGACGCCTTACTACTACTCGACTTTCGATACTGAGAACGAATCGGTTGTTTCCGATCGCAAGAAAATAATCGTTCTGGGTTCTGGCCCCAATCGCATCGGTCAGGGTATCGAATTCGACTACTCGTGTGTGCACGGAGTGCTTGCCGCGAAAGAGTGCGGATATGAAACGATCATGATCAACTGTAACCCTGAAACGGTTTCAACTGATTTTGATATTGCCGATAAGCTCTACTTTGAACCGGTATTCTGGGAACACCTTTATGATCTGATCGAGCATGAAAAACCGGTGGGCGTGATTGTTCAGCTCGGTGGGCAAACTGCTCTGAAGCTTGCGGAGAAACTCGAGAAGAATGGGATCCGCATTATCGGAACTTCGTTTGAAGCGCTTGACCTGGCCGAAGATCGCGGGCGCTTCTCAAACCTTCTGAAAGAACTCAACATCCCTTATCCAGAGTTTGGTGTTGCAAACAATGCAGACGAAGCGCTGGAGATCTGCAAAACTATAGGCTTCCCGTTGCTGGTACGCCCGTCTTACGTACTCGGTGGTCAGAGTATGAAGATAGTAATCAATGAGAAGGAGCTTGAACATCACATCCTCGACATATGGAAGTATCTGCCTGACAACAAGGTTCTTCTTGATCACTTCCTCGATGGGGCCATCGAAGCTGAAGCCGATGCAATCTGCGACGGTGAAGATGTCTACATCATCGGAATAATGCAGCACATTGAACCTGCGGGTATTCACTCCGGTGACAGCTATGCCGTGTTGCCGCCCTATAACCTGGGTGACTTTGTGATGAAACAAATTGAGCACTACACCGAAAAAATCGCTGTAGCACTCAAGACCGTGGGGTTGATCAATATTCAGTTTGCGATCAAGAATGATAAGGTTTACATCATTGAAGCGAATCCACGTGCGTCGAGAACCGTGCCGTTCATCTGTAAAGCTTACGACGAGCCTTATGTGAACTATGCCACCAAGGTGATGCTGGGTGAGAAGAAGGTGAAGGATTTTGCGTTCAATCCAACGAAGAAAGGATACGCTATTAAGGAACCGGTATTCAGTTTCCACAAGTTCCCTGACGTGAACAAGGAGCTTGGTCCGGAAATGAAATCCACGGGCGAGGCCATTTACTTCATCGACGACCTTATGGATGACTATTTCATGAAGATTTACGCGGAGCGAAATCTTTATTTGAGCCGATAATGTCAAAAAGAGCCCGCGACGGGCTCTTTTTGCTTCTGGAACCCTTGAGCAGCTGGATGTTGGGTTCAAGGCCTGACAGTCCGGCCGCACGTGAAGAAAGGTGATCCCAGGGGCGAATTTTTGCTGTTGAACCTCTACCTTTGTTTTATAGTTATAGAAAAAACCTGAAGCATGTTTAAGCTGATCCTCATTTTTGCTCTGATTTTCTTTGTGTTGTACAAGGTTGGATCGTTTTTCTTTAAGATTGGAGCTGCCACGCAGCAATTCCGCGAACATCAGCAGAAGAAAACGACCAAAAGTGGAAATGGGGGTAAACCGAAGAGCGGCAAGTTCACCGGCGGCGAATACATCGACTATGAGGAAGTAAAATAATCTCCTTCCATGAAAATCAGGTTTTCCAAATACCAGGCAACAGGAAACGACTTTATTATTGTTGACAACCGTCCGGGGACGCTGAAGCTTACCACAGAACAGGTTCAGCGGTTATGTGATCGCAAGTTCGGGGTCGGCGCTGATGGCCTGATGCTTATCGAGAGGGATGGATCTTCCGATTTCAATCTCGTTTACTACAACAGTGACGGTTCGCAGAGCCTCTGCGGAAATGGCAGCCGCGCTGCAGTGATGTTTGCCTCTTCAATAGGCGCTGTAAACGGTAAGACTAGCTTCAACGCCTACGACGGCTTACACGATGCGGAAATCCGTCCTGATGGAAATGTGAGACTGCGCATGAATGACGTCAGCGGAGCCAGGAATCTTGGTAACGACTTCTTTATTGACACCGGATCACCCCACTATATTCAGATCGTTGATTCAGTCGAAAATTTTCCTGTTGTGGAAAAGGGACGTTCCATCCGTTATTCAGCTGATTTTCAGCCCGGCGGAACAAATGTCAATTTTATCGCCCTGAAGGATAACAATACCATTTTTGTTCGCACCTACGAACGGGGTGTCGAAGATGAGACTCTCTCGTGCGGTACAGGCGTAACGGCGGCAGCCCTTGCCGCAAGCTTTCACGGGTACACCTCACCGGTCAAAATCAAGACACTGGGGGGCGAGCTTTCTGTGGAATTCGAAAGAAATGCCGGACAAGACGGCGCGTTCACAAATATTTTTTTGGTGGGGCCTGCCAAAATGGTCTTTCAGGGGGAATTGGAATTATAGTTGTGATTCCCCAGCCCTAAGTCAGCGGATTTATTTCCCGGCACAAACAATTTACTAACTTTGAAACCCTTTAAACCGGGTTTTCTGCAGGATCAGACTGCGCCAAAAGGGTTTAAAGACTTATATCACTATGCTCAAATTCATTGCAAAACTATTCGGAACGAAGTCAGACAAGGACATAAAGCGGATGATGCCGCTGGTCGAAGAAACCAAAAAGGAAGGGGAACGGCTAAAAAGCCTTAGTCACGACGAGCTCCGGAACGAAACAGCCAGACTTCAGGAGGTAATTAGTCAGGAACTCAAAGAAATTGATGAAAAACTCGCTGGCCTTCATAAAAAGATAGCTGACCACCCCGAACTCGATATCAACGAAAAGGAGGAGGTATTTGCTCAAATTGACAAGCTGGAGAAGGAAAGAAACAAGGAGCTTGAAGTAGTGCTCCTGAAGATACTCCCTACTGCATTCGCGATTGTACGAGAAACCGCCCGCCGCTTCAAAGAAAATCAGTTTGTAGAAGTCACCGCCCGCGATTACGACATCGCCTTTGCTGCCAAACACGGCAACATCAAAATCGAAGGCGACAAAGCCATTTGGGCCAATCAGTGGATGGCCGCCGGAAACATGATCACCTGGGACATGGTCCACTACGATGTTCAGATCATTGGTGGTATTGCCCTGCATGAAGGAAAAGTTGCGGAAATGGCCACAGGTGAGGGTAAAACGCTGGTGGCAACACTGCCTGCGTTCCTCAACGCTCTCGCGAAACGCGGCGTTCACGTGGTAACAGTTAACAACTACCTCGCAACACGCGACAGCGAGTGGATGGGGCCAATCTTCCAGTTTCACGGAATTACCGTAGACTGTATCGACAAGCACGAACCTAACTCCGCAGCCCGTAAGGCAGCGTATCTCTGCGATATTACATACGGTACTAACAACGAATTCGGCTTTGACTACCTGCGCGATAACATGGCGCGCGACCCCGAAGACCTCGTTCAGCGTCAGCACCATTATGCAATGGTCGATGAGGTGGACTCCGTGTTGATCGATGAAGCACGTACGCCACTGATCATCTCTGGTCCTGTACCCAAAGGGGATCAGCACGAGTTTTATGAGCTCAAACCCCGGATTCACAAACTGGTTGAAGCTCAGAAGAAGCTGGTGCACGAGTATTTGAATCAGGCAAAGAAACTTATCAGCGAAGGCAATGAGCGGGATGGTGGTCTTGCACTGTTCCGTGCGCACCGTGCCATGCCGAAGTACAAGCCTCTTATCAAGGTGCTGAGCGAAACCGGTATGAAAACGGTCCTGCAGAAGACCGAAAACTTTTACCTCGCCGACAACAAGCGAAACATGCCGGAGGCGGATAAGCCGCTCTACTTCGTTATTGACGAAAAGGATAACTCCGTTGACCTTACTGAACGCGGAATCGACCTGATCACGGGCGAAGGGGAGGATTCTTCTTTCTTCATCCTGCCGGAAATCGGTACTGAGCTGAGCAAGCTTGAGAAGGAAACCGGGCTTGACGATGCAGAACGTTTCCGTCGCAAGGAGGAAATAATTCGCGATTATCAAACAAAAGCTCAACGCATCCACAGCATCAACCAGTTGCTGAAGGCGTATACGATGTTTGAAAAGGATACGGAGTACATCATCGTAGACGGCAAAGTCAAAATCGTGGATGAACAGACTGGTCGTGTACTTGATGGCAGACGTTATTCAGACGGATTACACCAGGCTATCGAAGCGAAGGAAAATGTGAAGGTGGAAGACGCTACCCAGACTTACGCTACGATTACACTCCAAAACTATTTCCGGATGTACCATAAGCTTGCTGGTATGACGGGAACGGCGGAAACGGAAGCCGGTGAATTGTGGGATATCTACAAACTCGATGTGGTGGTAATCCCGACGAACAAACCAGCAATCCGGAAAGACTACGACGACTTAGTGTACAAGACAACCCGCGAAAAGTTCAACGCGGTGATTGCCGAAATTGTGAAGCTGACCGAAGCCGGAAGGCCTGTACTCGTAGGTACGACGTCTGTCGAAATATCTGAGCTTGTAAGCAAATTACTCCAGTTGCGCAAGATCAAGCACCAGGTGTTGAACGCAAAGCAGCACCAGCGCGAAGCTGAAATCGTTGCTGAAGCCGGTAAGCCTGGAACCGTGACCATCGCTACCAACATGGCGGGTCGTGGAACGGATATCAAGCTCACGCCTGAGTCGAGAGCCGCTGGTGGTCTTGCTATTATTGGTACGGAGCGCCATGAGTCGCGTCGGGTAGACCGTCAGTTACGCGGTCGTTCCGGACGTCAGGGTGATCCAGGTACGTCACAGTTCTATGTGTCGCTGGAAGACAACCTGATGCGCCTCTTCATGCCGGAGCGTATTGCCCGAATCATGGATAAACTCGGGTTGAAAGAAGGTGAAGAGATTCAGCACTCAATGGTGACAAGTTCCATTGAACGCGCGCAACGCAAAGTAGAGGAGAACAACTTCGGTATCCGGAAGCGTTTGCTTGAATACGATAACGTTATGAACTCTCAGCGCGAAGTAATTTACAAGCGCAGGAGAAACGCATTGTTCGGTGAACGTCTGGAGCTGGATATACTTACCATGCTCTATGATACCTGCGAGGACATGGTCATCAACGCCAAAAACGCGTCTGATTATGAAAGCCTCCGACTGAATGCACTCAGTGTGCTTGCGTTGGACTATGAGCTTACCCGCGAGGAATTCGATCGTAAAGATCAAAACAGCCTGACTCAGGATCTGTACGAAAAGGCTCTGGATCATTATCATAAGAAAAACGAAATGGTGGCTCAGAAGGCATTGCCTGTGGTTCGCGAGATCCATCAGACACGCGGCGCTACTGTGGAGAATATCATGGTTCCTTTCACCGATGGTCAGAAACAGATCGGTGTAGCGGCGAACCTCACGAAATGCGTCGAAACGGAAAACCGCGAACTGATCAAGGCGATGGAAAAGATGATTACGCTTGCCATTATTGATCAGCTTTGGAAGGAGCACTTACGCGAGATGGATGATCTTAAGCAGTCGGTTCAGAATGCTGTTTACGAGCAAAAGGATCCGCTGTTGATATACAAGTTCGAAGGCTTTGAGCTGTTCAAACGGTTCATCGCCAAAGTCAATGAGGACACTATTTCGTTCCTGCTGAAGGCGGACATTCCGATTCAGCAGCCCGAGCAGGTGCAGGAGGCACGCGTGCAGCGGGCACGCCCGAAACTCAAGGAGCAGAAGGATGAATCACGCAGCTTACTTAGCGGAGGCGGTGGACAACAGGCACAAGCGCAGGCTGATCGCCCGCCGCAGGAAAAGGTTATGCCGGTGAAATCTGAAAAAATCGCCGGTCGAAACGACAAAGTAAGCGTTCAATACCCAGACGGAAGAGTGGTTCGTGACGTTAAATACAAGAAGGTTGAAGACGATATCGTGAATAATCGTTGTATCATAATCGACTAACACATGCGAATGATCGGAATATCTTATTATCTGGTGTATCTGTTTCTCGCCGGATGTGCTGCGTCTAAACCGGCTTCGTCAACAGGAGGTTCAGGCCGTTACACGGAAGACTTGTCTTCATTGCGGCCGAAGTTTGAGTTGCCCGGAGATACCATCGTTGCGGGGAAACCTGAAAAGTACGTTGAGCGTCCGTTTGTAGAGGCGCGCCTCGCGGTCAACGATAAGATTGATCCTGTACTCGATAGTATTGATCGCATTCATCTCGCCAAAAAATTTGTTGATGGATATACCATTCAGGTGTATTCCGGCAGAAGGGAAGATGCATTCAGTCAACGGCGCCAACTCACTACGTTGATGCCCAATATTGAATCCGAAATCCAGTTTACAGAGCCAATCTTCCGCGTGAAAGCCGGGAAGTATTACTACATGATGGATGCTCAGGCGGATTTCACTATGATCAAAAAGTATTTTCCGTCAGCCATCATCATCCCGGAGAAAATTCCTCTGGCACAATAAGCTATTCTCAACGGGTTTTCCGTTGAACTCAACTCAATAGAAAAAGGCCGTCTCATTCTCATGTGACGGCCTTTTCAATGTTAAGCTGTTGGTTACGACCGGGGAGATGCAGGACCAGGTTCCATTATTTCTAATCCCTTAATCCCCTTAATCCCTT
>Ga0065721_10005569_pt1 | contig 36584 bp, 31 predicted proteins | sample Mesricmetagenome_FD_59108 | JGI IMG/M metagenome (GOLD analysis project Ga0065721, IMG submission 59108) | Mesophilic microbial community from rice straw/compost enrichment Sample: eDNA_1 v2 (version 2) | ecosystem: Engineered > Solid waste > Grass > Composting > Bioreactor | place: USA: Davis... | reverse complement strand
CGTACGTTCTTCGCGGGCTGGCGGATGAACCGCTCCAGCACGGCACGCTGGTCGGTATCGGGATCGGCGTAGGCGGCCAGCAGCGCGGCGACCATGGCCTGGCTCGCCGCCATGTGGCCGTCGTCGCATTTGAGCGCATAGCCCCAGCCCTTGTCGCGGATGGCGCCGCATTGCACGCCCTCGGCCCCGCCCTTCTGCATCACGCGCCCGGCAAAGGCCCGCATCACCAGCGTGTCGATATGGCCGGTGCCGGCCACCAGGTGCGGATGGGAGGTGGCGGCGTCGAACAGGGCCTGGGCTCCGGCCGCGTGGCCGGAATCGAGTCCCCGGCCCGTCGCCATGCGGGCGAAGCCCCGCGCGAAGGCGCGCAGCGGCGCGGCCCAGGTGGGAATGGAGCAGCCATCGGTGCCGCAGCGACCCTCGGCCAGGTCCTCGCCGATCACATATTCCACCGCGGCGCGCACCGCCCTTTGCACGTCGTGCTCGCGCTCGACATAGCCGGCGGTGGGCACGCCCATGGCCAGCGCCACGCTCAGCATGCCCGTATGCTTGCCCGAGCAGTTGTTGTGCAGCGGGCTCGGCGCGCGGCCGGCCGCCACCAGCGCCCGGCGGGCCTCGGCATTGGTCGGCATGTGCGCACCGCATTCGAGATCCGATTCGGACAGCCCCATGCGGGCGAGGAAACGGCTCACGCCCTCGACATGCTCGTCCTCGCCATGGTGGGAGGCGCAGGCCAGCGCCAGCTCCTGCGGCGTGTGGCGGAAGCGGTCGATGGCGTGCCGGTCGAAGATGGCCAGCGCCTGCATGGACTTGATGGCGGAGCGCGGGAACACCGGCCGGTCGATGTCGCCCGCGGCGGCGATCACCGTCCCGTCGGCGTCGACGATGACGAAGGCACCGCGATGGCGGTTCTCCACCCAGTTGCCGCGCACCGCCTCGGCGAGAATGGGATTGGCATCCATGCGAAAAACTCCGGTCCTGCTGCCCTCACGAACAGGCAGGAGCCGGAAAAGTCAACATGCATGGGTGGGAGGTACGCGGGTTACTGAAGAAAGCTCGCGCCGGCGAGGGTGGAGGTCCGAGGGCCGTGGCGTCGCTTGCGGCACTGGACGCCGGCCCCCGGGCCCCCGCCATCGCCGGCGGAGGGGCTCAGATGTCCCAGTCGTAGACCGGGGTGAGGTAGCGGGAGTTGACCCAGCCGCGGGTCCCGCCGCGGTCCACCAGGCACCAGTCCGAGCTGTTCCTGACCTCGATGCAGCGCTCGACCCAGACATGCACGCCGGGCTCGAAGCTGCCGACCTTCCGGGAATAGCTGGCGGGCCATTTGCGGACGTTGAGCTGGTCCCAATGGGCCACGTTGCTCACCTGCGCCAGCGTGTCGACGGTGTAGCCGGCAGCCATGGCGGGCTGCACCGCGAAGGCTGCGGCGGCGGTGACGACGAGGCCGCACAGCGTGGCGACCAGCACCTTTTCCTGCGACTTGTTCATTTCGGTTGTCCCCCTGGACGATATCGATCGTTGAAGGGACCCTAGCCGGCGCCTTTTGAACCTTCGCTGAGAGCGTCGTTCAGGCAGCGTTCATCTTCCGGCCGGGGTCGGGCGATGGTTCAGTTCATGTCCCGCTGGTGGACATAGAGGATGATGCTGTCGTTGCCGCCGAAGCGCAGCGACACCACGTCATGCTGGTCGTAGCCCCGGGCGCGCAGCGCGGCCATCAGCGTGGCGTTGCGGGCGATGGGCACGCGCAGCCGCTCGACATTGCCGTTCACGAACAGCGCGCCGTAGTTGTTCTTGGCGAAGACGCGCAGATCCTCGCAGATCGGGATCAGATAGACCGGCTGGTTGTGGATGGCCTGGATGTCGGCGCGGTTGACCCGGCGCATGTGGCCCATCTGGTCCGAACAGTGCTCGGCGCTCTTGCCCACGGGATGGTTGGGCCCGCCGGGCACGTTGGCGCGGGCGAACTGGGCCTGGCTGGGCAGGGTGGTCAGCACGGTGGCGAGACCGGCGAGAAGGATCAGGGTGGTGCGTTTGAACATGGAAGTCTCCTGCATCTGGTGTTGCCGGCGTCCGGCGCCGAGCTTGCCGCCGGTTGTGCCGCCGCGCCCTTGAACCCGCGCTGAGACGCCCGTTCATCCTTCGTTAACGCGCCTGCCGACGCCGCGGCGGTTGGCAGGCAGGGCGTTCCGGCATAGGCTCATGGGAAGGGGGCGCGGCGAAACTGCGTGCAATTAGAGGAGGTTCGGATGAGCAAGGTTCTGGTGACGGGCGGCAGCGGCAAGCTGGGCCGCGCCGTGCTGCGCGATCTGGTGGCCCATGGCTACGAGGTGCTCAATATCGACCAGCACGCCCTGCCCGAGCCCATCTGCCCTTCCATCCGCATCGATCTCACCGATTTCGGCGAGGTCGCCGCCGCCATGCTGGGCGGGGTGGACGAGCGTCCCGGCCCGTTCGACGCGGTGGTGCACCTGGCCGCCATCCCGGCGCCGGGGCTGGCGGCCAATGCCCGCGTCTTCGCCAACAACGTGCCCACCACCTACAACGTCTTCGAGGCCTGCCGGCTGGCCGGCATCAGGAATGTGGTCTTCGCCTCCAGCGAGACCGTGCTGGGCCTGCCCTTCGACACGCCGCCGCCCTATGTGCCGGTGGACGAGGAATATTATCCGCGCCCGGAAAGCGCCTATTCGCTGGGCAAGCTGCTGGACGAGACCATGGCGGCCCAGTTCTGCCGCTGGGATCCGGAGCTGCGCATGGTGGGCCTGCGCTTCTCCAACGTCATGTATCCTGAGGACTATGCCGCCTTTCCCCGCTTCGACGGCGACCCGAGGAGCCGCAAGTGGAACCTGTGGGGCTATATCGACGCCCGCGACGGCGCCCAGGCGGTGCGCCGCGCCATCCAGGCCGATTTCAAGGGCTTCGAGGCCTTCATCATCGCCAACGCCGATACGGTGATGAGCCGGTCCAACATCTCGCTGCTGGCCGAGGTCTTCCCCGATGTCGAGCAGCGCGGCAACATCACCGCCAACGGCACGCTGCTGTCGATCGAGAAGGCCAAGCGCATGCTGGGCTATTCGCCCCAATACAGCTGGCGCAACGCCGGGCAATAGGTCGTCCGCGACGCACCTCACCGCACGACCCGCTCACCACTTTTGCATACGAAATGTGCAGTTGCGGGTCTTGCGCTTTTTGCGGGCAGCGGCATAACTGCCGGGAATGCCGAGCCCCGACCTGTCCATCCTCATCATCGACGAGAACCGCATCCGCGCCTCGATCATCGAGGAAGGACTGCGGGAGGCGGGGCATGGGCGCGTCGCGGTCATCCACGACGTCAACGAGGTCGGCCGCAGCCTGCAGCAGACCATGCCCGACGTCGTCGTCATCGACCTCGAAAATCCCAAGCGCGACACGCTGGAGCATTTCTTCTCGCTGTCGCGCGCCATCCGGCGCCCCATCGCCATGTTCGTGGACCGCTCGGACGGCGCCATGATCGAGAAGGCGGTGGAGGCCGGCGTGTCCGCCTATGTGGTGGACGGGCTCAAGAAGGAGCGCGTCAAGCCGATACTCGACATGGCGATCTCCCGCTTCAACGCCTTTTCCCGCCTCACCCGCGAATTGGAGGAGGCGCGCGGCGCCCTCGAGGAGCGCAAGATCATCGATCAGGCCAAGGGCATATTGATGAAGACGCGCGGCCTGTCCGAGCCCGATGCCTATGCGCTGCTGCGCTCCACCGCCATGAACCAGAACCGCCGCATCGTCGAGATCGCGCAAAGCCTCATCACCGCCGCCAGCCTGCTCGGCCCTTGAACCGCCCGGGAACGCCCATGTCCAGACCGCTGCTCACCGCCGGTTTCCTGCCCCTGCTCGACAGCGTCCTGTTGGTGCTGGCCCATGAGATGGGCTTTGCCGACCAGGAGGGTTTCGATCTCGCCCTGACCCGCGAGACCTCCTGGGCCAATATCCGCGATCGCTCGGCGCTCGGGCATTTCGACATCGCGCTGATGCTCGCTCCCATGCCGATCGCCGCCAGCCTCGGGCTGACCCCTCTGGCCACGCCCATGGTGGCGCCGGTGATGACGGGGCTTGGCAACAACGCCATCACTGTCAGCGCCGATCTCTGGCGGGCCATGGCCGATGCCGGGGCGCCGGGCGATCTCGAGGCCGGCCCCGCCGGCCTGGCGCTGGCCCGGGTGGTGCGGACCACGCCGCGCAAGCTGCGCTTCGGCGTCGTGCACCAGACCTCCTCCCACAATTACGAACTGCGCTACTGGCTCGCCGCCAGCGGCATAAGGCCCGACCGCGACCTCGAGATCGTGGTCCTGCCCCCGCCCCTGCTGCCCGAGGCGCTGGGTTCGGGCGGCCTCGACGGCTATTGCGTGGGCGAGCCGTGGAACAGCGTCGGCGTCGATCGCCACGGCGCCCGCATCGCCACCACCAAGTCCTCCATCTGGCAGTGGAGCCCGGACAAGCTCATCGGCATGCGCGCCGATTGGGCCGAGCGCCATCCCGACACGGTCGCCGCCGTGGTCCGCGCCATCTACCGGGCCGGCCGCTGGGCCCACGAACCGCAGAACCGCCTGCCGGCCGCCGAGATCATGGCCCGCCCGTCCTATCTCAACCTGCCGGTCGGCATCGTCGCCCGCGCCCTCACCGGCGAGATCGACAGCGGGGTGCGCCAGCTCGCCATCCCCGACTATTTCATCCCCCATGCCGGCGCCGCCAACTTCCCCTGGAAGAGCCACGCCCTGTGGTACTACAGCCAGATGGTGCGCTGGGGCGAGGTTGCCGCCAGCCCGGACCGCGCGGCGCTCGCCGCCGCCACCTTCCGGCCCGATCTCTACCGCGCCGCCCTGGCGCCGCTGGGCGTGCCGGTGCCCGCTGAGGATTATCGCAAGGACGGCGACCGGTCCGAACCGCACCCGACTCCCGCGCTCGGCGGCGACCTCCTGCTGGGTCCCAACCGCTTCTTCGATGGCGCAGTCTTCGATCCCGCGGCGCTGGAAAGCTACATCGCCGCCCAGCGGGCGGAATAGGCGCAGGTCCGGCTTGAACCTCGCCGGCGCACCCATTCCGTCCACATTCTCATCACACCCCGCCGCCGCACAATATTTATGCAGTTTGCTGCCCCCGTAGCCGCAACCGCTCCAACCCGCATCGTTCGCTTCTTCCGGACTCCTCTGCCCAACTCATTGGCTCGGCTGAATAAATCTCATAAACGCGCAGTTGGCACGCTTCATGCAATGAGGTGAGCGAGAGAGCTCCTCCCAAGACGCTCTTCAAGGTCGACGTCCAGCGTTGGGCGTCCAAGGCAAGGCTGCCAACAGGTGCGACCGGCTTTACCGCCGGTTTCGTGGCCCGTTGGCAGCCTTTTCGTTTGTCGCTCGGTGCAACTGGAGAATGCAATGGCCCTGCCCAAGACCACCCGCCGATCCTTCCTCAAGGGAGCGTCCGCGACCGCGGCGACGCTGCTCGCCGTCAGGACGCTGTTCCCCGCCGGCGCCTTCGCGCAGGGGGCCGGCCCCGAGGTCTCGGGCACCCGGCTCGGCTACATCGCCCTCACCGATTCCGCCCCGCTGATCATCGCGGCGGAAAAGGGCCTCTATGCCAAGCATGGCGTGCCGGACGTGGTGGTGGAAAAGCAGGCGAGCTGGGGGGCCACGCGCGACAACATGGCGCTCGGCTCCGCCAATGGCGGCATCGATGGCGGCCACATCCTGCGCCCCAAGGTGCATCTCTACAGCTCCGGGGCGGTGATGCAGAACAACCAGAAGCTGCCCATGTATACCCTGCTCAACCTCAACGAGGACTGCCAGGGGCTGTCGGTGGCGCAGGAATATGCCGGCACCGGCGTCGGCCTCGATGCCTCCCCCCTCAAGGAGGCCTTCGCGGCAAAACGCGCCGCTGGCGGCACGCCGAGCGTCGCCATGACCTTTCCGGGNGGCACGCACGATCTGTGGATCCGCTACTGGCTGGCGGCCGGNGGCATCGTCCCCAATGTCGATGTGGACGTCATCGTGGTGCCGCCGCCCCAGATGGTCGCCAACATGAAGGTGGGCACCATGGACGCCTTCTGCGTCGGCGAGCCCTGGAACGAGCAACTGGTCAACCAGGGCATCGGCTTTACCGCCGCCACCACCGGCGAGCTCTGGTTCCGGCATCCCGAGAAGGTGCTGGGCATGCGCGCCGACTGGGTGGATGCCAATCCCAATGCCACGCGGGCGATCATCATGGCGGTGATGGAAGCCCAGCAATGGTGCGACAGCATGGACAACAAGCAGGAGATGGCCGAGATCATCGGCCGCCGCCAGTGGTACAACGTGCCCGTCGCCGACATCATCGGCCGCATCCGGGGCGACATCAATTACGGCAATGGCCGCACGGAGAGCGGCACCGATCTCTACATGAAGTTCTGGGGCGACAAGGGCGAGAGCTCCTATCCATGGAAGAGCCTCGACACCTGGTTCATGGCCGAGAACATCCGCTGGGGCAAGTTCCCCGCCGCGACCGACATCAAGGCCATGGTCGATGCCACCAACCGCTCCGACCTCTGGCTCGAGGCGGCCGCCGCTCTCGGCCTTTCCGATCTCCCCTCCGGCGACAGCCGCGGCCCCGAAACCTTCTTCGACGGCAAGGTCTTCGACCCCGCCGATCCCCAGGCCTATCTCGACAGCCTCGCGATCAAGTCCTTGGCCTAGCGCCCTTCAAACGACATCCAGGGAGAGCCCCATGACCCTGCCCGCCACCGACGACAGCACCGTCACCGCCCTGCCCCGCAAGGGCAAGCCCGCCACAGTCACCGCCATCTTGCTCCCGCCGCGCCGGATCGATTTCGCCGCCGTCGCCGCCAATGTCGGCAAGACGGTCGTTCCGCCGCTCGTGGTGCTGGCGGTGATCCTCGCGGTCTGGCAGGTGGTGTTCTCCCAGCCCGGCTCGTCGCTGCCGCCGCCCAGCGAGGTCTGGACGCAGAGCTACGACCTGATCGTCGATCCCTTCTTCGTCTATGGCAGCCAGGACATCGGGCTAGGCCTCAGGGTCCTCACCTCGCTCCAGCGCGTCGCCATCGGCTTCGGCCTCGCCGCCGTCATCGGCGTCGCGGTCGGGGCGCTGATCGGCCAGTCGGTGTGGATGATGCGCGGGCTCGACCCGATCTTCCAGATCCTGCGCACCGTGCCGCCCCTCGCCTGGCTGCCGATCTCGCTGGCCGCCTTCATGGACAGCGGACCCTCGGCCATCTTCGTCATCTTCATCACCGCCATCTGGCCGGTCATCATCAACACCGCCGTGGGCGTGCGCAACATCCCGGAGGATTATCGCAACGTCGCGCGCGTGCTGCAGCTCAACCAGCTCGAATTCTTCTGCCTCATCATGGTGCCGGCCGCCGCGCCCTACATCTTCTCGGGCCTGAGGATCGGCGTGGGCCTGTCCTGGCTCGCCATCGTCGCCGCCGAGATGCTCACCGGCGGCGTCGGCATCGGCTTCTTCATCTGGGACGCCTGGAACAGCTCCCGGCTCACCGACATCATCGTGGCCCTCGTCTATATCGGCCTGGTCGGCTTCGTGCTCGACCGCCTCGTGGCCCTGGTCGGCTCCATCGTCACCCGCGGCACGAGTGCAGGGTGACCGATGATGCACCCTGCACAGACCATCCGGCTCCTGCCCTCCCTCCCCTCTCAGGGGAGGGACGGGGTGGGGGTCCACCGGAGACCCTCACAACCACCCCCTCGGGAGGGAAGCGGAAGAGCCGCTCCATCCAGACAGCCTCAGGGATGAAAAACATGACCTACCTGCAAATCTCCGCCGTCGGAAAGACCTTCACCCGGGGCGCCGCCGCCACCGAGGTGCTGCGCGGCATCGATCTCGAAATCGAGAAAGGCGAGTTCGTCTCCATCATCGGCCATTCCGGCTGCGGCAAATCCACTCTGCTGAACCTGATCGCCGGGCTCACCGAGGTGTCGACCGGCGGCATCATCCTCGAGAATGCCGAGGTGGCTGCCCCCGGCCCCGACCGCGCCGTGGTGTTCCAGAACCATTCCCTGCTGCCCTGGCTCACCGTCTACGAGAACGTCAATCTCGCCGTGGCCAAGGTGTTCGGGCGCAGCANGTCCGCCGCCGAGCGGCANGAATGGATCATGGACAATCTCAACCTCGNGCAGATGGCCCATGCCAGGGACAAGCGCCCCACCGAAATCTCGGGCGGCATGAAGCAGCGCGTCGGCATTGCCCGGGCCCTGGCCATGGAACCCAAGATCCTGCTGCTCGACGAGCCCTTCGGCGCCCTCGACGCGCTCACCCGCGCGCATCTGCAGGACCAGATGATGGAAATCCACCAGCGGCTGGGCAACACCATGATCATGATCACCCATGACGTGGACGAGGCCGTGCTGCTCTCGGACCGCATCGTGATGATGACCAATGGCCCCGCCGCCACCATCGGGGAGGTGCTGGCGGTGCCGCTCGCCCGCCCGCGCCGCCGGCTCGAGCTGGCCGCCGACCGCACCTATCTCAAATGCCGCGAAGCGGTGCTCAAGTTCCTCTACGAGCGCCACCGCTTCGTGGAAGCCGCATGAGGCCGGCCATGAGGGAAAAGCTCGTCATCGTCGGCAATGGCATGGCGCCGGGGCGGATGCTGGAGCATCTGTTCGAGGCCGATCCGGACCGCTACGCCGTCACCATCTTCAATGCCGAGCCGCGGGTGAACTACAACCGCCTCATGCTCTCGCCGGTGCTTTCCGGCGAGAAGCGCTATGAGGAGATCATCACCCATGGCGACGACTGGTATGCGGCCAACGGCGTCACCCTGCACAAGGCCTCGCCGGTCTCGCTGATCGACCGGACGGCCCGGCGGGTGGTCTCCGCCAACGGCATCGTCGCCGATTACGACCGGCTGGTCGTCGCCACCGGCTCCACGCCCTTCATCCCGCCCGTTCCCGGCCATCAGCTCGCCGGCGTCGTCACCTATCGCGATCTCGACGACGTGGAGAAGATGCTCTCCATGCCCCCCGGCTCGCGCATCGTGGTCATCGGGGGCGGCCTGTTGGGTCTCGAAGCCGCCGCCGGCCTCAGGATGCGCGGCATGGAGGTCACGGTCCTCCATCTCTCGCCCACCCTGATGGAGCGCCAGCTCGATCCGGCGGCGGGGTATCTGCTCGAAAAGGCCTTCACCGAGCGCGGCATCCGCATCCTCACCCGCGCCAACACCAAGGCCATCCTCGGCGTCGAGCGCGTCGAGGGCGTGGAGCTCGAGGACGGCACCCGCATCGCCAGCGACATGGTGGTGATGGCCGTCGGCATCCGTCCCGCCACCGGCCTCGCCAAGGCCGCCGGCCTCGCCGTCAACCGCGGCATCGTGGTGGACGACCAGCTCCGCACCGACGATCCGCACGTCTTCGCGCTGGGCGAATGCGCCGAGCATCGCGGCATGTGCTACGGCCTCGTCGCCCCGCTCTACGAGATGGCCCAGGTGCTGGCCGGGACGCTGTTGGGCCAGGAGGCCGCCTATCACGGCTCGGTCACCTCCACCAAGCTCAAGGTCACCGGCATCGACCTGTTCTCGGCCGGCGATTTCGGCGAGGGCGAGGACCGCGAGGAGATCGTGCTGCGCGACGCCACCGCCGGGGTCTACAAGCGCCTCGTGCTCAAGGACGACCGCATCATCGGCGCCGTGCTCTATGGCGAGACCGCCGACGGGCCGTGGTTCTTCGACATGCTGCGCAAGGGCACCGACACGCGGCCCATGCGCGATACGCTGATCTTCGGCCAGGCCTATCAGGGAGGGGCCCCGCTGGACCCTATGGCGGCCGTTGCAGCCTTGCCGGATGATGCGGAGATCTGCGGCTGCAACGGCGTATGCAAGGGCAGGATCACCGGCACCATCACGGCCAAGGGCCTCGCCGATCTCGACGGCGTGCGGGCCCATACCAAGGCCTCGGCCAGTTGCGGCTCCTGCACGCATCTGGTGGAGCAGCTGCTGCATCTCACCCTGGGCGACGCCTACAACCCGGCCGCCGTCAAGCCGATGTGCGGCTGCACGGAATACGGCCATGGCGACGTGCGCCGGCTGATCGTGGCCAAGGGCCTTAAATCCATCCCCGCCGTGATGCAGGAGCTGGAGTGGAAGACCTCCTGCGGCTGCGCCAAGTGCCGACCGGCGCTCAACTACTATCTGGTCTCCGAATGGCCGGGCGAATACGAGGATGACGGGCAGTCCCGCTTCATCAACGAGCGCGTCCACGCCAACATCCAGAAGGACGGCACCTATTCGGTGGTGCCGCGCATGTGGGGCGGGGTCACCAATCCGCGCGAGCTGCGCGCCATCGCCGATGTCGCCGACAAGTTCGCCATCCCCACCATCAAGGTCACCGGCGGCCAGCGCATCGACCTGCTGGGCGTGAAGAAGGAGGACCTGCCCGCCGTCTGGGCCGATCTCAACGCCGCCGGCATGGTCTCGGGCGCCGCCTATGCGAAGGGGCTGCGCACGGTCAAGACCTGCGTCGGTTCGGACTGGTGCCGCTTCGGCACCCAGGATTCGACCGGCCTCGGCATCCGCCTCGAAAAGTTCATGTGGGGCGCCTGGACCCCGGCCAAGGTCAAGCTCGCCGTCTCCGGCTGCCCGCGCAACTGCGCCGAGGCCACCTGCAAGGACATCGGCGTGGTCTGCGTGGATTCCGGCTACGACATCCATTTCGCCGGCGCCGCCGGCCTCGACATCAAGGGCACCGAGCTGCTCTGCCACGCCGACACCGAGGACGAGGCGCTGGAGATCATCGTCGCGCTCACCCAGCTCTACCGCGAGCAGGGACACTATCTCGAACGCATCTACAAATGGGCGAGGCGCGTCGGCACCGACAGCATCCGGGCCGCGATCGTCGACGACCGCATGAAGCGCAAGCACTATTTCGAGCGCTTCGCCCATTCCCAGACCTTCGCCCAGGTCGACCCCTGGCAGGAGCGCGTCAACGGCAAGGACGCCCACGAATTCGCCGCCATGGCCGAGTTCGGCCTGCCGGTGGCGGCGGAGTGAGGGCGATGACGTTTTCCTTCCCATCCTTCCCCCGAGGGGAAGAGGTGGCCACATCGAGCCTCTGGAGCCCCCCATGACCGATTGGATCGACATCGGCGCGCTGCAGGCCGTGCCCCGCCGCGGCGCCCGCTGCGTCAACACCCCCAATGGCCGGATCGCCGTCTTCCGCACCGCCGAGGATCAGGTCTTCGCGCTCGAGAACCGCTGCCCGCATCGCGGCGGCCCGCTCGCCGAGGGCATCGTGCACGGCGCCTCGGTCACCTGCCCGCTGCACAGCTGGGTCTTCGACCTCGCCACCGGCCAGGCGCAGGGCGCCGACGAGGGTTCGGTGCGCACCTTCCCCATCCGCGTCGAGGACGGCCGCATCCTCATCGCTCCGGACGTGCTGATGCAGGTGGCGGCGGAGTGATGGCGGCCCCTTCCGCGGACACCGCTCTTCCGCCTCCCTCCCCCTTAAGGGAAGCCGGGTGGCATCCATGACCGCCGCCATCCGCACCACCTGCCCCTATTGCGGCGTCGGTTGCGGCGTGCTCGCCACCCCGCGGCCGGACGGCTCCGTCGCCATCGCCGGCGATCCGGACCATCCGGCCAATTTCGGCCGGCTCTGCTCCAAGGGCTCGGCGCTGGGCGAAACCCTGTCGCTGGACGGCCGCCTGCTCCACCCCGAGATCGGCGGCGCCCGCGCCAGCTGGGACGACGCCCTCGATCTCGTCGCCGATCGCTTCCGCGCCGCCATCGCTGAGCACGGCCCCGACTCCGTCGCCATCTACGGTTCCGGCCAGCTGCTCACCGAGGATTACTACGTCGCCAACAAGCTGATGAAGGGGTTCGTCGGCTCGGCCAATATCGACACCAATTCCCGCCTCTGCATGGCCTCCTCGGTGGCCGGCCACAAGCGCGCCTTCGGCGCCGACACCGTGCCGGGCAACTACGAGGATCTGGAGCTTGCCGATCTGATCGTCCTGGTCGGCTCCAATCTCGGCTGGTGCCACCCGGTGCTCTATCAGCGCATCGTCGCCGCCCGCGCCGCGCGGCCGGACATGAAGATCGTCCTCATCGACCCGCGCCGCACCGTCTCGGCCGACGAGGCCGAATTGCACCTGCCCATCGCACCGGACGGCGACAGCGCCCTGTTCGTCGGCCTTCTCGCCCATCTCGCGCGGACGGGCGCCACCGACCCGGCCTATATCGCCGCCCATACCGGCGGCTTCGCGGCCGCCCTCGCCGCCGCCGAAGGCTGGAGCATCGGCCGCGTCGCCGGGGCCACCGGCCTCGCCCCCGACGCCATCGCGCGCTTCTACGATCTCTTCGCCGCGACGGGGAAGGTCGTCACCGTCTATTCCCAGGGCGTCAACCAGTCGGCCACCGGCACCGACAAGGTCAATGCCATCATCAACTGCCACCTCGCCACCGGCCGCATCGGCCGGCCGGGCATGGGGCCGTTCTCGGTCACCGGCCAGCCCAACGCCATGGGCGGGCGCGAGGTGGGGGGCCTTGCCAACATGCTCGCCGCCCACATGGATTTCACCCCCGAGGCCGTCGAGCGCCTCGGCCGCTTCTGGGGCAGCGACCGTATCGCCGCCCGCCCCGGCCTCAAGGCCGTCGAGCTGTTCGCCGCCATGGCGCGCGGCGAGATCAGGGCGGTCTGGATCATGGCCACCAATCCGGTCGATTCTATGCCCGAGGCCGATGCCGTCCGCGCCGCGCTCGCCGCCTGCCCCTTCGTGGTCGTCTCCGACATGAACCGCGATACCGACACCATGGACCTCGCCCATGTGCGGCTGCCCGCCGCCGGCTGGGGCGAGAAGGACGGCACGGTGACCAATTCGGAGCGCCGCATCTCGCGCCAACGCCCCTTCCTGCCCCTGCCCGGCGAGGCCAGGCCCGATTGGTGGATCGTCAAGGAGGTTGCCCGCCGGCTGGGCCATGGCCGGGCCTTCGCCTATTTCGGGCCGGCCCAGATCTTCGCCGAGCACGTCGCCCTCTCCGCCTTCGAGAACGGCGGCACCCGCGATTTCGACCTGTCCGGCCTCTCCGGCCTCGACTACGACAGCCTCGCGCCGGTGCAATGGCCCGTGCGCACGAGGGCCGCGGCCCGGCTGTTCGGCGATGGCGGCTTCTTCACCCCCGATGGCCGGGCGCGCTTCGTGCCGGTCGAGCCGCCCCCGCCCTTCCCGCCGGTACCCGGCCGCTTCATCCTCAATACCGGCCGGGTCCGCGACCACTGGCACACCATGACGCGCACCGGCAAGGCCGCGCGCCTGTCGGCCCACATGGCCGAGCCCTTTGTCGAGATCCATCCCGACGATGCCCGGGCCGCCGGCATCCGCCGCGCCAGCCTGGTGCGTCTGCACAACCGCCATGGTATCGCGGTGGTGCGCGCCCTGGTCACCGAACGGCAGCAGCGCAGCCGGCTTTTCGCCCCCATGCACTGGACCGACCAATTCGCCTCGGACGGCCGCATCGACGCGCTGGTCCCCGGCAAGACCGATCCTGTCTCCGGCCAGCCGGCCCTCAAGATGGCCGAGGTCCATGCCGAGCCCTTCCCCGCCCGGCTCCACGGCTTTCTCGTCGCCGCCGAACGGCCGGCGCTTGCCGCCGACTACTGGGCCGTGGCGCCCGCCCCCGGGGGCTGGCGCGCCGAGATCGCCCTTGTTTCCGAGCCCGCCGACTGGCCCGCCTATCTCGCCCGCGCCTTCGGCACGCCGGCGCCTTTCCAGTCGGTGCGCGACGAGCGTTCCGGCCGCCGCGCCTTCGCCCTGGTCGAGAACGGCCGGCTGCGCGCCGCGCTCTACACCGCGCCCGATCCGGTGCCGGTGTCCCGCCAATGGGCCGTGGGCCTGTTGGCGGAAACCGATCTCACCGCCTCCGCCGTGCTGGCCGGCCGCCCCGGCGCCGACCGGCCCGATGGCGGCGCCATCGTCTGCTCGTGCTTCTCGGTGGGCGTCAACACCATCGCCGCCGCCATCGCCGTCCATGGCTGCACCGGCGTCGAGGCGGTCGGCGCCCTCACCCGCGCCGGCACCAATTGCGGCTCCTGCCGCGCCGAGATCAGGACCCTCATCGATGCCAACCGCCTCGCCGCCGCCGAATAGCCCGCGCATCGCGCCCCTCGCCGTGCTGCCGGTCTTTCTCGACCTGTGCGGCAAGCGCACCGTCGTCATCGGCGGCTCTCAGGCCGCGGTCTGGAAGATCGAGTTGCTGGCGGCAGCCAGAGCAAGGGTCGAGGTGTTCGCCGAGGAGGTTTGCGGGGACCTGCATGCCTTGCTGGCCCCCTCACCCGTCTCGACCTCCGGGTCGGACGCCGCAGCCGCGTTCTTCTCCCCCTCGGGACGAAGGTGGCGCGCAGCGCCGGATGAGGGGGAAGTCCCGCCCTCCGGGATCACCCTTCACCCCCGCCCCTGGACCCCGTCCGACCTCGACGGTGCCGCCCTCGCCGTCGCCGATCTCGCGGACGATGCCGAAGCCCGCGCCTTCGCCGCCGCGGCACGGGCCGCGTCCGTCCCCTACAACGTCATCGACCACCCCGAATTCTGCCAGTTCCAGTTCGGCGCCATCGTCAACCGCTCGCCGGTGGTGGTGGGCATCTCCACCGCCGGGGCGGCGCCGATTCTCGGCCAGGCGGTGCGCCGCCGCATCGAGACCCTGCTGCCGCAGACGCTGGCACAATGGGCGCAGCTGGCCGCCAGGGTCCGCGACAGGGTGATGGAAAGCCTCGCCCCCGGCCCGCAGCGCCGCGCTTTCTGGGAAAGGCTGGCCGAGAACGCCTTCGGTCCCCGTCCACCCACGCCCGCCGATGCCGATCCCGGCTTCGCCGCCCTGCCCCCGACCGGCCGCGCCACCCTTGTCGGCACCGGATCGGCAGAGGCCGACCTGCTGACCATCCGGGCCGTCCGCGCCCTGCAATCGGCCGATGTCATCCTGTTCGACGAAAGCGTCTCCGCCGAAGTGCTGGAGCTGGCCCGCCGCGAGGCCAGGCGCCTGCCGGTGAGCCGGCGTGACCGGGACGACGCCGATGCGAGGATGCTGGCGCTTGCCCGTCAGGGCAAGCATGTCGTCCGCCTCGGCGCCAATCCGAGCAGCCATGCCGGCGTGGCAGCCGCCATGATGGAGCGCGAGGGCATTCCCGTTAGCATCGTTCCGGGCATTTCGCCCGAGCTCGGCGGCTCCTTTCCTCCCCTCCCCGTCGAGGGGAGGGGGTGGGGGACCGCCGGCATTCGCCTCACTTCATCCAGAACATCGGCACCAGATCGGTCGAGATCGGCTCGTTCTTCTCGTTGGTGGCCATGATGTCGGCCATGTGCGCCCACCAGCGCTGCATCACCTCGGTGTCCGGCAGCCCGGCCATGGTATGGTCCTTGCGCCGCCACAGCACGCCGAACAGCGTGTTGGTCTCGGCATCGAGGTGGATGGAATAGTCCTTCACCCCCGCGGCGTGCAGCAGGTCCACCAATTCGGGAAAGATCGCGTCGTGACGCCGCCGGTATTCCTCCGCCATGCCGGGGTTGAGATGCATCTTGAAGGCGTGCTTCTCGTAGCCGTCGTCCTCGATCATGTGCGGCGCTCCTTCCACATCCGGTAGAGAATGGGCAGGGCGATCACCACGATCAGCAGCGTACCGGTGAAGATCGACATGACGATGCCCGGAACGTTGAGCAGGCCCAGCCCGAAGGTGACGAGGCCGATGATCAGCGCCGCCAGGACTACGCCGACAATCGAGCCCGCACCGCCGAGAATGGACACGCCCCCCAGCACCACCATGGTGATGACTTCCAGCTCAAAACCCTGCGCGATGGAGGGCCGGGTCGAGCCCAGCCGCGCCGTCAGCAGCACGGCGGCGATGCCGCTCATCAGCCCGGTGAGGCAGAACAGCACGAACTTGATGCGGTCCACCCTGACGCCGGAGAACTGCGCGGCGGTGGCGTTGTTGCCGATGGCGTAGACGCGCCGCCCGAACACGGTGTGGTGCAGCAGCACGTAGAAGATCACCGCGAAGACCGCGAACAGCACCATCTCGAACGAGATCACCCACCACACATAGCCCTGGCCGAACCAGGCGAAGTCCCGGGGATAACCCTTGAAGCTCTGGTCGCCCAGGATGATGAAGGCGATGCCGCGGAACAGGCTCATCGTGCCGATGGTGACCACGATGGAGGGCAGCTTGAGCCCGGTCACCAGAAAGCCGTTGAACGCGCCGCAGAGGATGCCGACCCCTACCCCGACCGCCACCAGCGTCGGCGTGTCGGCGCCGTATTGCAGCGCCAGCCCCATCAGCGTCGAGGCCAGCGCGATGATCGAGGCCACCGACAGATCGATCTCGCCGGTGATGATCACCAGCGCCATGGCCAGCGCGATCAGCGCCTTCTCGGTGAAGTTGAAGGTGAGGTCGGACAGGCTCCAGGCATTGAGGAAATAGGGCGAGGCGAAGCTGTTGGCGACGAAGATGCCCAGCGCCACCAGCACCAGCAGGCTTTCCCAGCTCAGCACGGCGGATTTCAGCGGATTGTCGAGCCGGTCCGGCAGGCGGCGGCCATTGGCGGGAATGTCGGTCATAGCTTTATTCCGTCCTGATACGGAGCCGTCGGCTCCATGCCTCCCTCCCCCTTGAAGGGAGGGGCTATTGGCATCCGGCCGGCTCATGCCGCCCCCTCCGCCTTTTTCAGGATTACCCTGCCCCTGCTGCGCTCGCCCCGCGCGTTCAGCACCACGGCCAGCAGGATCGCGGCGCCGGAAATGGCCATCTGCCAGAAGGGCGAGACGCCGATGACCGGCAGGGCGTTGTTGACGACGCCGAGGAACAGCGCGCCCAGCAGCGCCCCGGCCACCGTGCCGATGCCGCCGGCGATGGAGACGCCCCCGATCACGCAGGCGGCGACGATGGTCAACTCGTAGCCGCCCGCCACCTCCACCGAGGCGATCACGTAGCGCGAGATCCACAGATAGCCGCAGAGCCCGGAAATGGCGCCGGAGAGCACGAAGGCGAGGAACTTGGTCCGCCCCACGTCGATGCCGGTATAGACAGAGGCCGTTGGGTTGACGCCGATGGCGTAGAAGGCCCGGCCCAGCGGCGTGCGCGTCATCAGCACATAGACCAGCCCGGCCACGACGATGGCGAACCAGGACAGGATCGGCAGGCCGAGGAAGCTGCCGCGCTGGAGCTGGATGAACTCGGTGCTCATCTGCGCCGCGTTCACCCAGGCGCCGCCGGAGATGACGAAGACGAGGCCCCGGAAGATGGTCAGCGTCCCCAGCGTCACCACGATGGGCGGAATGTCGAGCTTCCACACCAATATGCCGTTGAACCCGCCCAGCACCGCCCCGACCACGATGCAGCCCGCGATCAGCAGCGGGATGGGGATCATGGGGAAGGCCGCGTTGGTCATGGCCACGATCATGCCGGTCAGCGCCAGATTGGAGGCCATGGACAGGTCGATGGAGCGGGTGAGGATCACCGCCATCTGCCCCAGCGCCAGCATCATCAGGATCGAGGTGTCGTTGAAGATGGTAAGCAGGTTGCTGGGCTGGGAGAAGCGCGGAAAGCGCAGCGTCACCAGCACGATGACGGCGAGGATGGCCAGCGCCAGCCAGATCTCGCGGGTTTTCAGAAGCCGGTTCATGCCGCCTCCACCTCCACGATGCCGGCGGCCAGGCGCACCAGCGTCTCCGGCCTGAGATCCTTGTTGTCGAGCGTGTCCACCACCAGCCCCTCGCGCATCACCACCACCCGGTCGCTCATGCCCAGCACCTCGGGCAGCTCGGAGGAGACCATGATCACGCTCAGCCCTTGGGCGACCAGCTCGGCCATGAAGCCGTGCACCGCCGCCTTGGAGCCGATGTCGATGCCCTTGGTGGGCTCGTCGAGGATGATCACCCTGGGCAGGGTGGCCAGCCATTTGGCGATCACCACCTTCTGCTGGTTGCCGCCCGACAGCGTCGAGACGTTCTGGCTCAGCGAGGAGGCGCGCAGGTCCAGCCGCTCGGTATAGGTGCGCGCCAGCGCGAATTCCTCGGCCAGCCGCAGGAAGCCCGCCCGGCTGGTCTTGTCTAGGCTGGGCAGCGACACGTTCTTGAAGATGGGCTCGCCGGTGATCACGCCCTGCTTGCCGCGCTCCTCGGGCACGTAGACGATGCCGGCCGCGACCGCGTCGGCCGGCGAGCGCGGCGCGATGGCCTTGCCGTCCAGCACCATCGTACCGGCCGAAGGCCGGGTCATGCCGAACACGGCCTGCATCACCTCGCTGCGCCCGGCGCCGACCAGCCCGTAAAAGCCCAGGATTTCGCCCTTTTTCACCGAGAAGGAGACGTTCTCGAACTCGGTGGGGTGGCTGAGCCCCGTCACCTCCAGCACCGTCTCGCCGATCGCGGCGGTGCGTTCGGGGAAGATCTGGTCCACCGCCCGGCCCACCATCATCCTGACGATCTCGCCCTGGGGGGTGTCGCGGATGAAGCCCTTGCCCACCATCTCGCCGTCGCGGAACACCGTGTAACGGTCGGCGATGCGGTAGATCTCGTCGAACTTGTGGGAGATGAACAGGATGGCCTTGCCGTCCTGCTTGAGCAGCTCGACCAGCACGTAGAGCTCCTCGATCTCCTTCTGCGACAGGGCCGCGGTCGGCTCGTCCATGATCACCACCTGCGCGTCGACGCTCAGCGCCCGCGCCACGGCCACCAGGTGCTTCTTGGCGATGCCCAGCTCCTTGAGCGGCATGTCGGCATCGATCCCGGCGGCCATGGAATCGAGCGTTGCCTGCGCCTCCCGCCGCATGGTCTTCCAGTCGATCAGGCCCAGCCGGTTGCACGGCGCATGCCCGAGATAGATGTTCTCGGCCACGCTCAATTCGTCGAACAGCACGGTTTCCTGATGGATGGCGGTGATGCCGGCATTGGAGGCGGAGATCGCTGTCGGCAGGCTCACCGCCCGTCCCCCGACGCGGATTTCGCCCGCATCCGGCTGGTAGATGCCGGTCATCACCTTGACCAGCGTCGATTTGCCCGCGCCGTTCTCGCCGATCAGCGCGGTCACCTCGCCGGGATAGAGCTCCAGCGACACGTCATGGAGCGCCCGTACGCCGGGAAAGCTCTTCGATATGCCCGAAAGGGTCAGGATGGGTTCGGTCATGGGTGAACGGCTTCGCTTCACCGGGGCTGCCCGGTTTACCACCGGGTCATTCCCGCGAAAGCGGGAACCCCTGCTTGTTGGAACGGAGCTCCCCGCCTTTGCGGGGGGATGGCTCCGTGGCAGGCGGCCCGGCACCCGGGAGGTGCCGGGCCGGAGCACCGCAGATCAGTAGATCTTCGAGAACTCTTCGATGTTGGAGGCGTCGAACTGGAACGGCGCGGCCATGGCGGCCGAGTTGGTGTCGTCCAGGGTCACCTCGCCCACCCGGCCGATGGAGAAGGTCGCGCCCGGGGCGGCTTCCTCGCCGTCGACCAGCGCCTTGGCCAGGTAGACCGCCGAATAGCCGAGATCGATCGGGTTCCACAGCGCCACGGCCTGGGACGCGCCGTTGTCGATGAACTGCTTGAACTCGCTCGGCAGGGCGAGGCCGGTGACGTTGATCTTGCCGATCAGGTTCTGGTCGGTCACCACCTGCGCGGCGGCGACGACGCCCACCGTGGTCGGGGCGATGATGGCCTTGAGGTCGGGATAGGCGGCGATGAGGCCGCGGGCCTCCTCGGTGGACTTCACCGAATCGTCGTCGCCATAGACCACGGCGACCAGGTTGATGTTGGGGAACTTCTCGGGGATGACGGCCTTGGCGGCCTCGATCCAGGCGTTCTGGTTGGTGGCGGTGGAGGCGGCCGACAGGATGGCGACGTCGCCGCCCTCGGGCAGGTAGTCGGCGGCCAGCTTGATGATGGTCTCGCCGATCAGGTCCACGTCGGAGGGGTTGAGGTGGAGCTGGCGACCTTCCGGGGCGACGCCCGAATCCCAGGAGATCACCTTGATGCCGCGTTCCTGGGCGCGCTGGAGCACCGGCACCAGGGCGTCGGGATCGTTGGCCGAGATGGCGATGGCGTCCACCTGCTGGGCGATCAGCGAGTTGACGACCTCGATCTGGGCCTCGGCGGTGGCCGCGGTCGGGCCGGTATAGATCACCTCGACGTCGCCGAGCTCGGCGGCCGCTTCCTCGGCGCCGCGGGCGGCGGCGTCGAAGAAGCCGTTGCCGAGCGACTTCACCACCAGCGCGATGCGGGTCTGGGCATAGGCCGGGGCGGCGAGCAGCACGGCGGCGGCGGCCGTGGCGGCGAGCAGTTTGAACAGTTTCATGGATCTCCCTCCCTGGGATGGTTCTGGTCTCGAAAGGTCAGGCGACCGTCGGTTGCCGGTCGGCCTGCGTGGTCGTCTCCGCCACGATGAGCCGCACGCCTGCCGTTTCCAGCATCTGGCGGTCCTCGTCGCGGATGCCGGCGTCGGTGATGACGACGGCTATTCGGTCGAGCCCGCACAGGATGAGGCTCGATCTGCCCGAAAACTTGGAAGAATCGGCAAGCACGATCAGCTCGTCCGCCTGCCCGATCAGCGCCAGCTCCGACTGCACGACCATGGGGTCGGCCTCCATCAGCCCGTGGGCGCCGATGCCCTGGCAGCCGATGAACATGCGCTTGGCGTAGAAATGGCTCGCCACCNCCCCGCCGAAGGGCGAGAGGATGACGTTCTGCTCGCGATAGACCGTGCCGCCTGGGATGACGACCGAGTTGCGCGAGTTGTGGATGAGGAATTCGGCGATGGCGAAGCTGTTGGTGAACACGCTGAGGCGCTTGCCGGTCAGATGGTGCACCATCTGGTAGGTCGTGGTGCCGCCGTTGATGATGATCGGCTCGCCGTCATTGCACATTTCGGCGGCAACGCGCGCGATTGCACGCTTTTGAGCAATGTTGATCGTTTCGTTGACCGAGAAGGGGCGGCCCATCAGCCCGCCCTGGGCCGGGGGGTTGATCGCCTCGGCGCCGCCGCGCACCCGGCGCAGGCGCCCCTGCACGTGCAGGGCCGCGATGTCGCGGCGGATGGTGGCTTCCGACGATCCGGTGACGTCGCACAACTCCGCCACCGTCACCACGGGGCGGGATTGTGCGGCTGCCAGAATGACGCGATGGCGTTCCGTCTCGTGCAAGGCTGATACTCCCTGAGCGCATTTGCTTTCATCAAAATCCGGCAGAGTCAATCACCAAGTCGCCATTTCCTGTCACATTCGCGCAAAGATGACGAAACATGATCGTTTGTGATTGACAGCCCCGGCCGTTCCATGTCCATTTCCGGCCAACATCTCTTTGCCGGCGGGACCGTCCCCGAACGCGACGACTATCACTCGGCGCCAGCCGCCGGTGAGGTCGCGAGCGGGTCCGCAGCCAGGGGAACGACACGCTCTAGTTCTGGGAGGAATCCTGATGTCCACCGCGCCCAAGCGCCTTGCGAATCTGTGGGACGATGCCAAGGCCGCGTCCATGACCGAGCCGGAGCGCCTGGTCTACCGCTCCAACCTGCTGGGCTCGGACAAGCGCGTCACCAACTACGGCGGCGGCAACACCTCCTCGAAGATCTGGCAGAAGGACCCGCTGACCGGCGAGGAGGTCGAGGTGCTGTGGGTCAAGGGCTCGGGCGGGGACAATGCCTCGATCAAGCTCGACGGCTTCGCCACGCTCTACATGGACAAGCTGCGCGCGCTGAAGGGCCTCTATCGCGGCGTCGCCCACGAGGACGAGATGGTGGGCTACCTGCCCCACGCCACCTTCAACCTCAATCCCCGCGCCGCCTCCATCGACACCCCGCTGCACGCCTATGTGCCGCGGCCCTATGTCGATCACATGCATCCGGACGCCATCATCGCCATCGCCGCCTCGAAGAACTCCAGGGAGCTGACGCAGCGGATTTTCGGCGACACCATCGGCTGGCTGCCCTGGAAGAAGCCGGGCTTCGAGCTCGGCCTGTGGCTGGAGAAGTTCTGCCTGGAAAACCCCGACGCCAAGGGCGTCGTCCTCGAATCCCACGGCCTGTTCACCTGGGGCGATACGCCCAAGGAATGCTACGAGACCACCATCGCCATCATCAACCAGGCCATCGAGTGGTTCGAGCAGGAGACCGCGGGCAAGACCATTTTCGGCGGCGAAGCCGTCAAGTCGCTCCCCGCTGAGGAGCGCCGCGCCGTCGCCGCCAGGCTGATGCCGAAAATCCGCGGCTTCATCTCCGAGGACAGCCACAAGCTCGGCCATTTCGACGACAGCCCGGCCGTGCTCGAATTCGTCAATTCGAAAAACCTGCGCCCGCTGGCGGCGCTCGGCACCTCCTGCCCCGACCACTTCCTGCGCACGAAAATCCGCCCGCTGGTGGTGGATTTCGATCCCGCCAATCCCGATGTCGATGCGGTCATTGCCGGCCTTGCCGACCAGATCGCCGCCTATCGCGCCGATTACGCCGCCTATTACGAGCGCTGCAAGCATCCCGACTCCCCGGCCATCCGCGACCCCAATGCCGTCGTCTATCTCGTCCCCGGCGTCGGCATGCTGACCTTCGCCAAGGACAAGGCCACGGCCCGCATTTCCGGCGAATTCTACGTCAACGCCATCAATGTGATGCGCGGCGCCTCGACCGTTTCGGAATATCAGGGCCTGCCTGAGCAGGAAGCCTTCGACATCGAATATTGGCTGCTGGAGGAAGCCAAGCTCCAGCGCATGCCCAAGCCCAAATCGCTGGCCGGCAAGATCGCCTTGGTCACCGGCGGCGCCGGCGGCATCGGCAAGGCCACGGCCATCCGTCTCCTGCGCGAAGGCGCCTGCGTCGTCCTCGCCGACATCGACCAGACCGCGCTCGACAATGCCACGGCCGAGCTTTCCGGTGCCTTCGGCGCCGACTTCGTCCGTCCGGTGAACATCAACGTCACAAGCGAAGACCAGGTCACGGCCGGCTTCGCCCATGCCGTGGTCGAATTCGGCGGCCTCGACATCCTCGTCTCCAATGCCGGCCTTGCCTCCTCGGCGCCCATCGAGGAAACGACGCTCGAACTCTGGAACAAGAACATGGACATTCTGTCCACGGGCTATTTCCTCGTTTCCCGCGAAGCCTTCCGTCTGTTCCGGGCCCAGAGAATTGGCGGCAATGTCGTCTTCGTCGCCTCCAAGAACGGCCTTGCCGCTTCCCCCAATGCCGCCGCCTATTGCACCGCCAAGGCCGCCGAAATCCATCTCGCCCGCTGCCTTGCCCTTGAAGGCGCCGCCGAGCAGATCCGCGTCAACGTCGTCAATCCCGACGCCGTGCTGCGCGGCTCGAAGATCTGGGCCGGCGAATGGCTCGAACAGCGCGCCTCGACCTACAAGACCGACAAGGATGGCCTCGAAGAGATGTATCGCCAGCGCTCCATGCTCAAGCGCTCGGTCTTCCCCGAGGACATCGCCGAAGCCATCTACTTCTTCGCCTCGGAAGCCTCGGCCAAGTCCACGGGCAACATCCTCAACGTCGACGCCGGCAACGCACAGAGTTTTCCGCGGTAATTTTAGGGGAAGAGCCCCCCATCCGCCCTTCGGGCCCCTTCTCCCACGANGGGAGAAGGGGGCACCCTGCCTCCCGAAGCACGGAACCGCCNCTCTCCCCTCGTGGGAGAAGGTGGATCGGCCGAAGGCCGAGACGGNTGAGGGATTTCTTCGGGAGAGAGCACCATGACCGAACACATCATCGACCCATCCATCGTCGAAGCCGAGAACGCGGCCCGTGAGGCCGATCTGCGGGTCGACTACGACACGCTGGGCGAACGCCTCGAACGCCGCGGCATCGCCATCGACGAGATCAAGGACCAGGTGGCCGCCTTCTCCGTCGCCGTGCCCTCCTGGGGCGTGGGCACCGGCGGCACCCGCTTCGCCCGCTTCCCGGGCCCGGGCGAGCCGCGCGACATCTTCGACAAGATCGAGGATTGCGCCGTCATCGCCCAGCTCACCCGCGCGACGCGCACCGTCTCGCTCCACATCCCCTGGGACAAGGCCGATCCCAACCGGCTGAAGCAGGCGGCGAGCCGCTTCGATCTCGGCTTCGACGCCATGAACTCCAACACCTTCTCGGATGCGCGGGGCCAGGTCCACAGCTACAAGTTCGGCTCGCTCTCCGCTTCCGACAAGGCGACGCGCGAGCAGGCCATCGAACACAATCTCGAATGCATCGAGATTGGCAGGACCATCGGCTCCAAGGCGCTGACCGTGTGGATCGGCGACGGCTCCAACTTTCCCGGCCAGACCAATTTCACCACCCAGTTCGAGCACTATCTCGACTCGATGAAGGCCATCTACGCCGCCCTGCCGGACGACTGGCGCCTCTACACCGAGCACAAGATGTACGAGCCGGCCTTCTACTCCACCGTGGTGCAGGACTGGGGCACCAACTACATCATCGCCAGGGAGCTGGGCGAGAAGGCCTATTGCCTGGTCGATCTCGGCCACCACGCGCCCAACGTCAACATCGAGATGATCGTCGCCCGCCTCGCCCAGTTCGGCAAGCTCGGCGGCTTCCACTTCAACGACAGCAAGTATGGCGACGACGATCTCGATGCCGGCGCCATCGACCCGTTCCGGCTGTTCCTGGTCTTCAACGAGCTGGTGGATGCCGAGTCCCGCTATGCCGATTTCCACCCCGCCCACATGCTCGACCAGTCGCACAACGTCACCGACCCCATCGAGTCGCTGATGCTGTCGGCGGCGGATGTGCAGCGCGCCTATGCCCAGGCGCTTCTGGTGGACAGAAAGGGGCTGAATGCGGCGCAAAATGCCAATGACGTGCTGGCCGCGGCACAGCATCTGCGTCTCGCTTTCCGCACCGATGTGGAACCTATCCTGGCCGTGGCCCGGCTCGAGCAGGGCGGCGCCATCGACCCGCTCATGACCTATCGTGCCGCCGGCTATCGCGCCAAGGTCGCCGAAATCCGCCCGCCGGTCGAAAGCGGCGGCGGCGGCATCGTGTGACCCGCAGCCAGTTTTCCAAGGCCCCTCCCCGCCGAGGAAAAGGAAGGCCCGAGGATCGCTCCTCGGGCCTTTTGCCTTGCCGCCCCTTCTCTCTCCCATGCGGCAGAAGGAAGGAACGCCCTACTTCATCGTCGGCATCTGGAACTCGGCGCCGTCCTTGATGCCGCTGGGCCAGCGGGCCGTGACGGTCTTGGTGCGGGTCCAGAACCGGATCGAGTCGGTGCCGTGCTGATTGAGGTCGCCGAAGGCGCTCGCCTTCCAGCCGCCGAAGCTGTGATAGGCCAGCGGCACCGGCACGGGCACGTTGACGCCCACCATGCCGATATTGACCCGGGCGGCGAAATCGCGCGCCGCGTCGCCGTCGCGGGTGAAGATGGCGGTGCCGTTGCCATAGGGGTTCTCGACGACGAGCTTCAGCGCGTCCTCGTAGGATTTCGAGCGCACCACGCTCAGCACCGGCCCGAAGATCTCTTCCTTGTAGATGTCCATGTCCGGCGTCACCTTGTCGAACAGGGTGGGGCCGACGAAATAGCCGTTCTCGTAGCCCTGCAGCGCGAAGCCGCGCCCGTCCACCACCAGCTCGGCCCCCTGCTCCACGCCCTTGGTGATCAGGCCCTTGATGCGTTCCTGCGCCGCCTTCGTCACCACCGGCCCCATCTCCGAGGCTTTGTCGGTCGCCGGACCCACCTTGAGCTTTTCGATGCGGGGCTTGAGCGCCGCGATGATCCGGTCGGCGGTGGCATCGCCCACCGGCACCGCCACCGACACGGCCATGCAGCGCTCGCCGGCCGAGCCGTAGCCGGCGCCCATCAGCGCGTCGGCGGCCTTGTCCATGTCGGCGTCGGGCATGATGACCATATGGTTCTTGGCGCCGCCGAAGGCCTGCACGCGCTTGCCGTTGCCCGCCGCCGTGCCATAGACGTAGCGGGCGATGGGGGTGGAGCCGACGAAGCTGACCGCCTCGACCCGCTCATGGGCGAGGATGCCGTCCACCACCGGCTTGCCGCCATGCACCACGTTGAGGATGCCCTTGGGCAGGCCCGCCTCGATGGCCAGCTGCGCCAGCCGCACCGGCACGGAGGGGTCGCGCTCGGAAGGCTTGAGGATGAAGGCGTTGCCCGCGGCGATGGCCGGCGACAGCATCCACAGCGGGATCATCGCCGGGAAATTGAACGGGGTGATGCCCGCCCCGATGCCCACCGGCTGGCGCATGGAATACATGTCGATCCCCGGGCCCGCGCCGTCGGTGAACTCCCCCTTGAGCAGATGCGGCGCGCCGGCGACGAACTCGGCCACTTCGAGGCCGCGCTGGATGTCGCCCTTGGAATCCTCGACGGTCTTGCCGTGTTCGGCGCTCAGCAGCTCCGCCAGTTCCTGCATGTGCTGGTTGATCAGCGCCACGAAGTTGAAGAACACCCGCGCGCGTCGCTGCGGATTGGTCGCCGCCCAGCGCGGCTGCGCCGCCGCGGCGGCGGCGACCGCGGCGTCGAGATCGGCCGGCGTCGCCAGCGCCACCCGCGCCTCGACCTCGCCGGTCGCGGGGTTGAACACGTCCTGGAATTCGGTGCTGTGGCCGGCGGTTTCGGCGCCGTCGATGAAGTGGCCGATGGTGCGCATGGAGTCCTCCTTGGTCGGAGGCGGTTTTCGCACTATGCTTTCAGCACAGCAACGCGATAGATTTCGTATCCGTTGTGCGCAGATTATAGCCTAGGGGAGCGGAGAGGACAATGAACTGGGACGACGCCCGCATCTTCCTCGCCGTGGCCCGCCAGGGCCAGATCCTGGGCGCCGCGCGCGCTCTCGGCCTCAACCATGCCACCGTGGCCCGCCGCCTCACCGCGCTCGAGGCGGCACTGGGCACCACGCTGTTCCGCCGCCGCACCAACGGTACCGAACTGACGGCGGCGGGCGAACGGTTCCTGGATTTCGCCGAGATCATGGAAAGCGCCAGCCTCGCCGCCAGCGAGACCGCGGGCACCGACAGCGCCATCGAGGGCACGGTGCGGGTGGGTGCCCCCGACGGCTTCGGCGTCGCCTTCCTCGCGCCGCGGCTGGGCGAGCTGGCCGAGCGCCATCCGGGGCTGCGCATCGAGCTGGTCCCGGTGCCCCGGGCCTTCTCCCTCTCCCGCCGCGAGGCCGACATCGCCGTGACCCTGGAGCGCCCCCGCGAGGGGCGGCTCGTGGCCCGCAAGCTCACCGACTACCGCCTCGGCCTCTATGCCGCCCCCGTCTATCTCGATCGGCACGGCATGCCCGCCACCCTGGCCGAGCTCGCGGCCCACCGCCTGGTCGGCTATGTGGAGGACCTGCTCTACACCGCCTCGCTCGACTACACCGCCGAATATCTCAAGGACTGGCGCTCCAGTCTCGCCGTCTCCTCGGCCATGGGCCAGACCGAGGCGGTGCGGGCCGGCGCCGGCATCGGCATCCTGCACGCCTTCATGGCCCAGCGCGATCCGGCGCTGGTGCCGGTCCTGCCCGAGCATACCCTGACCCGCGCCTATTGGACGGTGATGCACGAGGACCTGCGCAGCCTGCGCCGCGTCGCCCTGGTTTCCGACTTCCTCGCCGAAATCGTCGCCCGCGACCGCGCGATCTTCTAGGCCGATCCGTCATGGCCCGGCTCGTCCGAGCAGTCACGCCCCGCTGCGCTGCCGGTCGCGCAGGGGTTGCGTGGCCGCGACGATCCAGTCGCGGAAGGCCCTGATCTTCGGCCAGTTGCGGCGGGATTCGGGATAGACGAAGTAATAGGCGTGCCCGTCCCAGCCTACCGCCTCGAAGGGTTGCACCAGCCGGCCGGCGGCGATCTCGTCGGCATAGAAGGGCGCGGTCAGCATGGCGAAGCCGCGCCCCGCCATGGCCGCCGCGGCCTCCAGCCCCTGCGAGCCCAGCCGGGCGAAGGACCTGACGCTGTCGAAGTCGCCCTCCACCCCGGCCATCTTGAACCAGGCCGGCAGCCAGTGGTCGTCGGGGGAGATCATGGGCACGCGCAGCAGGTCGGCCGGTTCGCGGATGTCGTATTCCTCCACCAGGGCCGGGCTCATCATCGGCGTGAACTCGGCCTTCACCAGCTCGTGCCCGATCAGGCCCGGGCCCACCCTGTTGGTGGCGCGGATGGCGCCGTCGAACGGGTCGGCCGCGAAATCCACCAGCTCGACCGAGCTTTCGATCCGCACCGCGATATCGGGATGGGCAAGCTGGAACAGCCCCACATTGGCGGCGAGCCAATGGGTCGCGAAGGTGGGGATGCTTGAGATGGCCAGGGCCCCTTCCACCCGCCCCCGCGTCTCGGCGAAGGCAGAGCGCAGGGTGCTGAAGGCGCTGCGCACGTCGGGCGCCAGCCGCGCGCCCACCTCGCTGAGCTCGATCCGCCGCGGCTTGCGCAGGAAGAGCGGCGCGCCCATGCGCTCCTCCAGCAGCTTGATCTGGTAGCTCACCGCTGCCTGGGTCATGCCCAGTTCCTCGGCCGCGCGGGTGAAGCTCAGATGCCGCGCCACCGCTTCGAAGGCGCGTATCGCGGCGAGGGGCGGCAACTCGCTCATCTATAAATACACCTTATGCATGGCTATCGAGGTTTAGTTGGATGACCGACGCCGGAGGCAGCACAATCGCCTCACTATCCAACCGATCCGAGGCGCTGTCCATAAGGGCAGTGAATATATGATGATCGCCCTTCACACGCTGTTTGATTTCGTCTTCCACCTCTCGCCCATCCGGCCGCCGCGCCCTGGCCAGCCCCGTCATCCGCAAGACATCGTTGCCTCCGAGCACCTTTTGCGCGACATGGGCCTCGACGGCCAGGTTTCCCCAGCGGACGATCCGCGCTGGCAGCGCCGCCTCGATCTCGAGCGCTGAGGCTTGCCGTTTGCCACGGCTGGCCTAAAACAGGGCCATGTCCAGGACCACCCCCGCCACCCAGGCCCTCACCCGGGCCGGCATTCCGTTCAGCCTCGCCAGCTACGACTACGATCCCGATGCGGAGCGGGTCGGGTTGCAGGCCGCCGAGGCCATGGGCGTGTCGCCCGCCGAGGTGTTCAAGACGCTGATGGCCGAGCTCGACGGCAGGCCGGTCTGCGCCATCGTGCCNTCCGACGAGGAGGTGAACATGAAGAAGCTGGCCGCNGTCCTCGGCGGCAAGTCGGCGCAGATGATGAGGCCGGCCGACGCNGAGCGCCTCACCGGCTACAAGGTGGGCGGCATCAGCCCGCTGGGCCNGCGCAAGGCGGTGCCCACGGCGCTGGACGAGCTGGCGACGCTCCACGACGCCATCTTCCTCAATGGCGGCCAGCGGGGATTGCAGATCCGCATCCGGCCGGACGACCTGATCCGGGCCCTCGGCTGCGTCACCGCGGACCTGGTGCGCTAGCTGCTCACGTTCCGGCGGAAACGGCGGACGGCGCTCCCTTCCCTTTCGGGAGAGGGTCGGGGTGAGGGGCGAAGGCATTCTCGCCGCGACCACGCTTGCCGCCTGCGACACGCTGACGGGCCTCGGCTGCCGGCTTCGCGGGACCGGGTTCCCGAAAAGACAAAAGGCGCCCGGATGGACGCCTTCTTCTTCATGCCGATCGGGCTGTTGCCTCAGGCGGCGTAGGTGCCGCGGGCGATGGCCTTGATGTCGGCGCGGGTGATGCCCAGGTCGTTGAGCTGGCGGCTGTCGAGAGCGTTCAGCTCGCGCAGGGTGCGCTGGTACTGGGCAAACTGGGCGATCTTCTTGGCGATGTTCATTTCGGTTCCCCTTCTTTCGATGACCCTTATCTAGAGCCACCCGGTAGTGATTAGTAGATGGCCTCGCTGCACATCCGTTATGCATCTGGTGCAAACGAAATAGGCAGACCATTCACATTCCATTCAAACAGGTGACGGGATTGCGGCGGACCCATCCGACAGGAGACGTCCATCAAGACACTGAAAGACAAAGAAAAACCGGCCGCCAATGATCGGCAGCCGGTCGATTNCGATTTTTGACCAGTTGGTCAACAGCCATGCATNAGCGGGTAGCTGCCTGTTCCTGCTGCTGCTCGNTCANCCGCCGCCGGTCCTCGCGCATCTCGAACCACATGGCGTTGAGAATGCCGAAGGTGCAGGCCAGGCCCAGCCCGAGGATCCAAGAGAAATACCACATGTCGGTCTCCTAGTAGGCGTTGGGGTTCTTGTTGAGGCTCTCGGTGGTCACCGTGCCGCGCATCACCCGGAAGACCCAGGCCGTATAGGCGAGCACGACGGGCAGGAAGACCAGCGTCACCAGCAGCATGATGAACAACGTCATGTGGCTGGACGAGGAATCCCACAGCGTCAGCCCGGCATTGGGCAGGGTGGAGGACGGCAGCAGGAACGGGAAGAGCGACAGGCCGGCCGTCGAGATGATGCCGAAGATGCCGGCGCTGGAGCCCAGAAGGGCCAACAGGCCGTTGCGTGCCCGCAGCGCCGACAGCGCCACGAGGAGCCCGGCGAAGCCGATCACCGGCGCGGCGATCATCCAGGGATAGGTGCCGTAGTTGGCCAGCCAGCCGCCCCGCGCCAGCTCCACCGTCTTGGAGAGCGGGTTGATCGGCCCGTTGGGATCGATGGTGCTGGTGATGACGTGCCCGTCCATGAAGGCCACCCAGATGCCGCCCAGCGCGAACAGCACGAGGGTGGCGAGCGCCGCCCAGGTGCCGTACTGGCGGGCCCGCTCGGCGACGACGCCGCCGGTGCGTCCCACGATCACGGCCGCCCCCTGGGTCACGATCATGCCCAGGCTGACGAGGCCGGCCAGCAGCGCGAAGGGCATCAGCAGCTGGAAGAAATTGCCCGTGTAGAAGATGCGCATGGTGTCGTCGAGGTGGAAGGGCGCGCCCAGCAGCACGTTGCCCACCGCGACGCCGGTGATCAGCGCCGGCACGAAGCCGCCGACGAACAGCCCCCAGTCCCAGACGGAGCGCCAGCGGGCATCCTCGATCTTGCCCCGGAACTTGAACCCCACCGGCCTCAGGATCAGCGCCAGCAGGATGACGATCATGGCCAGGTAGAAGCCGGAGAAGCTCACCGCGTAGAGCGGCGGGAAGGCGGCGAAGATGGCGCCGCCGCCGAGGATCAGCCAGACCTGGTTGCCTTCCCAGGTCGGCCCGATCAGGTTGAGCAGGATGCGCCGCTCCTCGTCGGTCCGGGCCGCGAAGGGCAGCAGCGCGCCCACGCCCAGGTCGCGGCCGCCCATGATGGCGAAGCCGATCAGCAGCACGCCCAGCAGCAGCCACCAGATGAGCCGCAGCGTTTCGTAGTCGAGGGGAATGGTGCTCACGATCCGAGCTCCTTGGTTGCGGGGGTGGCGGGAAGGGCGGCCATGACGTAGTCGTCGGCCTCGTCCTCGCCGGAGAACAGCTTGTCCTTGGGGCCGGCCTGGACGATGCGCACCATCAGCATGACCATGATGACGAAGAGCACCGTGTAGAGCAGCACGAAGAAGGTCAGCGACAGCACGAGGTCCAGCACGGTGAGGCCCGAGGCAGCGTAGAAGGTGGGCAGCACCCCCTCCACCACCCAGGGCTGGCGGCCGTATTCGGCGATGAACCAGCCCGCCTCGATGGCGATCCAGGGCGCCGGCAGCAGCCAGGCCGAGATCCTGAGCAGCGTCGGGTTGGTGTCGAGCTTGCCCACCGAGGCCCGGTAGAACCAGAAGGCGAAGAAGCCGATGAAGAAGAAGCCGAGGCCGACCATGATGCGGAAGCTCCAGAAGAGCGGCCAGACATCGGGCACGGTGTCGAAGGCGGCCAGGGCGATCTCCTCGCCGGTGGCGTTCTCGATATCCTCGCGATACTTCTTGAGCAGCAGGGCGTAGCCCAGGTCGGCCCAGTGTTCCTCGAACACCGCCCTCGCCTCGGCATTGCTGCCGTCGGCGCGGATTTGCTGCAGCGCCTCGTAGCCGACCAGGCCCGACTGGATGCGGGTGGCGGCGTGCTCCACCAGCTCGGTGATGCCGGGGAGCTCCATGTCGAGCGAGCGGGTGGTGATGATGCCGAGCACCCAGGGCAGCCGCACCTCGAAGGCGGGGTGCCCGTCCTGCCCGGGGATGGCGAACAGCGTCAGCGCCGCCGGGGCGGCTTCGGTCTCGTACATCGCCTCCATGGCGGCGATCTTCATCTTCTGGTGCTCGGTCGCCACATAGCCGCTCTCGTCGCCCAGCACCACGACCGACAGGGCCGAGGCCAGGCCGAAGCTGGCGGCCACCACCATCGAGCGCTTGGCGAGCTCGACATGCTTGCCCTTGAGCAGGAAGATCGCCGAGATGGCGAACACGAACATCGCGCCGGTGACGTAGCCGGCGCTCACCGTGTGCACGAACTTGGCCTGCGCCACCGGGTTGAAGATCACGGCCATGAAGTCCACGACTTCCATGCGCATGGTGTCGGGGTTGAACTTGGCGCCCACCGGGTTCTGCATCCAGCCGTTGGCGACCAGGATCCAGAGCGCGGAGAGGTTCGCGCCCAGCGCGGTCAGCCAGGTGACCACCAGGTGCCCCACCTTGCTCAGCCGGTCCCAGCCGAAGAAGAACAGCCCGATGAAGGTCGCCTCCAGGAAGAAGGCCATCAGCCCCTCGATGGCGAGCGGGGCGCCGAACACGTCGCCCACATAGTGGCTGTAATAGCTCCAGTTCATGCCGAACTGGAATTCCATCACGATGCCGGTGGCGACGCCCATGGCGAAGTTGACGCCGAACAGCGTGCCCCAGAACAGGGTCGCCTTGCGCCAGATGTCGCGCCCGGTCATCACGTAGACGCTCTCCATGATGGCCATCAGGAAGCTCAGGCCGAGCGTCAGCGGCACGAATATGAAGTGGTACATGGCGGTCGCCGCGAACTGCCATCGCGAGAGGTCGACGACAAGCATGTCGATCATGGCTTTGTCTCCAGAAGAACGACCGACTTTGGGGCCGTCAGGGTCCTCTAACCTGCGACACGGTAACCCGTGTTGATTCAGATCAACTCTGGTCCATCATGGACGGTGCTAGGGGATGTCGGGCCGCGGGCAAGGATCAGAACAGCATTGACCGAACAAGACAAGATCGCCGGACGGACCCTGTCGCGCCTGCGCGGGCTGGGCGGCCGCGCCCTAACGCTGGCGCTGCTCGCCCCGCTATTGGCCGGCGGGCTCCTCGTCTGGCAGGCCTGGACGCTCTCCGGGCTCTTGGGCCGCGCCATCGAGGACGGCGATCCGCCGGGCGCGCTGATGCCGCTCGTGGGGCTGGTCATGGCCCTGCTGCTGGCCCGCGCCGTGCTGGGCGCCATCGGCGAGCAGGCGGGCCTGGTGGGCGCCGAGGCCGTCAAGCGGCAGATCCGCGAGGCGCTGTTCGCCCGGCTCCTCGTCCAGTCGCCCCGCACCGCCAATGCCACGCCCTCGGGCGTCGCGGCCGCGGCCATCGTCGAGCAGGTCGAGGCGCTCGATGCCTATTTCGCCCGCTACCTGCCCGCCGCGCTGCAGGCCGCATTGCTGCCGCTGGTGTTCGGCGCCATCATCCTGCCGCTCGATTGGGTGGCGGGCCTGCTGTTCCTGGTCTCGGCGCCGCTGATCCCGGTGTTCATGGCGCTGGTCGGCTGGGGCGCCCAGATCGCCACCGACCGGCAGGCGCAGGCGCTGAGCCATCTGTCGGGCCGGTTCGCCGACCGGCTCAAGGGCCTGCTCACGCTCAAGCTGTCCGGCCGCGCCGAGGTCGAGACGGCCGGCATCGTCGCGGCCAGCGAGGCGCTGCGGCGGCGCAGCCTCAAGGTGCTGCGCATCGCCTTCCTGTCCTCGGCCGTGCTCGAGTTCTTCGCCGCCCTCGGCGTCGCCGGGGTGGCGCTCTATGTCGGCCTCACCTTCATCGACTATCTGCAATTGCGCGGCAGCCCGCTGACGCTCGAAACCGGCATGTTCCTCCTGCTCATGGCGCCGGAGGTCTACAATCCGCTGCGGCTGCTCGCTGCGCATTATCACGACCGGGCCGCGGCCAAGGCCGCCCTGCTCGAGATCGAGCGCCATCTAGGCCCCCTGCCGGAGCGGGCCGTCCGCCCCGCCGACATGCCGCCGCTCGCCGGCCCGGCCATCGCGGTGCAAATCCGCGGCCTCACCCTGCGCACGCCGGACCGGCAGCGCCTCGTGCTCGATGGAGTGGGGCTCGGCGTCGCGCGCGGTGAGCATCTGGCGATCATGGGCCCGAGCGGCGCCGGCAAGTCCACCCTGCTCGAAGCCCTGGCGGGCCTGCGTCCGCACGAGGGCACGATCCTCTTCGACGGGCGCCCCCTGGAAGACTGGCCGGAGGCGGAGCTGCGCGGGCGCAGCTTCCTGCTCACCCAGAAGCCGCGCCTGATCCAGGCCAGCATCGCCGACAACATCGCCCTGGCCCGCCCCGATGCCGGCCGTGCCGAGATCGAGGCGGCGGCCGAGCGCGCCCGGGTCGGCGGCTTCGCCGCCGCCCTGCCCCAGGGCCTCGACAGCATCATCGGCGAGGACGGCGCCGATCTCTCCGGCGGGCAGGCGCAGCGCGTGGCCCTGGCCCGGCTGTTCCTGCGCGATGCCGGCCTCATCCTCCTCGACGAGCCCACCGCGCATCTCGACGCCGATCTCGAAGCCGAGATCATCGCCGACATCGTCAACTATGCCGCCGGCCGCACGCTGGTGGTGGCGACCCATTCGCCGCTGGTGGCGAGCCACATGAACAAGGCCGTCCGCATCGCCGGCACCGCCCTGCTCGCCGCCCCGCTGCCCGGCCGCCGCCGCAAGGGGGTCGCATGAAAGCCCTCCTCGCCTTCCGTCCCCTGTTCCAGCGCCGGCTGGGCGCGCTGGCGCTGACCCTCGTGCTCTCGCTCGTCACGCTGGGCGCCGGGGTCGGCCTGCTCGCCACCTCCGGCTGGTTCATCACCGCCACCGCCCTCACCACGGCGGGGCTGGCCTTCAATCTCTTCGTGCCCTCGGCCATGGTCAGGATGTGGTCCTTCATCCGCATCCTCAGCCGCTACGGCGAGCGCCTGGTCGGCCACAACGCCACGCTCAGGCTGCTTTCGGATCTGCGGGGCTGGCTGTTCGCGGCGCTGTTCCCGCGCCTGCCCCTGCCCGACCGCTCCCTGCGGCACGGCGATCTGGTGAGCCGGCTCACTGCCGACGTGGATGCGCTGGACACCGCCTTCCTCGTCGCCGTCGGCCCCTGGCTCGCCGCCCTGCTGGTCGGGGGGGCGATGACGGCGGCCCTGGCGCTGCTGCTGCCCGCCGCCGCCCTGCCCTATGGCCTTTGCATGCTCGCCTCGGTGGTGCTGGTGCCGGTCATGCAGGTCGTGGCCGGCCGCCGCGCCGGGCGGGCCAATGTCGAGGCCGCCGCCGATCTGCGCATGTCGGTGCTCGACGGGCTGAGCGGGCTTGCCGACCTCAGGCTGCTGGGCGCGCTCGGCCGGACGCAGGATCATCTCGCCGCCACCGGACGGCGGCTGGCCGGGGGGCGGCTCCGCCTCGGCGGCCTGTCGACCCTCAGCGCCGCCGCCGTGCAGACGCTCGCCGCCCTCGCCCTGCTGGGCACGCTTCTGGCGGGCCTCGAGGCCCATCACGCCGGCCGGATCGACGGCCCCGTCATGGTCGCGCTGCTGCTGGCGGTGCTGGCCAGCTTCGAGGCGACCACGGCCATCGTCCGCAGCGTCGGCAAGGCGGTGGGGGCGATGGCGGCGGCCGAACGGCTCGACGCGCTGGCGCGCCTGCCGCTGCCCATCGAGGAGCCGGCGGTGCCGGTCGCCGTGCCGACCGGCGGGGCGATCGCCCTCGAAGGCGTGCATTTCTGCTACGGCGCCGCGCCGGTGCTCACCGGGGTCGACCTCCTGGTGCAGCCGGGCGAGCGCGTCGCCGTCACCGGCCCGAGCGGCAGCGGCAAGTCCACCCTGCTGAAGCTGCTGCTGCGCCTGGCCGATCCGCAGGCGGGGCAGCTCGCCATCGGCGGGGTGCCCTATCCGTCCATGGCCTCGGCCGGCATCCAGGCGCATATGTCGCTGCTCAGCCAGGACAGCCCGGTCTTCATCGACACCATCCGCAACAACCTGCTGATCGGCCGCGGCGATGCCGGGGACGATGCGCTCTGGGCCGCGCTCGACAAGGCGCAGCTGGGCGAATTCGTGCGGGCGCTGCCAAAGGGGCTCGACACCATGGTCGGCGAATCCGGCCGCACCCTCTCGGTGGGGCAGGTGCGGCGGCTGTGCCTGGCGCGGGCGCTGCTGTCGGAGGCGCCGGTGCTGCTGCTGGACGAGCCCACCAACGCCCTGGACGAAGCCGCAGCCGAGGCCTTCTTCGCCACCCTCGCCGGCGCCGCGGCCGGCCGCACCGTCATCCTGGTCACCCATGCCCGCATCCCCGACGGCGCCGTCGACCGCATCGTCACCCTGCGCAACGGCCATCTGGTGGAGGTGGACTGAGGCCGGGCTCCGGAGCCTCGCCACGCATCGGCGGAGGTCTGCATTCAAACCACCGGGTCATTCCCGCGCCAGCGGGAACCTCCGTTTTCTTCGCCGGTGCCGGCGCCGAAACCGGATCCCGTCTAGAGTCTGAGTCTCTTGGATTGAATCGACTTTGGATTCCCAGGGGTGCTTGGTTCTGATTCACTGTGCTGGCCGTATGGAGGTCGGCGGATGTGGTTCGAGCC
>Ga0065721_10004496_pt1 | contig 36601 bp, 22 predicted proteins | sample Mesricmetagenome_FD_59108 | JGI IMG/M metagenome (GOLD analysis project Ga0065721, IMG submission 59108) | Mesophilic microbial community from rice straw/compost enrichment Sample: eDNA_1 v2 (version 2) | ecosystem: Engineered > Solid waste > Grass > Composting > Bioreactor | place: USA: Davis... | reverse complement strand
GGGCGAGCGGCCGGGGACGCCGCCCTGCTCGACGCGCAGGAGGCGGAGCACGGCGCGCACGGCCTCGCGCCAGCGGGCGTCGAACGGGGAGATGTCGCCGGTCGCGTGCCAGTAGCCGTGCGAGAGGCGGAGGAAGTAGGCGGGGCTGTCGAGTTCCCATTTGCGCTCGTGGACGCCGGGGACCATGCGCGTGCCGTCGTCGCGCCATTCGCCGAGGCGCGGTTCGCGGTAGAAGGCGTTGGCGTAGGGATCGAGGAGCACGCCGGAGGCCTGCCGGCGGACGAGCCCGGCGATCAGGTCGCGGATGTCGGCATGGTCGCGGGCGAGCGGCAGGTAGGGCCAGACTTGGGCGGCGGAGTCGCGCAGCCACATGGCGTCGATGTCGCCGGTGATGACGTAGGTGTCGGGCCGGCCGTCGGCGTCGCGCGAGAGGGCGACGGTGGTGTCGAGCGTGTTGGGCAGGCAGTTGGTGAAGAGCCAGCGCAGTTCGTCGTCGGCGATGGTCGCGGCGACCTCGTCGATCAGGCGTTCGCAGGCGGGGCTGGTGAAGGTGCGTTGGTCCGCCGGCGGACGGCGGGAAGGGAGGCGGGGGTTGTTCATGCGAAAACGGCGGGTTGGTTGTCGCGGGCGACCGGGGCGGGCAGGAGGCCGCGTTTGTCGAGCAGCCGGGCGTAGCGCGCGATCGTGCGCGGGGTGACGTTGATGCGGGAGCCCTCGCGGAGTTTGGCCACGAGCGCCATGAAGCGGGAGCCCTTGTCCCAGATGTAGGGCGCGAAGGAGATGACCGGGGCGTCGAGTGCGGCGAGCATCCAGCCCGCGCCGGCGGCGCCGCCGGCGGTGTCGAGGTCCTCGGGGGTGGTGGCGCGCACGAAGGGCGAGGCGACGTGGACCACGCGCGGCGACTGGTTGAGGGCGAGGCGGCGGCGGTCGGCCGAGCGCCAGAGCACGCGGTTGCGGCCGGGCAGCGCGGACGAGACGACGTAGTCGAGGCCGGCGCGCGTGATGGCGGCGAAGAGGTCGCCGCGCACCGAGTCGAGCCGGTCGAGGTTGGAGTCCATGAAAGCGTAATAGCCGCGCGGCGCGCCGCGCGGGCCGGCGATGTCGCGGATGCGCGCGAGGGCGCGTTCGCAGTGTTCGCGCAGGATTTCGGGCGGGCAGTTGCACTCGGCCATCACACCGAGGCCGCCGCTGTGCAGCAGGGGTTCGACGAGGCCGAGCGCGCCGCCGCGCTCCACCGGCACGCCGATCAGCTCCCACATTTGCGGGCAGGTCTCGTAGCGCGCGGCGTGCACGCCGAGGCCGAGTTTGAGATCCTGGCTGACGGCGAAGTCCACCAGCGCGAGCATGGCCTCGTTGTGGGCGACCTCGCCGGAGTGGAAAACCAGCGAGGTGAGCACGCGGCCCTCGTCGGCCCAGCGGACGAGTTGCGCGTCGGAGGGTTCGTGGTCGGGCGCGGCGGCCGGCGGCTCGGCCCAGACGTGGCGCGCGGTTTCCACCACGGGAAAGGCCGGGCGGTTGGGATCGATGATCTGGATGCACACGCCCTGCCGGGACCACTCGAAGATGTCGCCATCGCAGGTCTGGCGTCCGCTGATGACACGGTTGCCCAGCTCGACCGCGAGGGCGGCGGCCTCGGCGGAAATGGCGGAGCGCGCCTCGACGTAGTCGGAGACCGCGACCTCGCCTCCGGTTGGGAAAACCGCCGGGGAAAACACCGCGACGCGCCGGTGACGGCAATGCGCCGCGAGTTGGGACAAGACCGCCGGCGGGTCACCGAAAACGAGACCGCGCGCCTCGTGTTTCCAGCGGCGGGCGGTGCGCAGGGTGAGCGTGCCCCAGTCGTCCTTCGGGCCGACGCGATCGACGACGCGCAGCCCGGGAAAGCTCGCGTTCGCGGCGCGGGTTTCGTGCGCATCGAGGAAGACGGCGTGGGTCTCGGGGATGGCGAGCGTGGAGGCGAGCCGCGCGGCGACGCGGGCGCGGGCGGCGAGGAAGCCGAGCGCGCGGCGATAGAAAATCTCGGGGAAGAGATAGGGCGCAAGGGCGAGCTTGCGTCCGGCTGCGGAGACCTCGCCGGATGGCAGGAGGACGATGTCCGTCGGGGTGCTCGCGCCGGGCAACTTAAGAAGCTGGCGGTAGAGCCGCGCGGCGTCGTCGGCCTCGGCGATCACGGGCAGACCGAAGGCCTCGATCGAGGAGTCGAACACGGAGGTCGGGCCGAGGCGGACGATCCGCACGTCAAACGCGGCGCACAGGTAGTTGAACTGCTGGTGGTGGTGACCGCCGAGCACGGTGCTGCCGGTCTCGGCGAAGAGGCTGCCGTCGCGGCGGCACTCCAGATAGAGTTCGAACGCGGCGCCGGCGTCGGCGGCCATCCAGGCGAGGGTCGGGGCGACGGCAGAGACATCGGGATGTCGCAGGTTGGAAAGCAGGAGCCAGAGCGCGGGGCGGGTGTTCATGGGCGGGAAAAAAAGTGCGGCGATGCAGGACGCAGGCTCGCGGCGAGACGCGGCTTGATCAAAACGCCGGTTGTGCGCATCGTTGCGCAAAATGGGAAAGACGGCGGTTTCGATGCAGGAGGTGGCGGACGCCGCGGGGGTGCACCGCGGCACGGTGTCGCGGGCGCTGCGCGACGATCCGCGGATTCCGGAGGCGACGCGCGGGCGGGTGAAGGCGGCGGCGGAGCGACTGGGCTACCGGCCGAATCCGCTGGTGGCGGCGTTGATGAGTCATCGCCGGGCGGTGGCGCCGGCGCGGTTCCAGTCGGTGATCGCATTTGTCACGCAGGGACGAAGGCGCGGCGAGTGGGCGGGTTTGGCGTCGAGCTTTCGGCGGATTCAGGCGGCGGCGGCGGAGCGGGCGGAGCGCAACGGGTATAAGCTGGAGGAGTTTTGCCTGGGCGGGGAGCGCTTGCGGCCGGAGGCGTTTGCCCGGGTGTTGAGGCAGCGCGGCATCCACGGGATGGTGATCGCGCCGTTGCAGGAAACGCAGGGGAGCTTGGCCTTGGACTGCGGGCCGTTTTGTTGCGTGACGATCGGGCACTCGCTCGTGAAGCCGAACGTGGCGCGGGTGGCGTCGGATCACTTCCAGGGCATGGTTCTGGCGGTGCGCCGGTGCCGGGAGCGCGGGTTGACGCGTCCGGGGCTGGTGTTGGCGGAAGGCGTCAACGAGCGCGTGGGACGGAGGTGGCTCGGCGCCTATCTGGCGGAGACGGCGGGGGGCGAGGCACCGTCGCCCTTGTTGATGGACACGTTCGCTGCGGGAGCGTTTCGAGCGTGGTTTCGGGAGCACCGGCCGGACGTGATCCTGACGGCGAGACCGGAGCCGGTGCTGGCGGCGTTACGCGGCCTGCGGACGAAGGTGTCCGAGGTGGTTGGGGTTGTCTCGCTGGAAGCCGATGCGGCTGGCGCGTGGTCCGGGATCGACCAGCATTTCGACAAGGTGGGCGCGGCTGCGGTGGATCTGTTGATCGGCATGCTGCACCGCGGCGACCGCGGGGAATCGGCGGAGCGCCAGTTGCTGGTCGAGCCCTCGTGGGTGGACGGGACGGGTTTGCCGGAGAGCCGGGCGTGAGACCGGGATGAACGGCCGCGGAAGCCCCGCCGGGCGTCAGCGGCGGGCGGGCGCGGTGCGGGCGGGCGCGGAAAATTCGTCGATCACCTCGCCGTTGGAGCGGACGGCGCGCATGTCGAGGCGGTCGGGGTGCATCTCGACGAGCACGGCGTGGTTTACTTTGGCGGTCTTGACGAGGTAGGGGCGGGTGGGATCGGGGTTGCGGGGACCGACGCCCCAGGCTCCGTCACCGATGTAGAGAACCCCTTCGGGGTGGGGCCGGCCGTCGCGCAGGGTGTGGGTTCGCTTGTAGGCGTGGTCGTGGTTTTCAAAGGCCACGCGGATGCCGAACCGGTCGAAGAGCGGGGTCCAGTGCGTGCGCACGCTTTGCGACACCTCGCCCTCGAAGTCGCGGACGGAGGGATAGGCCGGCACGTGATAGACGGGGATGACGTGCGGGACGTCGGCGCGTTGCTTGAGCGCGTTGACGAGCCACTCGGTTTGAACGCCCTCGATCGGACCGGTGTGGTCGGTGTCGAGCATGAGAATCGAGGCGTAGTCGCCGATGTCGAGGGCGGCGTAGCCGGGGTGGCCGGGGAAGGCCCACAGGGCGTAGAAATAGGGGGCGATTTTTTCGCGGGCGGCGTCGGTGGCGGGCCAGTTTTCACGGCCGCGGTCCTTGCCATAGTAGAAGTAGCCGCGGACCTCGTGGTTGCCCACGCCGGCGAGCACGGGGATGACGCGACCGTCGGGGGCGACGAAGGTGTCGCGCATGATGTCCACGAAGCGCGCCATGCGTCCGGCTTCGTCGGGGCGTCCGTTTTCATAGGCGAGGTCTCCGCCCCAGACGATGAACGCGGGGTCGAGCGCGGCGGCGGTGCGGTTCATCTGCGAGTAGTGCTTCTCGTGATGCATCATGTCGCCGCCGACGATGAAGCGCAGGGGGCGTTCCAGGCGGTTCGGGAGGGTGGCGAACACGCGCACGGGTCCGTCGCCGACGCGGAACTCGTGGCGCGAGTCGGGGGCGAGTCCGGCGAGTTCGACGCGATAGATCTTGCGGTCGAGGTAGGGGAAATCGCGCGCCGGTTCCGAGGCGACCTCGCGCCAAGGCGCCGTCGGGTCGCCCGCCGGGCGGTGGGAAAGCGTTTCCGACGCGGGGGCGTCGGGCCCGTTGCGGTGCCAGTCGATCACCATGGTGGTGGAAGGATCCCGTCGCCAGGTGAGGATCAGCCCATCGACATCGGCGGCGAAAAGCGACGTGGTGATTCCGATGGCGAGGATCAGGACGGTGAGGCGGGGGAGTCGGGCAGGGAAGGGCATGTCTGGCGCGGTGTGGACGGTTGGAATGGAGGAAGGGGGCGCGGGTAGGCACCAAAAAGGGAGGAGCGGTGTTTGAAACCGGGCTCCTCCCTGGAGGTGGTGGCGGGCGGGTCGCGTTATTACGCGGCGCGTTTTTGGCGGCGGGTGCCGGTCACGCCGATCAGGGCGACCAAGCCGCCGAACAGCGCGGCGACGGAGGGCTCGGGGATGGTGGCCAGGCTGACGGAGTCCCACTGGGCATTGAAGGTGTGGGTGCCTGAATCGTCCTTGCCCAACAGGCTGAAGTGGCTGCCGGTGAGCGGATTGGTGTCGATGAAGCTCAGGCTGATGGAATCTCTGGTGGAGGAGGAAAGGGTTGCGTCGATCTTCAAGGCGTCATTGATGCCGTCTCCGCCGACCAAGTCCAAATAAGACGCGGTGACATTGAAAGTGAGGGTGGCTCCGAAGTAATCGCGCAATTCATCGCTGCTGCCGCCACCCGAGGCAATGACGACGCCGGCGCGCTCCAGAAAAACGCTGAAGTCACCCGTGGCGGTGCCGCGCAGGTAGAAGGAATAGCTGGTGGCGAGGTCAAAACCGGAATCGGCGGCGAGGAAGTGCACACCGAGACGGTTGGTGGACCCGACGCCCGAGGCGGTGTAAGCCACCGTGGACTCGAAGATGAAATCGGAAGCGGAGGCGGCGGCTCCTCCGAGCAGGGTGTGCTCGACGGAGGCGACATAGGCCCCCGTCGCACTGNCGGCATCGTTGTGGCCGAAGAAACCGGAGCCGCTGGTGTCGAGTGTCCANGTCTTGANCGTGGNGAAATCATCCGCGTCGCTGGTGAAGTCGTTAAAATAGGAGGCGGAGCTGATNTGGCCGGCGTGCAGGCCGACGGCGGTGGAGNCGAGCAGCAGGGCGNCGACGAGCGAGCGAACGGGGGAGGTCTGGAGGCGGGCTGGAGTTTTCATGGGTGTGTGTTGGAATTTTTGGGGAAAGAGAAAACGAACCACACGGATTCAGGTCGTTTTAATCAGCTTGGATGAGAGCTTGGGATGGGTAAAGGCGTCGATGATACTACCTGTAGCGCGTTAATGGTCAGGTCATGCGGGCAAAGAGGTCGGCGGAGACTTCGCCATCGAGCGGTTTGCCGTCGAGGTAGTCGCGGAGATTGGTGAGCGCGTGGTCGCCGCAGACGCGGTAGGTGTCCCAGGTGGGGCCGGCGATGTGTGGGGAGAGCAGGATGCCGTGGGCGGCGAGCAGGGGCGAGTCGGCGGGCAGGGGCTCGCGGTGGAAGACGTCGAGGCCGAGGCGGAGGCGTCCGGAGGCCGCCTCGGCGAGCAGGGCCGTTTCGTCCACGATCTGGCCTCGGCCGACGTTGACGAAGACGGCGTCGTCGGCGAGCAGGGCGAGGATGCGGGCGTCCACACTGCCGCGGTTTTCGGGGGTGAGGCTTTCGCAGCCGATGAGGATGTCGTGTTCGGCGAAGAGGGCTTCGAGGCTCGGCGCCGGGCGGACGCCGTGGCAGGCGATGAAGTCAGGAGGCACGCCTCGTGACCAGGCGGAGACGACCGCGGGGCGGAAGGGGGCGAGCAGCGGGACGATGTCGCGGGCGATGGCCCCGAAGCCGTGGAGCCCGACGCGGGCGCCGCGCAGGGAGCGGGTGCGCAGGCGCCGGACGTGGTCGAGGGTCCAGCCGCCGGTGACGATGGAATCGCGCCAACCGGGGACCCCGCGCAGAAGGGCGAGGACGAGGAGCATGGCGTGTTCGGCGACGGTGTGGTTGATGGAGGTTCCCCAGTTGGTGGCGCGCACGCCACGGGCGTAGAGCCGCTCGCTCATGATTTTTTTGAGCGAGCCGGTGACGTGGCAGACGTAGCGGAGGGAAAAGTCGTCGGAGTCGATCCAGTCGTCGGGCACGGGTTTGGCGCTCCAGGCGGTGACGAGCACGGTGGGGCGGTGGGCACGCAGGGCGGCGGCCCATCCGGAGTCGTCGAGCGCTTCGGGATCGACGCGGGACCAGGCGACACGTCCGGCGGCGAGTTCGGGGCGGGCGTCGGCGAAGAACAGGGAGCGTTCGCGGTCGGAGAGAGCGAAGAGTATTCGTTCTTCGGATACGGTGTCGGGCGGCGGTCTTTCTCGGAACGGCGTGGGCTCGGCGAGACTCATGGGCGGGAGGCGGCGAGGCGGCGGCGGAGCTGGTCGAGGTAGAGGGAGCGGGGGACGAGGGAATCCCCCTTGCCGACGCCTTCGACGAAGTCGGTGGAGTCCACGACGTGGAAGGGGCCGCGCGTGCCGATGACGTAGCCTTCGCCGAACTGATGGGAATAGACGAGGACGGGACGCTCTTTGGAGGGGGAGAGTCCGCGGGTGTTCCAGAAGACGGATTGCGTGGTGGTGACACCGTGGACGGGGTTGCCGCCCCAAGGGCGGAAGGCGCGGGCCTCGATGAAGTCGCCGTCGCACGTGAGGTTGTCGATGAGGTTGGCGAGAGAGAGGAACATGTGGAAGTCGGAGGCGAGGCGGCCGTCCTTGGCGGTGGAGTCGAGGATGACGTTGCCGCTGGCGAGCATGGTGCCGAAGTCGTAGTTGTGGCGCGCGCCCTCGGCGTGGCAGTCGCGGACGAGGTTGTCCTGGCCGTTGTGGGTGAAGTGGTAGCCGTTGCCGCCGCCCCCACGGTATTGGGGAAAGCGGAAGTCGCATTCGGCGACGGTGACAAGGCGGGCGCGGTAGAGCTTGAGGGAATTGGAGAGGACGTGGACGCGCGGGTCGTTGCCGGGCGGAGCCCAGGAGCGAACGCGGCGCACCCAGGAGTTTTGGACGTAGGAAAGGAAGATGGCGGAGGAGTTGTGGGCGTCGTAGCCGACGGTGCCGGGCTTGTTCCAATCGTTCTCGGCGAGGCCTTCGCCGGGGTGTTGTTTCATGCCGATGGAGAAGTCCTCGAGGCCGACTTCCTCGAGCATCTCGCCGGAGACCTTGAGCAGTTGGGCGTTGTCCTCGGTGTGGAGGAATCCGCGCAGGGGGATGTCCACGGTGACGACACTGGTTTCGGGATCGATGGCGGTGATGGTGCGGCAGTAGAGGAGGGTGCGGTTGGGGGAATGGCCTGGGGTCCATTTGCCGCCCATGCCGATGCGGTCGATGAAGGTCCGGGTGAGATCGTTGCGCACGATCACGAGATCGCCGACGGCGAGGTCATCGACGTAGTCGAGCGGAATGCGGCGGGTGGGCCGAGGGAGGTCTTGGAGGATTTTGGCGCCTTTGACGGGTTTGCCTTCGGCCCGCCAGGAAACGGGACGGCGAGGGGCGATCTCGATGACACGCTTGGAGCGCATGGAGGTGGAGTCGTTGAAAAGGAAGGTGCGGTCGGCGCCGGCGCCGCGGAGGACGACGCGAGAGCGATCGAGGCGAAGGGCGGCGCGGGCGTCGGCGGGAGGCGTAACGCGATAGGTGCCGGGGGGGAGCAACACCACGCCGCCGCCGGCGTCACCGGCCGCGTCGATGGCGCGCTGGATGGCCGCGGTGGATTCGCGCCGGCCGGAAGGATCTGCGGAATAGGGCTCGGCGGTGACGTCGAAGACGGGGCCGGTGATGTCGGGGATGTTTTTTTCGCCGCGGTGGTAGCCGGCGTAGGAGAAGTCGTGGAGGAAGCGGCCCTGCGCGTCGGCGTGCCCGGGCGCCCAGTCCCCGGGATAAAGCGAGGATCGCCATTCGGCGGCGGCGCAGGCGGCGGAGGAGGCGAGACGGGCGAACGAGAGAAGAAGGAAAACGGAGAGCAGGCGGGTCATCGTGAAGACGGGAACGTGTGATTGTAATCGGTTTTGGATACGAGGTGGCGGTTTGTCATCCGCGGGATGGGGAGCGGAGGTTTTCGGCGTCGAGAATCGACAGGTCGCGTGGAGGAACGACGAGGGGGCCGGAGCTCACGTTGTTCCAGAGGATTTCGGCGGCGAGCGGGGTGTCGGTGCGGTTGAGGAGGAGGACGAGGGGGCGGTCGTCGAGACGGAGACGGCGGAGGCGCAGGCCGGGCACGGGTGCGACGAGGCGCGGCACGCCGGCGGGGAGGAGGTCGGCGACGAGGCGGGAGAACCAGTCGCGCGCGGCGGGCGAGGAATCGGTGAGGTAGCGTTGAAAGAAGACCGTGCCGATGCGGCAGGCGGCGCCGTCGCCGACGGAGCGGAGCACGACGGCGGGAGAATTGTCGTCGGTCCAGCGGGCGAGGGTTTCCGTGGAGGCTTCGGGGTGGAGGCGGGCGCGGAGGAACCAGGCGGGGAGCGAGGTGCCGTCGGTCGTGGCGATGGAGGCGGAGCCGGGGAGCGCGCCGTAGTGCGAGCAGGTCGCGCCCCAGAGCCGGTCGGCGGCGGGCCAGAGGTCATTGGCGAGACGGCCGTGGGCTGTTTTCCAGGCGCAGAGGCCGTCGCCGACGACGAGGCGGCCGGAGCGCACGGCGGCTGCGAGTTTGTCGAGGGTGGCCTGGTCGAGGACGACCGCGCCGGGGAGGACGAGCACGGGCGGGAGCCGGTCGAGGGGCGTTTCGGCGAGGCGGGCGAGGTCGAGGAAGCGGACTTCGAGCGAGAGGTCGGCGGCGAGCAGATAGGCGCCGGCGACGGCGTCGGCGGTTTTGTTGCGGTTGCGCGGATCGGCGGGGTCGTCGCCGGTGCCGTCGGCGTGATCGAGGACGCCGGAGGGTTCGGAGACGATGATGGCGAGGTCGGCGCACGGCGGGCGGGCGCGGGAAAGATCGGGGAGGCGCGGGGCGAGGTGGCGAAGGGTGTCCGCGATGGCGTCGAGCTGCGGGGTGGGTTTGCCGTGCATGTCGAGGAGATCCCACTCGCCGGCCTCGTAGCCGTCGGTGCGGGCGTTGGCGCACCAGTAGACGATGGCCTTGGCGCCGGCGGCGACGCCTTGGCAGAGCCATTCGCGGCTTTCGCCGGGAGAGGCGTGGAGCGGCTCAAAGGCGGACATGAGCGTGGTGCCACCCTGGAGTTCGGTGACCCAGAAGTGGCCTTCGGGGTCGCGGGTCGCGGAGCGGACGAGGTCGGCGAAGAGCGCGACGGAGTCGCCGTAGCGGTGGCGGGGGAAGCGGACGGAGTGCCACGCGGGGTGGGCGGAGCATCCCATGAAGTCGACGAGATCCGCCTCGCGCCAGATGGACTGACCATCCTCGGCGAGGAACTGGGCGATGCGGTGGGGGTTGACGTGGACGGGGTGGCGCGGATCGAGCGCGCGGACGGCGGCGGCGATGTGGGAGAGGTGATGCCGGAGGTTGTCGACGCAGAAGCGCAGCCAGTCCACGCGGCCGTGATGAGAGACGAAGCCCTCTTGCGCGGCGGGAGGCGGGGAGACCGTGGCGAAGGAGGCGACGGGCTGGTAGGAGACGGCGGAGAGGGCGGAGGGTGTGTTGTATTCGTTCTCCAGATACGATTGGAAGGCGGCGCGGACGCGGGGCGAGGCGGGATCGGGGCGGCGGCCGGGCTCGTTCCAGAGTATCCAGGAGTCGAGGGCGGGGTGGGAGCGGTAGCGGGAGACGACGGTGCGGACGTGGTCGAGCGCCTTGGAGAAAAACTCCGGGTCGTCGAGGTCGGCGACCTCCTGCATGCCGTTGGTGAGGCGCATCCAGCCGGGCGGGCTGACGGCCATGAGGGTGGGGACGATCTTCATGCCGAGGCGGTCGGCCTCGTCGAAGATCTCGTCGAAGGGGGACCAGCGGTGCTCGCCGGGGCGGGGTTCGAGCTGGTGCCAGGTCATGAAGAGCCGGACGAGGGTGAAGCCGGCGCGGGCGAGCTCGGCGAGGCGCGGGCGGAGCGTGTCGGGCGTGTCCTCGGGATTGACGAAGAGGTGGCTGCCGAAGCGGAGGGAGCGATCGATGAAGGGCGAGGCGGTGTCGGGCATGGCGGAGATGGCGCAGGAAAAAGCCGCCGCGGACGGGCCGGGGCGGCTTGACCGGATGCCGGGGGGCGGCCGTGGAGGGGCGGGGATGCGGCGCGTCGCGGGAGGCGTTGGTTGTATCCGTTATTTAGATACAGGTGTGGCCCGAGGGGAGGCGTCACTTCTTGGGCGGGACCTGCTGGGCGGGACGTCCTCCGAGGCTGGCGGCGTATTCGCTCGGGGTGAGGAAGACGGCCTTTTGTTCGACGAGGAAGTCGATGATTTTTTTGAATTCGTCGAAACGGTTTGGATCCCAGTGGGTGGGATGGCCTTGGAGGACGAAGTATGCGCGGTCGGGGTTGCGGGCGTAGCCGGCGACGAAGCGCTGGTAACTGGGCTGGCCGACGGAGGCCTCGAGATTGACGGCCCAGACGCGGTCGAGGATCGTGAGTTTGCCCTCGGCGGCGAGGCGGCGGCCCATCGCGTCTATCGGGGAGGGGTAGAGCCAGACCTTGATGTCGGGATCCTCGGACATGACCTCGGCGGTGGCGGCATCCTGGTGGGGCCCCTGGCCGCCGCCGGGAGGACCGAAGGTTTTCAGGGCGAAGCCGAGCTTCTCCTTGGCGAGGCGTTGGGAGTCGGCGAGGCGGCGGGTCTGCTCCTCGACGGGGCGACCGTCGAACTCGCTGAGGCGTTTGCCGGAATCGGTTTTCCAAGTGCCGTGGTCCCAGCCGTGGAACCAGAACTCGACAAGGCCGGATTCGTGGCGTTTGCGGATCCAGTCAATGTAGGCGGGGGTGGCTTCCTCGAGGGTTTTGCAGATGATGCCGATGCCGGATTTGATGTTGCGGGAAGCGAGATAGTCGGTGACGCGGGTCCACGTGTGGTGGACGTTGCCGTTGACCTGCCGGAGGTCGTCGAGCTTGAGGATGATGACCGGGGGAGCCGCTCGCGGGGGCAGTTCATCGGGAATCTTTTCTTGTTCGGCGCGGGCGGCCGCCCGGGCGAGGGCGGCGGCGGAGGCGGCCGCGAGATCGGCGGCGGACTCAAGCGGGGCGGCATCGGGGGCGATGCCCTCGAGGACGAAATCGTCGAAATCGGCCGTGCCGGTGGAGCTGCTCCAGGAGTGGATCCAGATGGCGAGGGATTTGGCGCCGTCGGGCATCGTGGCGGAGACGGAATAGGGGCGCCAGTCCTCGCTTTTTTTAACGGGGACCTGGCGTATGCCCTCACCGCGAATGGCGGGATCCTTGACCAGTCGGCCGGAGGCGTCTCGGGGCCACAAGTAGACGGCGAGGAAGGTGGCGTCGGCGCGGGCATGGAAGGACAGCGTGACGGTCTGGCCGGGCTCCACGGGATAGCTGCTGCTGAAGAGACTGGAGCCCTTCACCCGGTCGTTATCGATGACGCGCAGGCCCGCTTTGCCGGTGCGTGCGGCTTCGGGAATGACCTGCGACATGGCGTCGCCGTGAAGCCAGGCGGAGAAGCCCTCTTCAAAACCGCCGTTGGCGGGGATGGTGGCGGCGGGCAAGGTGCAGGACAGCGAAAGAAGGCCGAATGTCTGGAGGAGAGACCGAAGGAAGGCGGGCATGATGGAAAAGGGGGCGAAGCGTGTGGGAAGAGGGGGGCGAGGCGGGGAATCGGGGAAATCGGAAGTTTGGCGCGTTGTGCGAGACGGGGAGTTTTTCAGCGTTCCAGCCGTGGACGCGGACGTGGCGCGAGTCGTGGAGATCGGGAGGAAAAACGGATGAGGATTGCGTTTACCGGAGACGCACGGAGGGGAGAAAACGGGGGCACGGATGCGTCGTGTCGGCCGGTGTCAGTTGAATGGATCGCGATTGAAGGCCGTGTGGCCGGCGGCGGGGTCGAGGGATTCGACGTGGCCGTCGAAGAAGAGGTAGTTGGCCTTGCCGTTATGACGTTTGGGGGCGGCGTGTTCGGTGCTCTCGTTCCACACCGTGAGCACGTGGTCCTTGGAGTCTCCAAGCAGGATGATTTTGGTCGGGCGGCCGATGGTGTTGGGGCGAAACTGGTAGTAGTAGCTGACCTTGCTGTTCATGCCGATCTGGCCGATGGGGCAGACGCCAAACGGGGATTCGGGGATGGCGCCGAGGTCTTTGATGTTCGCGTTGCCGATGTAGGGACGCAGTTCCAGCCACCAGTGGGATTTGCCGGGATTTACGCGTCCGTCGGTGTATGACGTGTGGTAGATGACCGCCGGATAATAGCCCTTGTTGTCCGCGGCGAAGAGATTGAAGGCGGTGCCCAGGGAGCGGATATTGGCCGTGCAGCGGGTGCGTTTGGCGGACGCGCGGACATGGCTGACGACGGGCACGAGGATGGCGATGAGGATGCCGACGATCGCGATGACCGTGAGCAGCTCTATCAACGTGAAAGCGGCCGGGGATGAACGCAGTCGGGCAGGCGAATGGGCGGTGGGGTAGGGCATGTTGGAAATATGTCTGGACGGAATAAGTGCGGCAACGACTTGAGGATACTAACTGTAGTATGTGGCTGGAGTTTTCCGGGAGGGAGCGTTGAGGCTGTGCGAGGTCAGGGTATGCTGAGATCGCGGAGGTTGAGCATGGAGGCGGTCGCGAGGTCGAAGCCGGTGAGACGTCGCGGCTGGTCCTGCTCGACGACGAGCCACTCCACGCCGGTCGTAGCTGCGGCTCGGATACAGCCGGCGATGTCGACGAGGCCGGTGCCGAGGGCGGTGAAGCAGTCGCGGACGGTGAGGTCGTGGAAGTCCTTCAGGTGGACGATCGGGATGCGGCCGGCGTAGCACTCGAGGAGGGCGACGGGATTGGCGCCGCCGAAGGTGGCCCAGGCGACGTCGAGGTGAAGATCGAGGGCGCCCTTGGTCTGTTCGAACAGCGGGTGGAGGGCGTGGCGACCGGCGAGGCGGACGACGAACTCGTGCTCGTGGTTGTGGTAGCAGAGGCGGGCGCCGGCCTCGTGGATCGCGGGGGCGATCGACTTGTAGAAATCGGCGTCCTGTTTGACGGATTCGGAAGAGTCGAGGGGGGCCCAGGAGATGGTGATGTGTTTGCCGCCGGTGGCGGCGAGGGCGTCGAGGTGTTCGGCGAGATTGTCGCGCAGGGGCTCGCGGAGGGTGTGGATGGTGACGAGCTCCATGTCGGCGGCTTTCAACGCGGAACCGACGGCGGAGGGGCCGCCGTGTTTGCGGATGAGATCGAGGGTGAGCTCGATGCCTTGGTAGCCGAGTTCGCGAAGGCGGGCGAGCGTGCCGGAGAAGTCTCGGTCGAGATCGCGGCTGACGATGCCGATGATGCCGATTTTGGGTTTCATGGAAGAAGGGCGGGCGAGAGTCTGGAGGAGGGCGGCTGGGCGATTCAGGCCAAGGCGGGAGCGGGGAGCGGAGTCATGGGCGCCGGGCGTTCGCAGGTGGTTTGGAGGAGGACGACGCGCTCGGTCTCGATGGACTGGCGGATGGAGAGGGCGACTTCCGCGCAATGAAGGCAGAAGTCGGCGCCGAGGCGGCAGTCGCGGCCTTCGCGGAGGGCGAGGCTCATGTCGATGATGCCGGCGCCGCGGCTGTTCTGGGCGTAGGGGAAGTCGGGGAACTCGACGTCGGGTTCGGCGTTGTCCACGAGCACGGCGCCTTCGAACTGGTTGGGGTCGGCGCAAACGAGGCGCGCGGCGGAGCCGAAGATCTCGAGGCGGGGCGCGTAGGTCTGGCCGAAGTTGAGGAGCGAGAGCTGGGCGGTGACGCCGGAGGCGAACTCGAGGGAGGCGCCGACGCGGGAGTGGGCCTCGGGGGTGAAGACGGCGCCGGCGGCGTCCTTCATCGGCATGCGGGAGCCGAGGGCGGAGACGCGGCGCACGGGGCCGAGGAGAAAGACGAGGGCGCCGATGTAGTAGGGGCCCATGTCGAGCAGCGGGCCGGAGGCGGCGCGCATGTAGTGGGCGGGAAGAGCCGCGGCCATCTGAAGGTGGGCGAAGGCGTCTGCGGGCGTGCCGATGGCGCCGTTGTCGAGGAGATGACGGGCGCGCTGGTGGGCGACGCCGAGGAGGGTGTCGGGCGCGCAACTGAGCATGAGGCCGCGGTCGCGGGCGAGGGCGTGGAGATCGCGCGCGGCGGAGAGATCGAGGGCGAGGGGTTTTTCGCAGTAAACGTGTTTGCCGGAGAGCAGGGCGGAGCGCGTGACCGGCTCGTGCGCCTCGGGTATGGTGAGGTTGGCGACGATCCGGATGTCGGGATCGGAGAGAAGGGCTTCGGGCGTGAGGACGCGCGGGATGCCGAAGCGTTCGGCGCAGGCGCGGGCAGCCTCGTGGGAGATGTCGGCGCAGGCGGCGACTTCGACGTGGGGCCGGCCGACGGTGGTCAACGTTTTCAGGTAGGCGGGGCTGATTTTGCCACAGCCGATGATACCGATTTTGGGACGCATGGAGGTAGAGGTGGAGAGGTGGGCGGGGCCGGCGGATCGGATGCCGACGAGAGGGGCGCGGGGGAGGCGAGGGGGAGGCGAGGGGTGACTGCGGCGAGGTGAAAACGTGTGCGACGCGTGCGGCGTTTCGCCCGGTCACGGACGTTTGATCCGTGCGGAGAGGTCCGCCACGGATGGTCGCTCGGAGGCGATGACGTCTTGGGGAAACCGGGAACAGAGCGAAGCGATCATGGCGCCCGACAGTTTCGGGCGCGACGGTCCGCGACAATGTTGGGTTTGCGCTACCTGTAGCGCACGGCCCTCAGGCGACGCGGATTGGGCTGCGGATGGTGGTGCCGGGGTTCCAGACGCTGTCGACGAGAAGATGGTTGGCCATGAGAGGGATGCCGGTTTCGCCGTGGTGAAGCATGGTCACGAGCAGGTCGACGGCCTTTTGGCCGACCATGGAGCTGTTCTGGTAGGTGCCGGAGATGTGGCGGGAGTGGTATTCGACGCTGAGGTTGGCGAAGCTGACCTCCTCGGGGATCCGAAGGCCGAACTTGCGCATGTCCTCGTAGACCTGGCGGTGGGAAACGACGATCTCGACCCGGGATTCCCGGACATGGGCGGCGAGGTCGGAGTTGCGGGGGCTCAGGTGGACGAACTCCAGGGGGACGGCGCTGGTTTCGCGCGAGGCGAGCAGACCGCCCAACCAGTTGAGGCCGACGCGTTCGTTCCAATCGCGGCCGATCACGAGGCCGATGCGGCGGAACCCGAGCTCCTTGAGACGGGTGATCATGAGGAGCATGGTGCGGAACTGGTGGTTCGTGACGACGTGCAGCGAGGGGGATTTGAGCGTGTAGCCGAGGGCGACGGCGGAGAGGCCCGCGAAATCGAAGTCGAACTCGGTGTTGGGCGCGGGTTGAGGCGGTATGATGACGCCTTGGATGTTCCGTGCCTTGAGGATGCGCCGGAGTTTGGAAAGGCTCATGCCTTTCTCGCGCAGCCAAAACTCCTCGAGTGCGTAGCCAAGTTCCTTGGCGCGTTTAAGGGCGCCCTGATGATATTCGAAGACATCGGTGTTGTGGTAAGGCTCCTCGCGGTCGGGCCAGTTGTTGATCCATGCGATCGTGGCCTGGAACTGCGGGCGGCGCTTGGTCTGCCGATAGGCGTTGAGCGCCGAGAGCATCGGATCGGGGCGGTAGCCGAGCTTTTCGGCGACGGCACGGACCTTCGCGCGGGTCTCGGCGCTGAGACGGGGACTGTTGCGCAGAGCGAGGCCGACGGTGGTGAAGTGCACACCGGCTTTGGCGGCGATGTCTCGGATGGTGACACGGGAAGGCATGGCGTGGGGCGGGCGTGTGACGATGAACGCCACGCGCGAGGTCGTGAGCCATGGGTCTGCGTCGACGCAAGGCTCAACCTGGCTCGGCACCGATCTTGGCGCGAGAGCACGCAAATACGCGGGGTGCCTTCGGCCCGACGCGCTTTGAATCAGTGGGCGCGACGGCGACGGCGGCAGGAGGCGAGGGCGAGCGCGCCGAGGGCGGAGAGCGCGGCGCAGGAGGCGGGCTCGGGGATGGCGGCCAGCGTGAAGGAGCCGTCCTCGGCGAGGCGGGAGAGATTCCAGTAGTGGCCGGAGACCGGGGCGATGTTCACCTGCGCGAAGAGGCCGTCGAAGACGGCGAAATCCAGGACGTCGAAGGTCGCGCCGGTGATGGGCGAGTAGCCGTCCACGAAAACGATGTTCAGGATGGAATCGGCGGCGTCGAAGGTCGAGGCCACGACGACCTTCCCGAAGTCGGAGACGCCTCCGATCTCGATCGTGAGCGTCGAGCCATCGGCGAGGGCGAGGTCGCCCGCGCCGGCCAGGATCGCGCCGCTCCGGAGGGTGACATCCTGGAAGCCGACCGCGGAGCCGGTGAACTCGGCGACGCCGGCGGCGACGGTGAAGGAGCCCGTGGCGAGGTTGGCGCCGACGGTGAGTTTGCCGTCGCCGATCTTCACGAGGGCGCCGTCGCCGGAGAACCCGTTGGAGAACACGGCGTCGTATCCGGCGGTGTCGATCGTCGAGGTGGCGGCCGAGACGAGCACCGGGCGCACGGCGGTCGCGAGGGACGAGCCGATGACGCGGATCGTGCCGCCGCCGAGGTTGAAGACGCCGCCCCCACCGCCGTTTCCGTAGTTGGAGACAAGGGAGGAGCCGCCGATCTCGAGCGTGCCGTCGGAGAGGTTGTAGGCGCCGTGGCCATACGCGCCGACCCAGAGCTCGCCGCCGCCGATGACGCGGAGGGTGCCGCCGCTTTGGTTGACCACACCGTTGCCCTCGATGCCGGTGCCGTCGCGGTCGCCGATGATGAGGTCGCCCTGGTCGCCGACCTCGAAGACGCCGGTGCCGGAGATGTTCAACTCGCCGTCGCCGGCGGCGCCGGTCTGGGTGGAGCGGCCGAGGTTGGCGAAGCCGTGGACCATTTTCACGGTGCCGCCGGAGAGGTTGTAGACGCCGGCGCCGCCCTGGTTGCCGATGTTGAGCGAGGCGCCGACAGCCGAGGTGCCGATGGTGATGATGCCGCCGGTCTGGTCGAAGGAGCCGGTGCCGCCCCAGTCGCCGACCTGGAGGGCCTGCGCGACGTCGAGGGAGCCGTCGACCATCTGGAAGGAGCCGGTCATGCCGGTTCCGGAGCCGACCGCGAGGTAGTTGATCGCGGAGTCGCCGGCGATCTGGTGCACGGAGCCGCCGATGACGTAGGTCTCGCCGGTGAGGTTGTTGTCGCCCGAGAGCGTGAGGGTGCCGAGACCGGCTTTGACGAGAATGCCTTCACCGGTGAGCGAGCCGGAGAGCGCGGCGTTGAAGCCGTTGGTGTTGATGATGGAGGTGCTGACGTTGTCGGAGCCGGTGCCGGGGAGCGGGTTGGTGTCGACGACGTTGATGTCGATGCCGGTGGACAGGTTGGCGCCGACGACCTTGAGCATGCCGCCGCCGAGGTTGAAGGCGTAGGTGCCGCCGGTGGTGGCGGAGATGGCGTTGGAGCCGCCGATCTCGAGCGTGCCGCCGTGGAGGTTGTAGGTGCCGGTGCCGCGGCCGAAGCGGAGGGCGCCGTTTTGGAAGCGCACGACGCCGTCGGTCTGGTGGACGAGACCGGTGGCGTTGGCGTAGGCGGCGTTGTTGTCGGAGAGGCCGCCGAGGATCATGACGACGGAGCCCGTGCCGCCGTCGGCGCCGAGCGTGAGCGTGCCGCCGGAGACGTTGAGCGTGCCGGAGGAGGCGCGGGCGAGGTTGGTGCTGCGGCCGATGATGAAGGCGCCGTTGTCGCCGACGGGTCGGCGGATGTTGATCTCGCCGTCGGAGAGGTTGTAGACGCCGACGCCGCCTTCGTTGCCGAGGTTGATGGCTCCTAAGATGTCGACGACGCCGCCGGTCTGGTTGACCTCGCCCTGCGCGCCCCAGTCGCCGACGTGGAGGGCGCCCCAGCTGAGGGTGCCGTGGAGGCTGCCGAGGGAGAGGTTGGCGCCGGGATGGATGTTGAGCACGCCGGGGCCGGAGTAGCCGGAGGTCTCGCCTACGCGAACGAGGGTCTTGAGGCCGTTCTCGCCGGTGTCGTTTTTCATGGTGACGTCGGCGCCGGTGAGCAGGTTGACGACGCCGCCCTCGCCGACGACGAGGCCGTAGCGGCTGGTGGCGTTGGGATTGGTGCCGTCGCGAATCGGGTGCGGGGTGGCGCCGCCGTCGAGGACGACGGTGGCGGCGAGGTCGATCGTGCCGAGGGACTCGATGGTGGCGGCGCGGAGCGTGCCGGGGCCAGAGACGGAGAGCGTGGCGTCGTGGGCGGCGGAGAGCGTGCCGTTTTGGGCGGAGTCGAGCGTGAGGGTGGACGCGGGGCCGAGGTTGAGCGTGGTCTCGCCGGAGAGGACGCCGAGGCTGCGGGCGTGTTGTTCGCCGGAGACGTCGAGGGTGGCGTCTTGTTCGACGACGAGGTTGAGGCTGGAGTCGGGGGCGACGCCGCCCCAGGTGGCGGCGTCGCCGAAGTCGGTGCCGGGGCCGGTGTGGCGGATCGCATCCACAAAATCGATACGCGCGCCGTCCTGCAGGTAGCTGATCGAGGCGAAGTCGAGGATGCCGGAGGCGCCGGCGTTGCCGGAGCCCATGCCGAACTGGGTGTTGGTGATCTTCGCGCCGTCGCCGAAGAGAAGCGCGCCCCAGGTCTCGTCGGCCTGCCACTCGGCGAGCGTCTTGGCGACGGTGGTGCCGGGCGCGGTAAAGTGGGCGTTGCCGGCCTGGGCGAAGAGGTAGAAGACGCCTGTTTCGTAATCGATCGTCGAGGTGTGGAAGGCGCCGTCGGTCGTGCTGTTGCCGGGGGTGTTGGGGGGCTGCGCGGGATCGTAGACGAGGAGGAGATCCCAGGTGGCCTCGCCGGAGCGTGCGGCGGCGAAGCCGTTCTGCGAGTCGGCCCAGGCGGTGGACTGGATGCCGATCTTGAAGGAGATGCCGGGCGTGGCGGTGTCGGTGTTTTGCCAGCGGTAGGCGGCCTGGAAGTCCGCGCCGAGGGCCTCGGCGGTGGAGGCGAAACCGGTGTCGGTGTCGATGACGCTGAGGGTGCTCTTGCCGGAGCCGGTGAGGCCGCCGTCGAAGGAGACGCCGCCGAGGTTGCCGAAGGAACCCTGGGTGTTTCGCCAGTCGATGAGGGAGGCGACGGTGTCGGGATCGAAGAGGGCGGCGGAGCCGGGGGCGTGGGTGGTGGAGTTGGTGACGCCGACGCCGTCCTCGCGGCGGACATCGTCGGCGTTCCAGCCGCGGTCGTCGAAGCCGGTGACGCCTACGCTTTGGGCGCGGAGCGGGGGCGTGGAGGAGGCGGCGAGCGCGAGGGCGGCGAGGAGGGCGGCGGTGGCGGAGGGGTGACGAAGACGGACGGGGCGGGGTGTTGTATTCATAAAACGGATATGAAGCCGCGGGGGACGGCGGGGTTGCGACGGGGTGGATCGCAATAAATTTACCAAAGTCGGGTTCGGTTTCGCATGAGCGGATTTCCTACGCAGGCGGGAAATGGGCACATGGGAGCCGGGGGATGCAGCCCCCCGCATTTAGGGGCGGGGCCGGAGACGAGGAAGACCGGGAGGTGCGGACGAGGCGGAGGCGCGCGGGGATCATGAGGCGAGCGTGCGCGCGGACGGAGACGCGTCGGGCCGGGGGCGCGGGACACGCGCGGTTTTTCGTTGAAGCGTGCGAGCGCGGTGGCGGGACGGATCGGGCGCGTGTCGCGCGCTCAATCCAGGCCGGCGTGGAGGGCGTAGCGCACAAGGCCGGCGGTGCTTTCGACGCCGAGTTTCTGGCGGATGTGCGAAAGCTGGTTCTGGACCGTCTTGGCGCTGGTGTTGAGAAGGGCGCCGATGCGTTTCGGGTTCGCGCCCGCGGCGAAGTAGCGCAGCACCTCGCGTTCGCGTTCGGTCAGGTGGTCGGCGCGGGATCCGCTCTGTTGGCGGATGGATTCGAGAAGGAGGCGCGCGCTGATCGAGCAATAGAAGGTGCCGCCGGAGCCGAGTCGGAGGATGGCCTCGCGAAGGGAGGAGAGTCCGGACTGCTGCATGACGCAGGCCTGCGCGCCGTGGCTGATGGCCTCGTGCACGGCGCGGCCGCTGGGATGGGGGAGGAGGGCGAGCCAGCGCGTGGCGGGCAGCTCGGTCACGAGAGTCTTGAGGAGCGTGCAGCCGGGGCCGTCGGAAAAATGCCAACCGAAGATGACGAGGTCGGGGCGGTGCTCGCGGCAGGCTGCGACGGCGGCGGCGCAGGTGGCGGTGTCCGCGATCAAGCGGTAACCGGGCAGGCCGCGCACGACGCCACCCATGAGTTCTCGCAACAGGGTGGTGTCCTCGGCGATCAAAACGGTCGCGGAGACGGAGCGAGTCACGTCGGTAATAAAAGATTAAAACGTATCCGAGATGCAATGCATGAGCGTCGTTGATGGGGGAATACCCCAGGCGGCGTGGGGAAATTACGAAGGGCGAAGCGCGCGTGGGTGGGCGGCGAGGAGGGCGGGGACGCAGGATCGGATCACGCAGGGAACGGCTCGATGAGCGTTCCCTGGCCCGGGGTGAAAAAAAGGCCCGGCCGAGGGAAGGCCGGGCCGGGCGAGGTGGCGGGAGCGGACGAGGGCCGCGTGGTCGCGGCGAGGAAGCGGGAGACCTTAGTGCGCGGCGCCGGTGAGGCCGCCCTCGGCGGCGAGCATGGGTTCGAAGAGGGATTTGTCGGTGGCCTTCATGTAGGCCTCGCGCGCGCTGATCTCGCCGGCCTCGTAGCGGCGTTTGAGCGATGTATCCATGGAGATCATACCCTCGGCCATCGAGCCCTCGATGATGTTGCGGATGGTGGCGATGTTGCCCGAGCGGATGGTGCCGCCGAGGGCGTCGTGGGGGAGGAGGATCTCGTGCACGGCGCAGCGGCCGCCGCTCTTCTTCTTGCAGAGGAGCTGGGAGACGACGCCGCGGAGGCAGGAGCCGAGGGTGACGCGGATCTGGTTCTGCTCGTCGGCGGGGAAGGCGTCGATGATGCGGTCGATGGTCTTGGGGGCGTTGTTGGTGTGGAGGGTCGCGAAGACGAGCATGCCCATGGAGGCGCAGCCGAGGGCGAGACGCATGGTCTCGAGCTGGCGCATCTCGCCGACGAGGATGATGTCGGGGTCGGCGCGCATGGCGCCCTTGAGGGCGTCGGCGAAGGTTTCGGTGTGCTCGAGGACCTCGCGGTGGACGATGACCGACTTTTTGTTGGTGTGGACGAACTCGATCGGGTCCTCGACGGTGATGATGTGGCGGGTGAAGCGGGCGTTGATGTAGTCCATCATCGCGGCGAGTGTAGTGGATTTTCCACTACCGGTGGGGCCGGTGACGAGGACGAGGCCCTCGCGCAGGTGGCAGAGCTTCTTGAGGGACTCGGGCAGCTTGAGGTCGTCGAAGGAGAGGATCTTCGAGGGAATCTGCCGGAAGACGGCGGCCATGCCCCAGGCGTTGCGCAGGTAGTTGACGCGGAAGCGGGCGAGGCCGGGGATCTCGTGGGCGAAGTCGAGATCGTGGTGTTTGACGTAGTGTTCCCAGCGGTGGGGCGCGCAGATCTCCTTGAGGAGCTCTTCCATGCGTTCTGGGGAGAGCTTGGGGAACTGGTCGAGGTCGACCAGGGAGCCGGAGACGCGGGCGCGGGGATGGATGCCGACCATCAGATGGAGGTCGGAGCCGTCTTTGTCGCGCATGGCGCGGAGGAGTTCGTCGATGGCGGCGGGCATGGGGAGGGGAGGGATGAGGCGATGAAACCTGGGGCCTGAGGGGGGAGGACGGTGGGAGGATGAAACGAGGAAACCGGAGACCTGAAGGGGCCGGCCGGCGGTCGGGCCCACAGCGGGAGGCGTCGGGACTCGACGTTTCAGCTTTCTGGTCAGTCGTTGCCGGGGATGGTGGCGCGGACGGCTTTGTTGAGGATGTTGGCGCGGGCGGTCTCGTTGGTGATCTTCCCCTCGCGCCAGAGCTCGAGGATGGAGTTGTCCATCGAGATCATGCCCTCGCGTTTGCCGGTATCGAGGGCGCTGGGGATGCCCTGGGTCTTGCCGTCGCGGATCATGGAGGAGACGGCGAGGGTGTTGACGAGGATCTCGGTCGCGAGGACGACGCCTCCCTGCTTGGAGGGGAGAAGGCGTTGGCAGACGATGCCGCGGAGACTCTGCGCGACCATGGCGCGGATCTGCGATTGCTGGCCGGGAGGGAAGACATCGAGCAGGCGGTTGAGCGTGCTGGTGGCGTCGCTCGTGTGCATGGTGCCGATGACGAGGTGGCCGGTCTCGGAGGCGGTGATCGCCATCTCGATGGTTTCAAGGTCGCGGAGTTCGCCGATGACGATGACGTCGGGATCTTCGCGGAGGGCGCCCTTGAGGGCGGTGGCGAAGGATGCGGTGTGGTGGCCGGTCTGGCGCTGGGTGACGTTGCAGCCCCGGCTTTGGTGGATGAACTCGATGGGGTCCTCGACGGTGATGATGTGATCCTCGCGGGTGCGGTTGAGCTGGTCGATGAGGGAGTTCAGCGTGGTGGTCTTGCCGGCGCCGACGGGGCCGGTGACGAGGACGAGGCCGTTGTGATAGCTGAGGAGCTTGTCGAGGACGGCGGTGTTTTTGAATCCGAGTTCGGAGGGGGTGCGGATGTGTTCGGGGACGATGCGGTAGGTGCCTTTGACGCCGTCCTTGTGAAGCATGAGGTTCACGCGGATGCGGCGACCGCCCTCCATCGCGAGGGCGTAGTCGTAGTCGTGTTTGGCGGAGAAGATCGCGGCCTCGTCGGGGGCGAGGAGGCAGGTGTTGAGCCGTTCGGCCTGGTCGGCGTCGAGCGGGATGGTGGTGAGAAACTGGAGCGTCCGCATGTTGCGGATGTAGGGCGGCGCGCCGGCCGAAAGATGGAGGTCGCTGGCTCCGAGGCCCTGGACGGTGGCGAGAACGCCGAGCATGAATGCCTTGAGGTCGTCGGGCGAAAGGGACGAGACGGAGGAGAAGTCGATCTGGCCGGCGGCGGCGGGAACCGGAGCGGCGTGCACGTCGAGCCAGGCGGGATCCGCCGGCGCGTGGCTTTTGGCGGGCGGCGGGAAGGCGAGGGGCGGGGCTTCGTTGCCGGAGACGGCGAGCGTCTGGGCTTCCTCGACGAGGCGGGTGAGAAGATCGACGTCGGTGGTGATGCCTTCGTCGAGAAGATGTTGGCCGTAGGCGAGGGCGTCGGATCCGTCGGGGAGGGTGTAGGCGATTTCGGCGGCGCGGCGGGGGTCGAGGACGCGTTCCTGCACGCAGAGGGAGACAAGCCAGGGGACTTCGTTATGCATAGGGGCGGGTGCGGCAGGAAAGAGATACGATCGCGAGGGGGAAGCGCGAAGACGGGGAAAGATTACGGAAGCGGGGGAGGGGAGGGAGGGGGCAGGACAGGGAGCGCGGCGGGACGCGGGAAAACGATATGGGGTAAACTCCGGTCCGCTTAAGGTTTGCCCGGGAATGAAGATCCGGGAACGTAGGCGACTCATGAACCCCCCGTGTCGTTTCGTGGCCGTGCTGAGTTGTCTGATCGGGATCTCGACCACGGCGCGGAGCGCGGAGCTGGCGTGGGTGGAACTCCTCACGAGCGGGTCGCCGGCGGTCGCGTCCACCTTCTATGAAAAGACCCTCGGGTGGAGCAGCGAACGCGTCGGGGATGGCGATTGGGCGCCGGTGTTGCTCTTGCGGGGCGGGCGGCCGGTGGCGGGAGTGGCGTATCGGGCGGGCGAGCGAATGGCGAGGGCGCGCGCACGCTGGGTGGGATTTTGGGAGGATTCGGCGCGCGACGAAGGGACGTTGGAGGACGCGGTCAAAGCGGCGGGCGGACGGGTGCTCGAAGCGGAGCACTCGGGCGCGGGACCGGCGGGGGCGCGACTCGTCCTGCTGGCGGATGGAGACGGCGCGGTGTTTGGCGTGCGGCGCGCGGGGAGCGAGGCGAATCCGGTCGCGTCGACGCGGGGATTTTGGCCGGTGATGTTGGCGCGCGACACGTCGGGCGCGGCGAAATTTTATCGAGATCTGTTCGACGGGGAAATCCTGCCGGAATCACGGACGCCGATGTTCGCGGGCGATTTTCTGTTGGCGAACGGCGGCCGCGGCTGGGCGGGAGTGCAGCCGGCGGGACCGGGCGGCCGCGCGGGCTGGTTGATGCTCGTCGGCGTGGTCGACATCGACGCGACGGTGCGGATCGCGAAAAAAGAGGGAGCGCGGGTGCTGCGTGAGCCGCGGGTGGATTTGATCGGCGGGCGAGTCGCGGTGTTGGCGGATCCGATGGGAGGTGTGTTCGGCTTGTATGAACTGTTTCCCGATCGTGGCGCGGTGTGGCGAGGCGGCGGCGCGGCGGTCCCGGCGGCGGACTACGAAGTGGAGGCGCTTTCCCAATGAAGACCGATGTGCGCCTGGAGACCGTGACGCGGATCGCGGCGGGACTGATGCTGACGGCGCTGGCGCTTGGCGGCGCGGGTTGCGCGACGACGGGTTCGGGCGAAACGCCGGAATCGGGCGGCGCGATGTCGTCGCCGACGCCGGGGGCGGCGGACTTTTACGCGGATTGGTATGACGCGAGCGCGGTGGTGTTGCCGCCGCCTCCGCAAAGCACGACGCGGTGAAGCGCGGTCGCGTGTGTGGGCCGGGGAAAAGAAAAAGCCGCCTCGGATGAGGCGGCTTTCGGGAAAGGCCGACGGGAAGCCGGCGAACCGGCTCGCGTCAGGCGCGGCCCATGTAGGAGCCGTCGGAGGTGGAGATCTTGATGATCTCACCTTCCTTGATGAAGAGCGGGACCTGGACGACGAGGCCGGTCTCGAGTTTGGCGGGCTTCTGGACGTTGGAGGCGGTGTCGCCCTTCACGCCCTCGGCGCTCTCGACGACCTTGAGGTTGACGGAGGAGGGAAGTTCGATGGTGAGGGGTTTCTCGTCGACGTAGAGGACCTCGACCTTGCCGTTGGGCACGAGGTAGTTCTTGGCGTCGCCGATCAGGGAGGCGGGGAGTTCGATGGTCTCGTAGGTCTCCGGATCCATGAACGAGTAAGTGTCGCGATCGGCGTAGGAGAATTCGAGGGTCTTGTGCTCGGTGGGAAGGACCTCGATGGTGTCGGTGGAGTTGAAGCGCTGGTCGAGGGATTTGCCATAGCGGAGGTTGCGCATCTTCACCTGCACAAAGGCGCGGAGATTGCCCGGCGTGCGGTGCTGGGTCTCCATGACGAGGTGGGCCTCGCCGTTGAACTTGATGACTTGGCCTTTGCGGATGTCGTTGGCTGCGGGCATGTGCTTGAGCGGGTATTGAGGGCTGCGGTTTGTCTTGCGAAAAGGGGTATGGGGTATCGGCCGCGCGGCGGGGGAGTCAAGGGCGGCGTCCGATGGAAGACGCGAGGGCCGAAGGGAGACCGCCCCGGGGAAATGCCTCGGGAAAATCGCCGGCGCGGACGTGTGAACGGAGTCGTGGTCGCGTGCGGCGGACCGGTCGCCGCGTTCAGCGGCGCTTCGCGGGCCCGAGCGAAGTGCGATGGATGAAGCGGGTGTGCACCGTGTGGATCAGCTGGGTGCGACGGGCGCCGCGAGGTTCGTCGGGTTCGATGACGAGCTGGTGCAGGGCGTCGACCGCGGCGAGCGCGATCTCGGCCCGGGGAATGCCGACGCTGGCGAGGGGGGGATGTGTGAAGGCGGAGAAGGCGAGGTTGTCGATGCCGATGATCGAGAGATCCTGCGGGATGCGGAGACCGCGTTTGGAGGCGCCGCTCATCGCGCCGAGCGCGAGGATGTCGGTCGAACAGAGAACGGCGGTGATCCCGGCGGAGAGGAGTTCGCCGATGGCGCGTTCGCCGTCCTCGAACGTGAGCGGGCCGGACGCGTCGGGAGCTGTCGTGTCGTCGAGCCCGTGCGCGCGCAGGGCCCGGAGAAAGGCCCCGTGTTTGCCCTCGTCGGCCATGCCGTGGATGAAGCCGATGCGCGTGTGGCCGGCCGCCTTGAGCTGCTCGACGGCCTCGTGAATGCCGGAGGCCTGGTGAATGCGGACCAGGGCGGCGGCCTCGGGCAGCACCCAGTCGTGATTGGCCACGACGACGACGGGCACGTTCTTGAAGCGCTTGACGAAGGCGAGGGCGCCTTCGCGAGAGTCGGCGACGAGGATGATGCCGTCGAGTCCGCCGCCGGCCGCGGCGCGTTGCAGGCCGGCGGAGGGTTGTTCGGTTTTCTGCGTAAGTTCGAGGTTCGTCGTGTAGCCGCGCGCCCCGGCGGCCTTCGCGATCTCCTGCGCGAGCTCCATGTTGTAGTAGTCGAAGATCGGGGCGCTGCTGAAACTGTAGTAGACCGCGATGATCTCGGAGCGGCGGGCGTTGAGGCGCTGCGCGTGGATGTTCGGCACGTAGCCGTGTTTTTCGGCGAGTTTGAAGATGCGTTCGCGCGTGGCCTCCTTGATGCGGCCGTTGCCCGAGAAGGCGCGGGAGACGGTGGCGGTGGAGACGCCGGCGAGGGCGGAGAATTTTTTGATGTCCATGATTCGCGACCTCAGAGTTGGAAAAACAACGACACGTCGCCGGAACGACGGAGGGATCGGGGGGACGGGATGGGCATGATTGAGAAAGTAGTAACATTCCCCGCGCCCTCTGTCCAAAGTTTCCATTTGCGTGCTTCGACGAGAGGTGAGGCTTGACCGGTGATTCAATTGCGTAATTAGTTACGCAAACATATGCGTCACCCCTCTCACTTTCGTTTCTTGCTTCCGTGTTTGTTGGTCGGGTTCGCGTTCTTGGCGGGGTGGGGGAGCGACGCGGCGCGGGCGGCGGAGTCCGGCCGCGTGACCGGGGTGGAGGTGCGGCGTGTGACGGGCCTGCCCGACGCGGTGGCGCTGATTTTCGAGCACGAGGGGACTTTGTCGGGAGAGCGTCTTCGGGTGTTTTTCGACACGACGCCGCGGGCGGGCGAACCGTCGACGGGCGGAGACTTCATGATGGAAGGCCCCTCGTTCTACGCCTACCCGGCGGACGCGAGCGGCTGGGCTTGGGAACGGGTCGGCGCGCCGGTCGTGCAAAACGAACCCGGAAAAATCGTCTGCGTGGTCTCCGCGCCGGCCTTCGCGAAGAAGTTTTCCTGGTTCGCGGAGGTGACGACCGACGACTGGCAGGTGGGCCAACGCTGGCCGGCGCGAGGCGTGGTGGCGGTGGATCCGGACAAGCTGCAACCGATGTCGCCGCCGTCGGCGGGGGCGCACGCGGACGAGGTCGACATGCGGGAGTTGCTCGCGGCGCGCGCTCGTTCGCTTTCGGTGGCGCTGAACGGCGGGCCCGATTTCTCGACGTGGACGCCGTCGCGCGCGACGGGCGACTTTTCGGATGCCGCGCGAAGCCTCGCCGCGCTCGGTCTGCCGGCGAAGGCGAGGCTGGAGGCGCGGTTGCACGACGCCGCGAGCGGGGAGACGGTCGAGCTGCGACCGACGAAGGCCTGGCGTCGCGGTGACGATCTCGCGTGGGGCGGGGAAGCGTCGGGCGTCGCGTGGGTGCTCGTGGCGGATCGGCCGCGGCCGGGCGAGCTGCGTCTCACCGGTTGGCTCCGTGCCGAGTCGGCGCGAGTCCTGCGCGTCGAGGCCGGCCTGAATCTGCCGTTGGAGGGCAAGATCTGGTGGGACGACATGGAGACACGGCGTGTGATCGACGGCGGCGAGACGGTCTTCGGGAATTTCGCGAGCGGCCGCTACGGCGTCGACGCGCGCCAGTCCTACTATCCGATCGGCGTGGTCGAGGACGGAGAACGGGTGCTGGTGGTCGAGACCGATCCGTCCGAGCCGCGGGTCTTCGGAGTCGGCGCCGGAAAAACGTATTTGCGGGCGGACTACGACATGGCGCTTTCGCCGGAGACGAAGAAATTTCCCGGGCAGGCGACCTTCCGCTGTTCGTTCTACGCGGTGGAGCGTGGCGCCGAGGACGGGTTTCGCGCCGCGCTCGCGGAGTTTTTCCGTCGTTATCCCGACTACGCGTCGCGGCGCGTGCCGCGCTCCGGACTGTGGATGCCGTTCTCCGACATTTCGAAGCTGCCAGGCGCGGAGGACTTCGGCTTCGCGTTCTTCGAAAAGACCGGCGAGCTCGGCGCCGACGTGGATCACGCGAAGAAGAGCGGCGTGCTCACGCTCGTCTACGCCGAGCCCTGGCTCTACTGGCTGCCCTTCGCCGACGGGGAGGAACGCACGCCGACGCGGGCCGAGGAAAAGATGCGCCAGATCGCCGCGCTCGGTTCGGGGTGGGGTCGCGACCTTGCGCTTTCCGGCCTCGCCGGTGCGACGCGCGGCGCCGACGGCAAGATCCTGATGAAGTTCATGGACCTGCCCTGGAACAAGGGAGCGCGCATGGAGGTGAGCAGCGATCCCGACATCGCCCCCGCCGCGCCGGGCGGGCTCAATCGCGCCGCGGCCGAGTGGAAGCGCATCGTGGCGTGGCTCGCCGATCCGCGCGTGGACGGCATCTACCTCGATTCGATGGACGCGATCGTGCAGCCCGATCACGCCGTCGCCGCGCTGCACGCCGCCGATTATCCCGCGACCTTCACGTCCGCCGGACGCGTGTCGGTGATGGCGCCCAACGTCCCGCAATACGAGTTCACCGCCGCGCTCGCCGGCGTGCTGCGCGCACGCGGCAAGTTTCTCATGGCGAACTTCCCGCTCGTGGACTCGCCCTTCCTCAACCGTTGGATCGACATCCCCGGCGAGGAGACCGACTGGTGGAGCGGCGGCCAATACAACCCGCCGAGCCGCGCAAAGCTCGACTACCGTCGCGCCTTGTCTGGCGCGAAACCCTTCGGTTTTTTGCAGTCGACCGATTTCGCCACCTTCGAGGGCGAGCCGCTGCGACGCTACTTCGAGACCTGCTTGCTCTACGGATTTCAGCCGAGCTTCTTCAGCCACAACGCCGCCGACAACCCCTATTGGCACGACGCGAAGCTGCTCGAACGCGACCGCCCTCTCTTCCGCACCTTCGTGCCGCTGACGCGTCGCGTGGCCGACGCGGGCTGGCGTCCCGTGCGCGAGGGGGCGCTGGTCGACCGGACCGGGCTGCGCCTGGAACAGTTCGGCGCCCCCGCCGACGGCTTGTGGCACTTCACGGTGCAAAACCTGGCCGCGGAGGGTCGCGACACCGAACTCCGTTTGCCGCCGAGCGTCGGGCGCGTCGCGTGGATCGAGCCGCTCACGGGGCGTGGCGGCTGGGCGCGCGGCGGGGAACGCGTTCCGGTGTCGGTGGAACCGCACGGCGTGTTGCTCTTCGATCTCGTGGCCGAGGAACGCCTCGCGGACGAACGCGCTTTTCTCGCCTCCTGGCACTCCGGCGGAAATGAGGCGGTCGCGTCGCTGCGCACGCTCGATTCCCTGCGGGCCGAGCGTGATGCGGGCCTGCACGTCACGCTCGCGCCGAACGGTCCGGTGATCGACGGCGAGGTGTCCGTGTGGACTTTGACGGTGCGCAACGAGGGCGCGGACACCTTCGAATTGGTCGGCGGCGAATCTGCCGCGGGCGCCCGCCGCGTGACGGTGCCGGCGGGTGGCGTCGGCGAGTTGCGGCTCGAATTGCCGCCGGTGGATGCGGAGACGCGCACGATCTCGTGGAGCGTGATGCTCGGCGATGGCACGCGGACGGACTTTTCCCGCGTGCTTCACGTCCGCGCGCTGCCGGCGGTCGAGGTCACGGGCCCGGGCGCGCGTCTCCTGGTGCGCGAGGGCGACGCCGAGGTGCCCTTGCGCCTGCGCAACCACACCGCGAGACCGCGCGAATGCATGGTGGAGTGGGGCGGGGCCGGCGCCGACGGCGACCGTCTGCAAAACCGGCGCGTCATCCTCGCGGCCGGCGCCGACGAGACCCTGCGCCTGCCCGTCGCGCGCCCGGCCGGCGGTTCCGGCGCGGTCGCCCTCGCTCTCCGCGTCGTCCACGGGGAACGTGTCCGCTGGGCCGCCGAGACGCGTATCGTTTTTCTCACTACACGCTCCAGCCTCGCCGCGCGCGACGGCGTGCGCGTGACGGCCGACAGCACCTTCGGCGGCTACTCGACCAAGGCCCTGCACGACGGCGTGACCGACGGTTCCAATCTCGCCTGGAACGAGGCGGCGTGGGCCTCGGAGGATTCGCCCGCGGAGCATTGGGCGCGCGTCGAGTTTCCCGAGCCCGTCCCGGTGGAGGAGGTTGTCGTCCACTGGAACCACGAGGGCGGTGTCACCTACACCGGTCGCGAAGGTCTCGTTCTCGGCGAGGTCGCCACCGGTCAGGAACTGCCGCTGGCCAACTGGAAATCGCGCCCCGGGGAACGAGCCACGCGCATCGTCCTCCCTCGTCAGGCGCTCCGTGGCGTGCGCGTGATCCAGAACGCCGGTAAGGGCGCGCCGGAGCGTCCCGGCATCATGTGGGTGTCCGAAATCGAGGTGAACTGATTCACCCGAATGCGTCGCCGGGCGCCTTCCTCCGGCGTCTCGGCGCCCGGCGCGGTCTCTCCGTGGAGAACGGAGCGACCTTTTTTTCGCGTCCGTCCGCTCGTTGGTGAGGTGCGTCCGATGAAATGACGGCAAAATCCCGTCAAAAATGTAACTAATTACGCATATGGTATTGTAACCAGTTACGCATCGTTTCTCATTCGCGTTCCTGCGCAGCCATTCACGGCGCGTTGCCCCAACCATGAAAACGAAGCCAAGCCGGGCCTTTCCGGCCCTCGGGCTCATCCTGCCCGCCATGCTCCTCCCGAGCATCCTCACCGCCGCCCCCGTGCAGCGTTTCACCAGCAAGGACACCTACCACATCTACTATGGCGTATGGGATTCCACGCTGATCAACAAGGTCCAGCAGGACGGCAAAAAGGTCGTCATTGTCGAGCCGACCAACATCACCCGCGCGCAGGTAGCCGATCTCCAGGACGGCCTCGACGGTGTCCTCGGCACCGCGGACGACATCCGCGTCTACGCCTACATCTCCTTCGGCGAGGACAACCGCCCGTCGATCTACGAGCGCGACGCGAACGGCGACATTGTCCGCGACGCCTACGGCATCCCGCAGTTGAAGACGGTTCCCGGCGGCACCGGGCCCCGCCTCGATCCGCGTTACGACATCGGCACCGGCCAGATCGTCGGCACGCTCGCCGACTGCGTCGACGAGAACGGAGATCCGCTTCCCGGCCAGGCCTCGCCCGGCGGCTCCGGGTATCCGTCGTATTACATCGACAGCTACGCGGACCATTTCCCGAACGGGCCCACCGGCTACGGCGCCCGCCCCAAACTCGACGGCAAGCCCGACTGCAACCCCGAGTGGCTCGGCGCCTACGTCAACGTCGGCGATTCCGCGTGGTTCGAGGTGCTGAAAACCAAGACCCAGGCCGTCGACGGCCAGTGCGGACTCGACGAGATCCTGACCACCACCGTGGGGAAAGGGCTCGGCTGCGACGGCGTCTTCACCGACACCACGGACACCTGCGCGCCTGACGCCTGGAACACCGTGACGCAGGCCGAGTGGACCGCTCCCGGATGGCGCAAACTCATGCAGCGCGTGCGCAACGCCTACCCGACGAAGTTCATCCTCCAGAACCGCGGCACCTTCTTCTTCAACCCCGCTTTCGAACACTACAACTACACCACGCGTCCCTACGTCGACGGCGTGTTCTTCGAGAGCTACTCCGGAGACAGCAACGACTTCGACGTCCGCAGTCCGTTCTTCCTTCAGAACAAATACGAGGTCGGTTTCCGGCTTTCCGCCGAGGCCGATCGTGTCGACGGCTTCACCGTATTCTCGCACAGCTACAACGAACCGCGCGCCTACTGGCTCACGCCGGCCATCGACGGCTCGGTGACCGAATGGCCCGCCGAGACCAAGCTCCAGGTCAACGCCGGCACCGTTCCCGTCGACGCCGGGGCGATCAACGCGGTCTACGCCTGCAACGACGCGAACTACCTCTACCTGCGCATCAGCACCGACGCGGGCACGGACCTCAACACCGCGGATTTCAACCTCTACATCGACACGGACGACGTCGCCGACGACGGTCTCGATGTATCCGCGGATGGATACGAGCCCACCGGCGCCGGCGCGCGCATCCGCTCCGAGCTGCTCTACCAGAACGGAGGCCTCTACAGCCAGGACACCGGCGTGTTCAACGTCGGCTTCGTCGGCTCCGCCACCGTTTCCGCCAACGCGGGCAAGACGGAGTGGGAGATCCGCATCCCGCGCAACCTCACGCACCCCGGCACCCACTCGCGTTATCCGAACCAGCCGGTCTTCGGCGCCGACGGCTCGCACATCCTGATGCTCCTCGCGCTCGAGGTCGGCGGCACCACGCAATACTTCCCCAACACCAGCGTCGCCGGTTACGAGAAGAACCTCGGTTATCGCTTCGAGAAATCCACCGGCACCGTTTACGACGAGGATTTCGTCGAATCGATGCAGGTTCAGGGCTGGCCGATTTGCCAGACGGACAAGTGGCTGAGCTTCCTGCCCAACACCGGCGCCGAGCAATGGAACGCGGTCAACTCCGACAACGACCCGCCCGTTTGGTCCACCACCGCCAACACCGGCGTCACCCGCACCACCACGACCTTCGCTCCCGCCCGCGTCGGCGTGCAGGAAGTGATCCCCGCCGACGGCGCCGTGATCGTGCGCTGGGACCTGGCCAACGACCAGACCCGCCCCGTGCGCTACAAGATCTACTACGCCCCGGTCTCCGCCAGCCCGAGCACGGTCGATCTCAACGCCGCGCCGTGGGAGAACACCGGCTACATCGCCGGCTCCGCTCCCTCCGACTATCGTTGGCCGCGCGATCCCGCGACGTCCTACGCGAACGAATACAAGGTCACCGGTCTGACCAACGGCGTCGCCTACCGTTTCGTCGTCCGCGCCGCCGACAGCGCCCCGACCGTGCACGAGGACACCAACGTCGTCACCCTCGACGCCACCCCGCAGCGCGATTCCGGCTCCGCCTGGGCCACGATCGACATCGACGGCAATTTCTCCGACTGGCCCGCCGAGGCGCAGATCTGGAGCGACCCGTCCGGCGACCACGGCGCGGCCGCTTCCGACATCAAGGCCATCTGGGTCGCGAACGACAACGACTACGTCTACTTCCGCGTCGACACCTGGAACGCGCACGACTTCCCGGGCGCGCTCAACAACCTCTACTTCGACACCGACCTCGCGTCCGGCGACACCGGCTTCCAGCCGAGCGGCGCCCCCGCGATCGCCAGCGAGCTGCTGCTCCAGGGCGGCGTCTTCTACAGCCAGAAGGCAGGCAACTTCAACGACGGCACCATCACCTCGGTCGGCATCGCGCCCTTCGGCGTCTCCGCCACCAGCTGGGAATGGAAGGTCGCTCGCGACATCCAGCACCCCTCCGGCGTCGGAGGCGGCGACGTTTTCGCCGCGAACGGCTTCAAGGTTCTCGCCACCAGCGGCTCCACCGAGTTCGCCGGCGTCGCCACCTACACCTTCGCCGAGCCCTCCGTTTACGCGACCATCACGCCCGACGGCTCCTTCTCCGACTGGCCCGCCGCGGCCAAGCTCGCCGACGACCCCTCGGGCGACGGCCTCGGCGCCGCCACCGACTACAAATCCCTCTGGGTCGCCAACGACACGGACTACCTCTACCTGCGTATCCAGACTTGGAATACGCACGACATGCCGCTCTCGGGCAACAACCTCTACTTCGATCCCGAGGTGGGCGTTTCCCCGGGCTTCGACCCGCACAGCCTCGGCAAGATCAGCTCCAAGCTGCTCAACCAGTCCGACCAGCTCTACTCGCAGGGCGGCGGCGGCTTCAACGACGGCTGGCTCGCCACCCTCGGCATCTCGCCCTACGCGGTTCCGGCCAACGACTGGGAATACCGAATCCCGCTCAACCTGGTCCACCCGTTCGGGGCCGGCGCCCGCGCCAGCCAGCCCGTCTTCGGCTCCACCGGCACGCCGATCAACATCCTGTTGACCAGCGACAATTCCGGCCCGGCCGAATTCCTGCCCGACGCCGGCGCGCTCCGCTACGTCCTCGCCGGCCCGACGATCACGCCGCACGGCACCCGTGCGACGATCACCGTCGACGGCAACGGCTCCGACTGGCCCGCGGACGCGAAGGTCTACGACGACGCCACCGGCGACCACTCCGGGGCCCCCGTCGACGTGAAATCCGTCTGGCTCGCCAACGACGACACCTACATCTATCTCCGCATCGACACCTGGTCGGCCGTCGACTACGCCGCGGCCTACAACAACACCTACATCGACGCCGATCTCTCCGCCTCCACCGGGTTCAAGCCCCACGGCCTGCCCTTCGGCTCCGAGGCGCTCCTCCAGAACACCGGTGTCTACAGCCAGAAGAGCGGCGCGTGGAACGACGGCGCGCTCACCCCGCTGCCCGGCCGCACCGTGCAGATGGCGCCCGCCAGCGGCTCCGCGACCACCTTCGAGTGGCGCATCCCGCGCGACCTGTATCACCCGGATGCGGAGGGGCCGCTCTTCGCCGAGCCGGACGGATCGTTCTTCCTCCTCGTGACGAGCGACAACTCCGGCCCCGCCGAACTCGCGCCCGACACGCCCGCCACCCAGGCGATCTGGTATATCCCCGCTCCCTGAGCGTTTCCCGAAATCCCGTCGTCCTCCGGGCGACGGGATTTTTTCCGTCCCCCCCCCCGCATCGTCGTCCGTCCCGCTTTCTTTGTTATGTATCCAAAATTCAACAACGCTCTCCGCGCTTCCTTGCTTGGCGCGTTCGCCCTCGTCTCCTGCGCTTCCGCCCCCTTCGCCCGCGCCGACGCCCCGATCCAGCGTTTCTCCGCCCGCGATCCCTACTACATCTACTACGGGACCTGGAGCTCCGCGCTGCTCTCCACCGTTCAGGCCAACGGCTACAAGCTCGTCATCGTCGAGCCGCGCGTCATGACCCGCGCTCAGATCGCCGACCTCCAGAATGGCGCCGACAACATTCTCGGCACCGAGGACGACATCCGCGTCGTCGGCTACATCTCCTTCGGCGAGGACAACCGCCCCGGCATCTACGAGACCGACGCCAACGGAAATTACGTCCATGTCGACGGCCACCGCGTCATCAAACCCGTCTCCGGCGGCACCGGTCCGCGCGTCGATCCCCGCGGCGCCTCCCCCGCGCCCGGCACGCTCGGCGACACGCTGAATCCCGACGGCACGGCCTCGCTCGGCCTGCCATCGCCCGCCGGCACCGGCTACGCCTCCTTCTACCTCGACAACCCGCCCTACGACGGGAAACCCGACTTCAACGGCGAGTTCGCCGGCGCCTACGTCAACGCCGGCGACCCCGCGTGGTTCGACGTCCTGAAAACCATGACCTACGCCGTCGACGGCAACAGCGGCCTCGACGAGATCCTCACCACCACCGTCGGCAAAGGGCTCGGCTGCGACGGCATCTTCATCGACACGATGGACACCTGCGCGCCCAACAGCTTCTCGCCCGCGCTCCAGTTCGAGTGGACCCAGCCCGGCTATCGTCAGCTCCTCCAGACCGTGCGCACCACCTATCCGGGCAAGCTTCTCGTGCAGAACCGCGCGACCTTTTTCTTCAACCCGGAGTTCGAGGCCTACGATTTCACCCCACGGCCCTTCGTCGACGTCGTGATGTTCGAGAGCTACTACGCCGACAGCAACGACACCGACACCATCAGCCCCTACTTCCTCGACAGCAAATACCGCGTCGGAATGAAGCTCTCCGCCGAGGCCGATCGCGCCGACGGTTTTTCCGTCATCGCCCTCGGCTACCGGGAACCCCGCGCCGTGCGCGCCACCATCACGGTCAACGGAAACGTCTCCGACTGGCCCGCCGAGTCGCGCCTCCAGTCCAACGGCGAATTTCCCGACGCCGGGGCGATCAACGCGGTCTACGCCTGCAACGACGCGAACTACCTCTACCTGCGCATCAGCACCGACGCGGGCACGGACCTCAACACCGCGGATTTCAACCTCTACATCGACACGGACGACG
>Ga0065721_10049349_pt1 | contig 36623 bp, 35 predicted proteins | sample Mesricmetagenome_FD_59108 | JGI IMG/M metagenome (GOLD analysis project Ga0065721, IMG submission 59108) | Mesophilic microbial community from rice straw/compost enrichment Sample: eDNA_1 v2 (version 2) | ecosystem: Engineered > Solid waste > Grass > Composting > Bioreactor | place: USA: Davis... | reverse complement strand
GGCGCCGGCGAACATCTTGTGCAGGTTCTGGTTGCGGTCCTGGTGCAGGCGCTGCTGGGCCGCCAGTTGGTCGTTCTTTTCCTGTATCTGGACGGCGAATTCGTGGATCTGATTCTCGTTGGCCTGCAGCTCGTCCAGCATCTGGTTCACCATCTCAGCCATGAGCTTGTAGGGACCCTGGGGGTGGACGGGCGCGCGCAAGCGGTAGTTCTGGGTGCGCTGCAGCGTGTGGAAGAACTGCTTCAGATGCGTCAGGGGCTGCGCCTGCAGCAGAGCTTCTTGGCGGTGCAGATACCAGCGAGCGCCCCCAAAGGCGGTCGCCATCAGTGCCAATAGCAGGCCCGCCAAGGCGCTCAGCAGGGGAAGCAGCGGCGGGCGCTGGTCGGTGGCGGTGAGCAGCAGCAGGCCGTTGCGCCCGTCCGCATGGACAAAGGGAATATGCACGCTGAGGGTCGCCTCCCGCCGCTGGGAGGCGACAGGATCGCGACCGGGCTGGTCCGGGCAGGGTTGGCCCTGGGCGCTTTGGGTCTGCAAGTAGAGATGCTGGTCCAGATAGACGCAGGCGCTGCGCAGCTCGGGTATGGCCAGCAGCCGGAGAAACGCCGCATCCGTCGCTTCTGGGCTGCCGTTGGTCAGCATCTGCGCCACGGTGCCGGCGTAGTGGGTGAGCCAGTAGCTGTTGTCCCGCCCCTGTTGCCGGTTGTTATGCCACAGCCCAAGCGCCAACAAAACCGCCAGGGCCAGGGCTGCGGCGCCGCTCAGCAAGGCCGCCAACGCAGGCCGGACGGGGGAGGGGGCGGGCTTCTGACGGGTGGGGTCGCTCAATGGGAATCCTCATGCATGCCCATGAGTATAGAAGGAGGATCGGCCCTCACCCGGACTAGATCCAATGGCTTAGTCACTGGGAATTTGTGCGCCAGTTCACTATATTCTATGCATCCCGTCCTGAGGGCTCAGGCCGGGTCCTTTCACAGGCAACCCATTTAGCTGTAGGAGAGTGCCATGCTGGGCAGCACATCGTTAAACCGCGATCTGGTCTGGACCCTGGGGGGCAATGTCTTCCCCGAGGCCACCTTCGGATTCCTGAAACGTTTCGAAACCGCGCTCTGCCTGTTTTCCGGCACGGTCAGCCAGTTGTATTCCAACTACGAGATCGTGCACTTCGGCCATGACGGGCGCAAACTGGTGGCATTACCCAATGCCTTTGCAGCCCACGATACCTTCAATAACATAGATTCCGAGGCGGTGGAGCCCACGGGGCTGTACATAGTGCCGACGGAAGTGGCCAACTTATCGAGCCCGGAGAAGGGCCTGAAGCTGGTGTATCGCTGCCGCAAGACCGGCAAGCCCAAGTCCATGCCGCTGCACGAGGGGCTGGACAAGGTGATGCAGAAGTATCTGCCCAACGAACCCTTTCTGCCGGTGATGATCAACCGGGATCTTAAATCCCTGAACGGCAAGGTTCCCGCCATGCACCTGCACAGATTGCGGGTCGGCAAGCTGAACAATGTGTCCGAACTGATGAAGAACGATATTTCCAAAACGGTTCTGGACAAGATGAACGCGTTTTACAAGGAGTAGGGAGGATTGCAGGGAGGGGTGGCGCTGCGACGATCTTCCGCCGCAGCGCGGGCCGGGAAGGCCCTTCAATGGATGCTTAGAACAGCCAGATGGTCGCACCTACGGACAGCATGGCCACCTTATCAAACCCGTCGATGTCGTAGTACTCGTACTCACCGCGAACACCCACACCACCCAGGTTAAAGCTCACGCCCACACCCACCACGGGATCGAAACCATCGTCCTCGTAGCGCTCTTGGGCCGCGCTGAAATCGGATTCCCAGACGAAGCCGCCGACCTTGCCAAACACGTCTACAGGACCCAGGCCGAATGAGAGCACGCCGAAAGCGTTGAAGCCGCTCAGCTCCCCTTCAAAACCGCTCTTTTCGACCTTGCCGAAATCCACATAACCCGCCTCTACGGCCAGCAGGGAGAACTTGAAGCCGCCGAAGAATTTGTAGCCTATGTCGTCGTCTTTGAGGTTGAAGTCGCTGTTAGGGTTTTCATAATCCAAGGTGGCGTTGCCGACAGAACCCCCCAAGTAAAGACCGCTTTCTGCGTGGCCCGCGGCGGCGCAGAAGGGCAGGGTGAGGACCAGGGCTCGGACCAGGTTTTTGAGTTGCTTTTGCATAAGAAAAGACTCCGGTTGCGGGTTGAGGCGGGCAAGGTTAGCAGCTCACATGGCGTTTTAACAGGTTCAGGATTGGGAAGCGGCGGCTCGGGATGTCACTTCGGTTGCTGGAGTGATCCAAATTGGTGCCCAGTGTGAGCAAAGTGATGTAATTTGAATCCATCTCATATCTGATAATGCCCCTTTGCGATCCATATACGCATGCGATCGCACCATAAAAACCCATATGGCCCGTCGAGAGGGCCGGAAAATTGGTCCGCAAACATCGGTTTTAGGTGTCAGTGAGAGTCGGGTTCGAGATAAAAACAGTTAAATAACAGTGACTTGGAAACGTTGCCGGATTGTGTGGCCACATTCGGGCAGGGTGTGGCGCAGGGCTTGCTAGGGCGGCTTGTGGCGAATCTTCGCCCCTTTTGAATCTGCAACCGGATCCCCGCCCCACATGACCGAACCCGTCAAAACCGTTTCCAGTGTCTGTCCTTATTGTGGAGTCGGCTGCGGCCTGCTGTTGGAAACGGACGGACGCAGAATCCTCAAGGTCATCGGCGACAAAAACCACCCCAGCAATTTCGGCCGCCTGTGCACCAAGGGCTCTACCAGCGCCCAGGCCCTGGTCAATTCCGGCCGTATGGAAAACGCCTTTGTGCGTCAGGCGCGCAGCCGCGACCCGGTGAAGACCCCGATGGATCAGGCCATCAGCGCCGCCGCACGCCGCTTGCGGGAGATTCTGGAGCGCGATGGACCGGACGCATTGGCGTTTTATGTATCCGGCCAGATGTCCACAGAAGCCCAATACTTGGTGAACAAGCTCGCAAAGGGATTTGTGCGCACCAACAATATCGAATCCAACTCGCGCCTGTGCATGGCCAGCGCCGGAGCTGGCTACAAGCTCTCCCTGGGGGCTGATGCGCCGCCCGGCTCCTATCAGGATTTCGAGCACACGGATCTGTTCTTCGTCATCGGCGCCAATATGGCGGACTGTCACCCCATCCTCTATCTGCGCATGATGGATCGGGTGAAGGCGGGGGCCAGATTGATCGTCGTAGACCCCCGGCGCACCCTCACGGCGGAAAAGGCCGATCTGTATCTGCAAATCAAACCCGGTACGGATCTGGCCCTGCTCAACGGCCTGCTGTATCTGCTGCACGCCCAGGGCAAAACGGATATGGACTTTATCCAGCGCTACACCCAGGGGTGGGAGGCCATGCCGGAGTTCCTGGCGGAGTACACGCCCGAGAAAGTCAGTGCCATCACCGGTCTGCCGGAGACGGCCATACGTCAGGCGGCGACGATGATGGCGGAGGCCTCCCGCTTTATGACTTGCTGGACCATGGGGCTGAACCAGAGCTCCCACGGCACCTGGAACACCAACGCCATCTGCAATCTACACCTGGCGACCGGGCAGATCTGCAAGCCCGGCAGCGGCCCTTTCTCACTCACCGGCCAGCCCAATGCCATGGGGGGGCGGGAGATGGGCTATATGGGGCCCGGCCTGCCGGGCCAGCGCAGCCTGCTGGTGGAGCAGGACCGCGCATTCACGGAAGAACTCTGGGGCATTGCCCCGGGCAGCATCAGCACCAAACTGGGCAAAGGCACAGTGGACTTGTTCCAGCGCATGGCTGATGGCGAGATCAAGGCCTGCTGGGTGATCTGCACCAATCCTGTCGCCACTGTGCCCAATCGAAAGATCGTCATCGAAGGTCTGAAACGGGCCGAACTGGTCATCACCCAGGATGCATTCCTGGATACGGAAACCAACCGCTACGCCGACATACTGCTGCCCGGCGCCTTGTGGGCCGAAGCGGAAGGTGTGATGATCAACTCCGAGCGCAACATCACCCTCATGCAGCAGGCAGTGCCGCCGCCCGGTGAAGCGTTGCCGGACTGGCAGATAGTGGCCCGCATCGCTTGTGAAATGGGTTTTGGCGAGGGCTTTAGCTACACCTCCGCAGAGGAAGTCTTCGAGGAGATCAAGCGCGCCTACAACCCCAAGACCGGATACGATCTGCGCGGTGTGAGTTACCGCCGCCTGCGGCAGACGCCGGTGCAATGGCCCTGCGCCTCGGAAGATGGCGAACACCGCAACCCTATCCGCTATCTGAACACGGGTGTCAATCAACCGCTCAAGCGCAATGCCGACGGCAGTCTGCCGGAGCTGGTGTTCGCCACGGATTCCGGCAAGGCGGTGTTTTTCCCGCGACCCCATATGGATCCCGAGGAAATGCCGGATGCCGATTACCCCTTCATGCTCAATACCGGGCGTCTGCAACACCAGTGGCACACCCTCACCAAGACCGGAAAAATCGCCACCCTCAACAAGCTCAACCCCGGCCCCTTCGTCGAGATACATCCCCAGGACGCCGCAGAACTGGGCATACGCAACCAGGACAAAGTGGAAGTCCGCTCCCGCCGCGGCTTTGCCGTGCTGCCGGCGGTGGTGACGGAACGCGTGCTGCCGGGCAGCAGCTTTGCGCCCTTTCACTGGAATGACCTGTTCGGCGAAGACTTGGCCATAAACGCCGTCACCAGCGACCGCATTGATCCCATCTCCCAGCAGCCGGAACTCAAGGTGTGCGCCGTGGCCCTGAGTCGGGTGGAGGTGATCGCCACAGATACACCTGATGCCGCCGTCCATGAGTCGGGTGGTTCGGGGCGCGCGCTGGTAGCGGAGTTCGCCCAGGCGGTGGGATTGGGCACTGTGGCGCCGCCGACATTCAGCCCTCTGGAGAGCATCTACCTCAGCGGTTTTATCAGCGGCTTGCAGAACACGGCGCAACACTTGCGTGCGGTACCCGCAGTGCCCGCAGACGCGCCCCTGGCGCCGGAGCACCGCGTTTGGGTCAATGGTCTGCTGGCCGGCATGTTCAGCCGGGTGGCGGCGCAAGAGGCGGCCGGCGCCAGACTCTCGCTGGCCCTGTTGTGGGCCTCGCAAACCGGCAATGCGGAAAGTCTGGCGCAGAGCTTTGCCGCGCAACTGGAACAGGCTGGCTGGGCGGTGGAATTGCAGTCCATGAACGACTACAGTCTGGAAAAGCTCAAGCAGAAACGCCACGCCTTGTTTGTCACCAGTACCTTTGGCGATGGCGACGCGCCGGATAACGGCAGCGATTTTTGGAGCCAACTGCAGTCGGCGTCGGAAGGTGCGCTGGCGGAATTGGAATTCGGCCTGTTGGCCCTGGGAGATTCGAATTATCAGCAGTTCTGCGGTCACGGCAAAAAGCTGTTCGCCCGTCTGACGGAATTGGGTGCACGCCCATTGGCGGAGCGGGTGGATTGCGACACCGACTACGCACAGCCCGCCGCCCAATGGTTTGCCCGCGTACGCGAGCGTCTGCCCGCGGCCACCGTCGGAACGTCTCTGGAAAAAACCGCGGAAATCGCGCCGAGCCGTCCCGCATACAGCAAAACTCATCCCTATCACGCACGGCTGCTGATCAATCAAAAACTCAGCGGCGAAGGTTCCGGCAAGGATGTGCGCTGCTTCGGCTTCGATCTGGGAGACTCCGGCCTCACCTATGAAGCCGGTGATGCGCTGGGTGTATGGCCAACCAACTGCCCGGATTATGTGTTCGAACTCTTGCAGGTGCTGCAACTCAATGCCGAAACGCCGGTGTTGGTGGACACCCAGGAGAAATCCCTGCAGCAGGCACTAATGAGCGATTTTGAAATTCAGCGACCCAGCCCCGAGGCGCTGCGCTTTATCGCCGAACGCTCCAGCAATAAACATCTGGCGCAGCTGCTGCGCGAAGAAGTCAAACAGGAATTGCAGGAGTGGCTCTACGGCCGCCAGCTCACAGACCTGTTGCATGAATTCCCCATCGGTTGTTCCGCAGAGGAACTGCTGTCGCTGCTCAAACGGCTGCAGCCGCGTTTATATTCCATCGCCTCCAGTCCCAAGGTGCATCCCAACCAGATTCACCTTACGGTCTCCGCCGTGCGTTACATCCGCTACAGCGCCGGCCGGCGCGAGCGCAAAGGCGTATGCTCCACCTTCCTGGCGGATCGCGCCCAGAGCGGAACCGTGCCGGTATTTGTGCAGGCGAGCCAGCATTTCCATGTGCCTGCCGATGGCAGCGCGCCCTTGATCATGGTGGGACCAGGCACAGGCATAGCGCCTTTTCGTGGATTTTTGCAGGAGCGCCAAGCGCGCGGCGATACAGGAAAAAACTGGCTGTTTTTCGGCGAACAACACGCCGCCACGGATTTCTACTATCAGGATGAACTTCTGCAATTCCAGAAGGATGGCGTACTTAACGAACTGAGCCTGGCCTTCTCCCGCGACCAGGGCAAAAAAATCTACGTGCAAGACAGAATGCGCGAAAGAGGCGAGGAAATCTGGCAATGGCTGGAGGAGGGCGCCTACTTCTGCGTCTGCGGCGACGCCAGCCGCATGGCCAAGGACGTGGATCAGGCACTGCGTGAAATAGTCCAGCAATATGGAAAATTCGACGAAACCGAAACCGTCAATTACATGCGCAAATTGAATATGAGCAAACGGTATCTGCGGGACGTCTATTGAGAGAATCACTGTCCTTATTTCCCATCTCATCCAACTCAAACCGATACTCATCCCACCAAAGTTGACTTGATCAGGCGCCGGTGCCAGCATGGGTGCCCTGTTCAAGGGCCCGCTTCCTAATAAGCGCCATCGCTGGCTGTAGGTCGCCGCTTCATTTCACTGCGCATCGTTTTGTTTAATAAGGGCTTGCGTCAGCCAAAATCTAACCACAGGACTATCCATGAATAGATTTGTTCTCCAGAGAAATCGTTGGTATGCCGTCGAAATAATTGGAGCGGAGTTCGGAGCCGAGATTAGATCTTATTCCCCAATTCGAGTAGACGATATAACCCCTAAGGGTAATCGCAGATTTGAGTTGCAATTTTATCACGCCAATTATCCAGAGGGTGTTCGCAACAAGATTTACGAACTCCAGACCTTGGATCGAAACGAGAATTTCATCTTGGCAAGGTCAGTAAGCCATAAGTCACCACGATGGCTTCTTATCTATGCAATTACGATTGAATGGATAAACAAGCATTTTTGCGTTGAAGTGGCGGAGGCTGTGGATGCTGAAACGTGGCTTGAGAGAAATGCCTAGCAGGCCGTTCCAGGCTGTATGGGATATTCGGGTAAGGGCTATTGCCTTAAGGATAAATTGAGTTATCTATATGATTGTGTTCAAAGTCATTTTATGGTGGTTTGTGATATTGGTCCTCGCCATCTTTAATGGATTTTTCCGCGAGAAATTCCTTGTGCCGGACCTGGGGGCCTTTGCTGCGTATATCATCAGTGGTATATCCCTATCAGCACTTGTGCTGCTGGTGGCTCTTCTCGCGGTTCCGGGATTTGCGCCCCTGTCTTTTTCCCGCTGTGTGATTATTGGACTATGCTGGCTGGCAATGACTCTGATCTTTGAGTTTACGTTCGGCTTGTATGTCCAGCACAAAACGCTCACCGAATTGTTCGATGCCTATAGATTCAGCGGCGGCAATATATGGCCTATCGTGCTGTTGTGTATAGTGGTGGCTCCGTTGCTTGCAGCACATATACGTAGGCATTAGCTAACCGGGGACGCTGTGAAAATTCGATTTCGAAAGCCGTTTATAGTCACCCTGATAACGTTTGTCATATTCGCATTTGGCGGGTGGCAGCTAAGCCGCTCCAGGTCTTATCAGGTGTTTGGCGATATAGTGCCGCGTGTTGAGACAGCTGAAAAGGTGGTGGCTCTTACCTTTGATGACGGGCCATGGAAGGTTGGAGTGGATTTCGTGCTTCCTGTACTTCGCGCGCGCGATGTGAAGGCGACCTTCTTTCTGATGGGTAGCGCATTGGAGCAGGAATCGTCTCTAGGTGCCAGAATTGTGGCCGACGGCCACGAGATAGGAAACCACTCCTATTCTCATCAGAGGATGGTGTTGAAGAGTCAATCCTTCATCGCAGAGGAGATAGAGCGCACGGACCGTCTTATTCGCAGTATCGGATACACGGGCCCTATCCACTTTCGCCCGCCTTACGGCAAGAAGTTGCTTGGGCTTCCCTGGTATCTGAGCAGACATGATCGGAAGACCATAACTTGGGATGTGGCGCCGGAGTCCTATAAAGAAATTGCAGCCTCCAGTGATCGCATACTTGAGTACGTTCAAGATAAGGTCCGTCCCGGCTCTATCATTCTGCTGCACCCTATGGCAATGGCCAGGACGGAGTCTCGGGAGGCTGTTCCAAAGATAATTGATGCGCTTTTGGCTGCGGGATACAGATTCGTAACGGTCTCTGAATTACTGTCATTGAGGGCGCCCGAAGCTGGATGAAGAGCTCGGACAGAACTCACTTCAGTTCTATCAAATGGTATAAGGTACTCACGCGTGAATTGATAGAGGCCTATAGGAGTAAGTCTATGAAACCCGATTTTGACCTCGCCCTGCAAAAGCATTTCGATGCGATTGCCAATAGGGATATTGAAGCATTCAAGTCGCACCTGACGAAGGGCGATACGCTTTATACCATTGTCCAGAGTGGACATGCCTTCACATCGCCGGCGGAAACCATTGCCCTGCATGAGCAGTGGTTCAAGGATCCAAACTGGGTATGGGAAGGCTCTGTGGTTCACAAGGTTGTCGGCGAAGATGTGGCTATGGCGTTGATTCAATATCAATACCGACCCAGGCGTGAGGATGTACCCGTGGTGACATGGCTTACCTATGTTTTCCAGTTGCAGGAGGGTGAATGGCGTATTGTGCACGATCAGAACACCGCTCTTGATTTTGTGGCTTTTGCCCGTATGGCGGGAATAGAAATTCGGTGAGAGTGGCGGCGCGAATCCTTTTCCCGGCTATCTGGCGCCATGACTTTTCGATTTTATCTGTCTGATTCCTAATCTATCAGCCTCACTTTATGGATTGCCGACCTGGTCAATCAGGCATTTATCCTGATTGTTCGTTTTGTCACGGTTATTGCAGTACGCATCGCAAGACACAATCACAATCAGGAGTAATCATTATGCCGTTGACCGCCACAGATCCCTTCAAAATTCTGTTTGCCGTGATTCTGCCACCTTTAGGCGTTTTTATGGAGGTGGGTTTGACCAAGCATTTCTGGCTTAACATTCTGCTGACGTTTTTTGGATTTATTCCGGGAATTATTCATGCCTTGTATGTCATTTTGAAGCATTGATTAGCTTGGTGAATAAATTGAAAAATTTACAAATTCCGCGCAGATTTAATTGCTGGTCGTAGCAGATTGGCGGGCTTTTCAGCAATGCAAGCTCGTCAATCCACCGAAATAATAAAAAAGTCAGGAATAGTCTCCGGTTCAATATTTGCAGCGTAGGAATTGTTATTGGCAGCTGATTGCAATAGCAATGCGCCATATTTCATCTCGCGATATGAGATCGTTTCAATCTGCATAATATTTGGAGGACTGTATGAAAAATTCCATGGCGATAAACTGGCGGGGAACCTTGACAGCTCTGGTCAGTGTCGTGGCTTTGACCTGCGCCAATTCTGCACTGGGCGAGGACGCCGCCGATACCACCAATCAATCTGTGCCTTCTACGGAGCAAAGGGACCACAATATCAACCAGCCCAGTCCTTTTGCAGACGATCCTGTCGAACGCGACCGCCAATCCAGTACCCGTTGGGACAGCGAAGAGGATGCAAACACCGTAGACAGCGCCGCCGATCCTGATGCTGCCGATAGCGGACGTAGAGGTATTGTTTATAAGCATCCCGAGGAGGGTCAATCTCTGGTATTGATCAGCACTGGCGACAATCAGGTGGGGGCTGTTGCCATAGATTCATTGATCAACCGCAGAGTGGTCAATCAACAGGGACAGGAGCTGGGCAGGGTGCAATCCGTGGTACAGCCGCGAAGTGGTGAGGTGGCGGCTGTGGTCCTGGAAGTAGGTGGATTTCTGGGATTGGGTGAAAAGGAGATAGCGGCCCCTCTGGATGAAGTTCGCGTGGCTGGGCAGCAGTTGATCTGGGAAACGAATCTGGATAAATCCCAGTTGAAGAAGTCTGAGACCTATCACTATGAAGAGGATCGTTTCAGCGCCCTATTAGACGAATAAAATCCGTAACAGACTGGAATCCCGGAGCTCTATTTAAGGCTCCGGGATTCTTTTGAGTTTGTCTGCAGCGCAGCGGCAATGAATTGGCGCCGCGCCTCTCCATGCAGTCCCAGTCTTTCGGCCTCCTCCTTGATTCTGCGGGATTGCTCCTGCTTGGCTACCCAGGCGCTCGTGCGCATATCCCAGCTTTTGTCGTTCGCTATTCGCATGTCAACCTCCGCATTTTGGATGGCAGGATCCTCAACGCAATTCCTGCACCAGTCGATATTCCACAATAAGTTTAGCTCGTTAATCTACGGCGTTTTGGGCGCGGCCATATTGCGGCGTGTCATTAGCACGGGCATTGCAAGTATTTTCGACAACAAACCGAAGCGGAGGACTTATGGAGACACAAGAATTACATCGCGGTCGGCTGATCGATCATATTCAGCTGGTGGTGGCAGATCTCCCGGCTTCCCGGCGCTTTTATGAAGCGATTCTCGCCGTATTGGAAATCCCCATAGGGGGAGTCGGTGAAGGGTTTTTCTGGGCTGACGAATTGTGTGTCAGCGGCCGGGATTGTGAAGAGGCCCAAGGCGTGCTGACCGGCCGTCATCATCTGGCATTTCAGGCCCGGGATCGAAAGATGGTGGATGCGTTTTATCAGGTCGCCCTGGAAAACGGCGGCAGATCCAACGGTGAACCGGGGGAGAGGCATTACCATCCGGGTTACTACGCGGCTTTTGTGCTCGACCCGGACGGCAATAATATCGAGGCTGTCTACCATGGAGAGGCGCGCCGCAGCGCGCCTTCCGTGCACATCACTTTTTAGTGAAACGCCGTCTGCCGAACACCGCGGCCATCGCCAGCGCCATCAGACCCAGCCCATCCAGGCCGCCCGCTTTGGGCTGAGTAGGCTGCTGGGGCTCCTGGGGTTCCTGCGGTTCTTGTGGCTCTTGCGGTTGTTGGGGTTCGCCGTAGGGGGCCAGTGCCAGGATTGCCGGCGCTACCTCGATGGTGAAGTAGGCGACGGGCACCAGGGAGGCATTGGCATCGATGGATACCTCGCGCGATGCCCAGCCTGTGCCGGTGAGTGCGAACATCTTCAGACCGGGCTGTGAGCCGAACTCCGGCATGTCGTAGTCATCCGCGTTGGTCCAGTTGTTCGGACCCAACACCATCTTGCCCGGCAGTGTGTCTCCACCGTCGGCCTCGTCATGGGTTCGCTCTATGGCGTGCTCGAATTGGGAAAAACCCGGTGCGGTGAACATGGCGAGCGCCACGGCGTTGAGGCCGGAGATATGGTCCAGCACCTGGATGGCGCCCCGGGCGAACTTGGCTGCATTGGCGCCGTCGTTGCGGTTGCGATGGAATTCCGCCACCGCCATCAGAATGCGCGCATCGTTCAAGGCCATGCGGTGTGAGCCCCAGCGCACAGTGTTATTGACGTTGTCCTGATCGCCGTTGTTCCACTGCGTGGAATTGGGGTCCCAGGTCACGCCGGGGTAGCCGCGGCTTTGCTGGGTGAGAATGTCGTTGGCTTTCTGTGTCAGCTGGGACTTCAGGGTACTCAGATCTATATCGTGCAGACCTTCGTTGCTCAGCAGTGACAGGCTGCCCTCGGTCGCCACCGCACCCCACCAGTAGGAGGTGGCTTCGTTGAAGCGCGGATGACCGGTCACCAGACTGCGGTAGTTGGCCGCATCGCCGGATTGGTTGAGGTTCAGTGCGGCGAGATAAAGCTCCACGACTGCGGCGTATTCATCGTCCTGGGTGTTGTTTTTGTCGGGATAACAATTGTCGCGGTTCTTTTTCGGATGCCGCCACAGACTGTAGACGTCATTGTCCGGGTAATAACCACCCTCGCCGCCGAAAGCGTCCGCCTGATTGCAGGCCAAGGGTGTGTTGCGGGCGCCGTTCCAGGCGTCTTTGGCGCGGGCGTAGGCATTTTGCGCATCGGTTGCGCTGCCGTAGGTGTTGTGGATGCGCGCCATGGCCGCCAGTGTACGGGCGGCGGCGAAGGTGGCCTTGGTCTCCGGCTTGGAAATGCAGGGGCCCCCGCCGTGGGGAGCGCAGTTCGCCCAGTTCGGGGAACTGGTGTGGAACTTGGGGATCGCCAATGGGCCGCCGTGGGCAAAAACGTGTTGGAACTGCTCGGTGAGGATTTTCAGCTGGTCGTAGACTGTGCGGGCGCCGGGCAATCGGTCGCTGTAATAGCGGTTGATGCCAGGGTAGGTTTCCAGCATGTTGATCAGCGCCCAGGATGCCTCTGCGGTATTGACCGGATAAGCGCCATTGTCACCGGCGTCGCGCACGTAGTTGAACGTGACTGATAATCCGGTCGCCCAGTTGTTTTTGGCATTGCTGAAAGTGGCGCGGGTCTCGTGGGTGCGGAAGTAATCAAAAAAATGGTATTTGATGGCGCCGTAGGGATCCGGACTGATATCGAAGGGCAGGGACTGGTCATTGCCGACGCTCAGGCGGAGGTCGCGCCCCTCCTGTGTACATTGCGAGAAGTCGATCACATAGAAGCTGTCGCCGGAACTGACGTCCTGGTTTACATAGCGGCTGGTGGTGCCGGAGCAGTTGGTGCCCTGGATCTGCCAGCTGATATTGCCCCGGTTGGGGACCAGATAGAGTGCGATCTTATTGGCCTGGGGCAGGTAGCCTGCGTAGTTGATGCGGAAGGGCTGCTGCATCTGGCTGCCATCGTCTGCGGCATGGGCCAGTGCGGGGGCAAGCGCACCGATCAGCAGGGGGGGGAGAAGTTGTGTGGATAACCGGAATCTCGCCATTTTCATTCATCGGTCCTGTGGGTTTATCGTTTGGATTCAATTCGGACCCGTAGGGTATAGGGACCCGGCGGCAATGTCTTAAACCCAGTGCGCAATATTGATGGTTGCTGGGAAGTGCGGCCGGGCTTTATTCTGCCGGACGATCCGGTCGCGCGAACCCGGCTCCAGAGAGCGCCTTGCCCATATTCGATCTGTGACCGGCATCGAGAGCGTCATGCAACTTCAAACGAGGGTCAACCATGAGTGAGCCTTTATTTTCCGTAGTGTGTCCCGTGTATAACTGCGAACCCTATTTGGATGATCTGGTGCACGCCATTTTGAACCATGCCAATGATGCGCAAATTGAATGGCTGTTCGTGCATGACTGTTCCACCGACCAATCCGAGCAACGCCTGCGCGCGGGGCTGGCGGCATGCGCCGACCGATTGCGCAGCCCCGTCGTCCATCTGGTGCATGAAAAAAACGGCGGCTTGGCCGCTGCCCGCAATACGGGTATTCGCGCCGCGCGGGGCAGTTACATAGGATTTGTGGACAGCGACGATCTTCCGCTGCCGGGGTATGGCGAAAAGATTCTGGCGGCATTGCGGCAATATCAGCCGCAGGTGTTGGAGGTGGGATATAGGGAATTTATCGAAGCCCGCACGCTGCTGCAGGAATTAGTCGAGACCTCTACAGCACCGGAAGTGTGCAAGCTGGAGGCCGGCGACCATTACAGGCTCCTGTTTAACCATAATTTTTTTGCATGGACGCGGATTGTGCGGCGCGATTTTTTTCAGCGCGTCATGTTTACGGAAGACCGGCTGGCCTACGAAGACATTCCTTACAGCATGGCGCTGTTCTGTGAGGTGGATGGCGTGCATTTTCTGGATCAGGCGCTCATTGGCTACCGCAAGCGTCCCGGTTCCATCACCGCCATTCGCGACCGCCGTTTTCTCGATCAATACACCCAACTCAAAAAGGCGATCCAGATTTATCGCCAGCATCCTTCCGCGCAGCGGCGCAAAAGCTTTGAATGGCGGCTGTTGCGCAAACTCGTCATAGTGTTGCTCAAAGGCGTGCGTATCAACTCATCCGATGGACGGCAACACTTTTTCAAATCCATTTATGAGGATCTCAAGGATCCGCAAAATCCCTTCCGTCAGCCGGTCACCGGGGTGGGGAGGATGCTGGCCGGCCTGTTGGCATTTTCGGTATCCGCCGGCCGCTAAAGGCGATCTTGGTCTATAAATACTATTGCGGCGTCTGCGTTTTTCGCGGCGTTTCTATTTTTTCCTCTCAACGAGACGAGGTGCTGCATGGTAGTCCAGGTGATCCTGCCGCTGAGGTCCGTTCTGCTTTTGGGGATTCTGGTGCTGACCAGCTGCACTCAGGCGGAACAACCGCAACACGCCTCGGAAAATAAAGTCGAATCCGGGCGCTCCCCCAATATTTTTGCCGATCTGGGAATTTCCCCCACCAAGATCCAGGCCCGCCTGGAAGCCGATTATCAGCAGTTGTTCTCCGGTCACGATCAGGATCAGAGGGTATTTTATCCGGCGGGCAGCAATGCGCAGGGACCCATGGCCTATATTAAGGACATCTACAACAACGACGTGCGTTCCGAAGGCATGTCCTATGGAATGATGATCGCGGTGCAGATGAATAAAAAGGCGGATTTCGATGCCCTGTGGAACTGGTCCCTGTCCCATATGTATCACAGCGATCCCCAACATCCCTCCTATGGTTACTTTTCCTGGTCCCTATCCACGACCGGTGCTGCGAAAGATGAAATGCCCGCGCCGGACGGTGAGGAATATTTTGCCACTGCGCTCTATTTCGCCGCGGCCCGCTGGGGAAATAGCGAGGGGATTTACCATTATTCTTCCTGGGCGGATCGCTTACTCACCACCATGCTTCACCGGCAGGTGATCAGCGGCAAGGCCAACGGCAGAATCATGACAGTCGGTAACATGTTCAATCTGCAGAATGCTCTGGTGCGGTTTTCCCCGGAAGTGCCCATCTCGCAGTACACGGATGCCTCCTACCATACCCCGGCGTTTTATGAAGTCTGGGCGCGCGTGGGGCCGGAGGCCGACCGCGCCTTTTGGCTGAGAGCCGCTGCGGCCAGTCGCGATTATTTTGTTCGCGCTGCACATCCGAAAACCGCGTTGACCCCGGATTATGGCGAATTCGACGGGCGCCCCTGGGCCGCGTCCTGGCGCCCTGAGTCGGTGGATTTTCGTTACGACGCCTGGCGCACAGCCATGAACTGGTCGATGGACTGGGCTTGGTGGCGCAAGGATCCCCGCCAACAGGCGTTGAGTGACAGATTGCAGTCTTTTTTTGCCGCTCAGGGAATGAAGAAATATCAGAGCCTTTACTCTCTGGACGGTAAATCCTTGGGGGGCGGTCAATCGACCGCGCTTATATCCATGAATGCCGTCGCCAGTCTGGCCGCCACCCATTCGCGCAGACAAAATTTCACCCGCGCTCTGTGGGAACTGAAGGCGCCCACAGGGCAATATCGCTATTACGACGGCATGCTGTATCTGCTGGCTATGCTCAATTGCAGCGGTGAATATAGGGACTGGACTCTGGTGACAGAAAAATAATTTTGTTGGAAGAAGTCTTGGCCATTGATGAGATAGATTGGCGTTGATTTACATTCATCACTTTGGTGTTATGCCCTCATCCCAGCCCTCTCTCAGAGGCGTTAAGAGCCCTCACTCTGAAATTGGCACATTCGGAAGTCCTCTTTCATATGGAGAGGGAGTTTGGAGCATGGCGTATTCAGAAGTCCTCTTTCAGATGGAGAGGAAGTTTGGAGCATGGCGCATTCAGAAGTCCTCTTCCAGATGGGAGGGAGTTTGGAGCATGGCGCATTCAGAAGTCCTCTTCCAGATGGGAGGGAGTTTGGAGCATGGCGCATTCAGAAGTCCTCTTTCAGATGGGGAGGGAGTTTGGAGCATGGCGCATTCAGAAGTCCTCTCCCTCTGGGAGAGGATTTAGGTGAGGGCTGTTGGAAAGCCTCCGCTTTATATAGGACGGATTATTCGCAACGAAAAAGGCCAGTGTTTCACTGGCCTTTTTCGTTGGATGCGCCCGCAATCGCGGGCGCAGAAGTATCAATATTCTTATTGCAGAAATTGCGTCAGCCACGACATCTGCGCTGCATCTGCGCCATTGTTCGGTTCAATGGAGAAGATATAGTTGCCCCACCATGGGCCTGCCGCCCACCAAGTCCAGCCGATCCAGTAGTTGCGGTTGTTGTCGATGTGTCGCAGTGCGCTCTCGATGGCCTGACGGCAGGTGGCGTTATTGCCGCCGGCGAACTCACCCAAAAATCCCTTTTTATTGTGGGTGGCCAACCAGGCGGTGAACTGCTCCAGTTTTTCTGCGCCGTTGCTGGTGGCGCAGCTGGCAATTCTGCCGGAGTGGTCCGCATCGAAATACTGATGCACTTCAAATGCGAAATTGTTGCCCGGATCGACAAAGTTCAGCATCACAGTGGCATTGGGGGTGCCATACCAGGTGTCGAACCAGGAGTGCGCGCCTGTCCAGGAATTACCGGGCACCAGTATGAGGTTGGTGGCTCCTGTATTGCGGATGGCAGTGGCGGCGGCGTTGGCGGCCGTCAGCCAGGCTTCCGTCTGCATGGTGTGAGGTTCGTTCATGATGCCGAACACCACGCGGGGATTGTTTTTATATTCGTTGGCCAGTCGCGACCACAAATCCGCAAACGCGTTGACGGGGACTTGTCCCGAACCTATCAGGTTGCCTCTGTAGCGCGCGTAGTTGTGAGGATCCAGAATGACATACATGCCCTTGCCCGTGGCTTCACTCACGAACTGGCGCAGACGCTCATATTCCGTAGCGTCAAACGCTTGATTGAGGTTCGGCTGCAGGCGCTCCCACAAAAATGGCAGACGTATGGTGTTCATACGCTTGGACTGGAAGTAATCCACTGAGGACTGATCCGGGTATATGTAGTGCTCACCATAGGTGCCGGGGATGAATGCCTCGCCAAATTCCGCACTCGCCAGATTCACGCCTTTAAGAGTGATGGACGCTCCAGAGGAGCTGCTGGAGGATGAACTGCTGCTGGACGAAGAACTGCTCGAAGAGGCACTGCTGGAAGAGCTACTGCTCGATGAGGAACTGGACGAAGAGCTGCTGGATGAGCTGGAGCTGTTGCTCGATGAACTGGAGGAGGAACCTCCGGTGTTGCCACCACAGGCGGCGAGTGATATGCCGCACATCAGGGCTGTGACGCGCAACATCAATCCGACTTTCATCATGGATCTCCCAAGTTTGGTTATTGTCAGTGGGCTCCAGGCCCTCTGCTATGCGCCGGTGGGGTCATTCTCGCCGGCAGATGGCCTGGAATCATATCCCTGTTTCAAAAGCACTCCAAATAAGAGCCGGCAAGTTGTGAAGCAGGACATGTTGTGACTGAGTCCTGACGCCGATCTTCCGCAATCCAACCCCTTTTTATTGACGCACGAACACAGGGGCGAAGGTGGTTTGCAGTGCGGGATCTGTGGTCCACACGTTGCTGGTGTTGGTGCTGTCGTCCCCCCAGTGGGAAAACCTGTAGCCGGGCTTGGCTTCCGCCACCAGGGTAATGGGAATCCCGGGAAAATATTGTCCGCTCCATTGCGCGTCGGCTATGGGCAGTGAATTCAGCAGCACGCGGCCGCCGTCGGGACTGGCATTTTCGATACTGACCGGGACCGGATCCTGCAATTCAAAAAATTCGGCCAGGTACCGCCACAGATACAGGGGCCGCTGTCGGGCGAAAGTGCGCATCTGCTCCAGATCCTCATGCCAGTGTTCCAATGTGCGTATGTCCTCCTCCGGTGTATCCTCCGGCAGATCGCGCTGCCAGCGTTCATAGTGCCGCGGAATTTCGCTGGCGATGGCCGCCGCGTTCTGGTCTATGCGCTGGATGACATGGTCGGGCAAAAAACGGCTGTTGAGTGTATCGGCAAAGGTGTTGATGAAATCCTGTTTAAATGCGTCGTTGGTCAAAAGACGGCGCAGCAGGAGCGTTGACCAGGGCGGGTTTGGCCAGTTGGGCCCCAAGGTGGCGGTGGCGAATTCGAGGGTGTTGTTCATGTAATCCTCGTCACCGTACAGACCAAAGCTGAAATCCACATCAAACAGTATCCAGCGCCACTGGGTGCCGGGGGCTTTCCAATATTTGATGTTGTTGCCGGGCCAATCCACATTGTTGAAATAAATCTGCGCCACCTGATAGGTAATGAAATTGTTTATATCCATCTGCTGCACTACCTCGCCGTAGTTCTGCGTCGACAGATCGCGCGACTCGACGAATTGCATCAGCGTCCGGTATTCGGCGTTGCTGCCCTGCACGACTGTGGCGTTGCCTTCGAGCAGATCGATACGATCCGCATCCACTGCGTGTCTGGAGGCGAGGAAATGCTCATTGACCTTCTCGCGCAGGTTGTAGATGCCCCAATATTCGCCGTTCAAATAAACCACCACCGGGCGATAGGCGGTGTAGTCCAACCCCGTGCCCTCCATCAGGCTGGTGAGCGTGGCGTCCCGCAGCATGGTGCGCATCCAGTCGTTGCCGGAATTGCGCAGTACCAGCGCCTGGAATTCGTCATAGAGAACATCTTGAAACAGCGGATAAATGATTTCGTCCGTGCCGTAGCGCGAACGCGCAAATATCGACAGTGAGCGCTGATCATTGGCGCGGCTCCAGCCGCCAAAGATTTTCACTCCTGCGTCGAAGGTCGTGCCCAGGGTGCCGTCCGCTTCATAAAAACTGAAATGAATTTCCCGCTCCCAGTCCTGCCAGAAATTGGCGCCGAAGAAGGGCGGCTCTTTCTCGTGCTTTTTGCCAAAGACATAGATACCGGTATTTTCATCGAACAGGTTGCGCGGCTCGGTGATCAGGGTGACCACGGGCAGGTCGTGGGTCTTGCCGGGCAGGAAGGTGCGCGAGGCGGTGGCGGAAGGAATCTGGTCCGCCTGGAAAATGCGCGCGCGCACGGTGGTGGCGCCCTGGATGGGTATGGGGGACGTGTACAGCGGGGAATTTGCCGTGGGCACAGTGCCGTCCAGGGTATAGCGGATCACCTGGCCATCGGCCGCGCCGCTCAGCGCCACGGAACCCTCGCTGTTTTCGCCGCCCGGCTGACTGAAGGTGACCCGACGGTCAATCCAGCCGGTGAACCAGGAAGTCGTGTTGGCGGTGCCCGGTGTAGGCACAGCGAAAAAGCCATTTTCCCCTGACGCATTGAGACCGACGGAATAGCCCGTGGGCGCACCGTGCACCAGCAGGCGGCTGACCACCTTGCCCGAAGCGTCGGACAGCACCACCTCCTCGCCATCGCTGGAGAGTTTGAAATTGGTGTGCAGCTGTGCTCCCTTGCGATCCTTGTCCGATGCCCATACCACCCTGTAGGCACCGGGTGCCAGAGTGATATCCGGCAACGTCCACAAGTAGGGCTTATTGGGATTGTCCGACAGCGTCCAGCCTTTGAGATTGATCGGCTCACTGGAGGCGTTATGCAGTTCCAGCCAGTCGGAGCTGTCACCGTCCTCGTCGAGAAAGGCGGCATTGGTGGCAGCGGCTTCTGTGATGAGAATGGTGACATTGTCGGGATTGCTTGGCGTGGGATTGCTCTCGCCGGAGCAGGAGGCGAGAAGGCCGCAGACCAGCAGCCAACCCACATCGGGAAAAGCCGGGTTGCGGGAGCGGGCGCTGAAAAGCCGATGGAAGAGTGGGGTGAGCGCTTCTTGGCGTGGGTTCATGAGACCTTGAGGTGGATTCCATTGAATTGGCCGGCAATCTTATCGTGATGGCACTCATCAATGGGAAGTCCGAGGCAAATTTTGCGTACTTTTAGGCAAAAAAAGAGCGCCCAATGCGGGCGCTCCAGGAGAGGCGGCTCAATGACAAGCCGGGCGATCGTTGAGATAAAGGGAGATGTCCTGGATATTCTGCATATTGAGGGTAATGCCTGACATGGCCGGATTGACGCTCCCCATGTTCTGGCGCAACCAGGCACCGCGACACTCGATATCGCCGCCGACTTTATTGTTTTGAAAAGTGCCGATGTAATGGCAGCTGGCGCAACCCTTACTGCTGAACAGGCTTGCTCCATTTGTTTTGTTGCCCGCCGGGATGCCGAGCGGCAGTTTTTCGCAGAGCATCTCATACCCGGTGTACTTCGGCGACGCCACCAGATCATCGATTGCCTGTCCGACCTGCCCGGTTTGTCCAACGAGCTGGTTGCTGACGACAAGATCGCGGAGATTATTCACGGAGATGTTGGAGTCGCTTGTTTGCGTCGGTGGATACAATGAAGGCATCTGATGCTGCTGCTTGTCGAAAAAGTCGTTATAGGTCACCTCCGCATGGGGCATGGTGGGGGAGTTGTCACCGGTGCACAGATGGTTGTAGGCCGCCAGCGTGAAGTCCAGTGCATGGGCGTCCTGCCAGTCCAGATCCTGCGCTATGTGGCACAGACGGCAATATTCTCCGTAAATCTTCTGATACAAGAAGTTTTCGACCTTGTGTTTTTTATACACCTGTTTGTTCTGACTTGAACCGCCAGTGGCATCGGTAACCCAGGTCAAGGGGGTACTGGCATGGGTATAACTGGTGCCGGCAAACGGAATGCCGCCATACCATCTTTCGATCAAATCGGTGAGATTGCTGTTGTGCGCCAGGTATTCCGCATCATTCCAGACAATGAGATTCAAGGCCCTGAATTGATTTGCCTGACTGGCGCGTGTGGGATGGTCCGGCCAGTCCTGCAGTTTGTCCACATCAAATGGCAAATAGTTGCCGCCGAAAAATGTGTAGCCATGGCCGTAGCCGCCATGACAGGCCCAACAGGATTCGGGCAAGGATTTGGGTCCCTGGCTATCCAGCGCGATCTGATTGATGCGATTGCCGGCACTGTCGTAAACAAAGTAGGCGACAAATGTCCCGTAATCATTGGGCATTCTCTCCATGGCGACGGTTGCTGCAAAAGTGGAGGCGCCTTTGAGGTCGAGATAATTTTTGACGTAACAGGAGGACCTGCCATTACCAATGCAATGCATTTGGCGTCCGAACCCCAGGTCTGCGGCGTTGATGTACTCCGCCTTTTTCACCAGATAGGGATATTCAAGGAAATCGTTCTCCTGCAACCAGCCGTTCAAGGTGGCGCGCTTCCCCTGCGGGTCCACTTTTCCATAGTAGGTATCGAAATAACCCGGATCGCCATGTTCGGGAAAATAGGCGTTGGGCTTGGGGCTGACATCGCCATTGGCATTAAGAAATTGCACCAGAGGAAGCAGAAAAAATATCCACCAGGCCTATGGGGATAACATCCCGCTGGAGCACTGCCGATGGGCTCCGATCCAGAGTGAACGAGTCAGCCCAGGTGTGAGAGGTGGTGAAGCTGGTTGCGATGCAGAATGCGATGGACACAAGCGAGCGCGGTAGTTTGGCCAGATCTTGGCTTAATGACGTCATGATAATCTCCCTTTTATGAAAGCCGGCTGAGCGTGGCGACATTCCCGCCACGCTCACCACTTTAAAGAGGGAGAGCATCATCGTCGGTGAAGTTTTGCCTGTCGCTTTTGTGAAAAATCACCCAGGGAGATATTTTGGTGTGCAGCATTTTCTTGGCGTCTCATGAAAAACAGATCGCCAACGGACGTCTATACAGAAGCGCGTTTGAATTTCGGCGAAAGTACCACCAGCCGCATAAAAAAGTCGTCCAGCAGGCGGACCAGGGTCGAGGAGGGCTTTTGCACATCCAGAAATAGAATAACCCGCGCACCATCCGTGAAATTGCTGACGGTGTGAGGATTGTTGTCGTCAAACATCAGCGGCTCACCCAAACGATATTGCCGTCGCACACCGGAAACCTCAATGGTGCATTCGCCTTGTGGGGATAAAACCAACGGTATTTGATAGCGGAGTATGCCGCGCATGACGCCCGAATGAACAGGGATGACATTGCCCGGTTCCATCACGGAAAACATGACGCAGGTGACATTGGGCATATTCTTTAGCAGGGCGTAGGTCAGTGGAAATTTCGCCACATTTTTTTCAAACCAGCCGTTGTAAACCTTTAAATAAAGGGTGCGCCAAGCGGGACCATCAGCGGAAGAGATCGGTATGTTGTACTGATCGATCTCGTGTGCTTTGGGAATTTTCGCATCCGTTTGGAAGTAATCCAGAAATTCGCGGCGAATGTCGGGCAGGCTGCGCGCGATTTCTTCATGCTGCGGCAGGAAATATTCCAGGTTGTCGAGAAAAGCCGGGGTCCGATAAATGGGATAAGCCAATCGCTCATATAGATACAGAAATATCCGGGCTTCCCACAGCCACAGCCCTATGAGTATCAAGGCAGGCACGGTTATTGTTACGCCATTTGCCATCGCGGTTGAATCTCTCCTTTATTTTTAGGCTTTGGCATCAGTAGCCACGGTAGGCACGCCCCAGCTCGAGTCTTTGGGTCATAAATTCGTTTAACGCAAGACTTTCCTTTTCCAGATAAAGTGCTGCAATCATCTGCTGATGCAGCAGTTTGCCCAGTTTGCTCAGACGCCAGATGCCCAGCACGGGATTCCATCGTCCCAGACCGAGTTCCGCCCATTGCTCCAATTGCTGAATATGCGCCGCCATGCTGGCTTTGCCGTATTTTTTTGCGATTGAGCGCACGCGCACTATAGGGCTGTAGAGCAGGTCGAAGGTCAAATCCCGGGTTGCGCGCTGGGCGTCATCGAGCACGAGCCAGTTGGAAATCCCCAGGCCGGTGGTTTCCACCGCCTGGCGGTAGTCGTCGATGCTGCGATGGTTGATGTAGCTTGCGCTGTCGCCCACGGAAAATGCGGAATTACCGAAGCCGTGATACACCAGCTCGCCATAGCTGGGATTGGCGCGCGAGCGCATAAAATCCTTCAGCTCTTGTCGTCGGTGGCGAGGTGAGCGGAAGAAGCGCGTGCCCAATTCAGTCCAGCCGAGGCGCTCGAACATCTTGCGCGCCAGTACTTCGCTGTACATGACCTCCTTGGTGCTGGGAAGCGCGGCTGCATTTCTGAAGGTTTTGCTGCGGGGATCGTCATGGTAGGGATAGATGAACACGCTGTCGATCTTGTCGCGCTTGATGAGTTCCTCTATGGTCTGGAGTGTCCTGTTCCAGGCATCCAGCGTCTGGCTTTCGATACCGGTGAGTATATCTATATTGATAAAGCGATACCCGGCCCTGCGGGCTCTGTCGATGGCATCCAGTGACACATCCAGATGTTCGCCGTGGTGGTGCAGAGCATAAAGCTCCGGGTCAAGAGTCTGTACGCCCAGATTGATGCGCTGAAAGCCATGTTCGACAAACAGCCGCAATTTTTCATCGCTGGCGGTCACCGGCTTGATCTCCACTGTGCTCATGGCCGAGATCGGCTTGCCAAAGTAGGCATCGAGCGCGAGCAGGAATTTTTTGATCAAGTGTGCAGGCAGAGATGTGGGTGTTCCGCCTCCAAGAAAGTAAATAAGGTTGCGGCAGTGGGTCGTCCGACTGGCGAAATTCAGCATTTCCTGGATCATAGTATCGACATAAGCCGACATCTGCGCTTCCTTGGCTGTTGTCTTGATTTCATAATGATGACAATAACGGCATTTGTATTCGCAAAAGCCAAAGTGGAAATATAGGGCGAGATTCCTGAGTCTACCCAGCGCATGCTTCTGGTACTGATCGTGAGTGGGGGTATGCTTGACCGGCGCGCTTTCGATCAATACTGCCGGAGGATAGGTAAGCTGATAGTCATGCATGCTGGGATTTGGCCTTAACCTGGGATCACTCAGATAAAGGTTATCCAGTATCTCGCTCAGCTCCTGAAAGGAAAGTGTGCTGGTGTCTATGCTTTTCATAGCCATATTTATCCGAAAGAGGCGAGTTGATCGAGTTTGTCCTGCAAGGCTTGGCGCACACGCTGGTCCAGCTCGTGAACCGAACCTTCGGCAGCGATCGGCGGCAGGACTTCAACAGTGATTTTGCAAGGCAGAGGAAAATAACCGGGCAGGGGGCCCAGCCAAAGGCCCCAAGGCAGACAGAGCGACAGTGGAAAAGCGCGCAGCCCAAAATGTCTATCGAGCTTGAATTTGCGGGCGATCCTGAAGCCATCATTCAATATCAGCAGACCATTATGTCCACCGTGGGATACCACCGGCAGAATGGGAGTGCCGGTTTTCAGTGCCAATTTGGCGTAGGCTTGATTGTCGTAAAAGCAGATGGTATTGCGTTTGACAAAACTCCGACAGGCGTCGCGATCGCCGCCTGGATAAATCTGCAGCGCGTAGCCCTGCGCCAGGGCCTGCAATGCTACGCGTGGATCGGCGCGGACTGCGCCCATCCTTGCCAGCGACCTGGCAATGCGCTTGGGATAGTATTCAAACAATAGGGGATTGGTGAGGGCCAACAGAGGCGTGTGGGTCTGAGCGCTGATGTAATCGGATAACCAGACCAGCATGTCGGGCATCAGTGTGCCGCCACTGTGATTGCCCACCGCAATGAAATTGCGGTCCGGAATATGGTGTTTGCCGCGCACCTGGGCGCGAAACCAGGCATGTACCAAACGTTTTATTTTGGCGGACTGGGTTACCGCATACTCGGCATCCCTGAATCCGAAATCACCGGGCTTCATGGTGCGCATCCAATAAAGTCTGATGAACGGATGGGCTCACAGAGCGGCCCACGGCAACAGGCAGTAAATCGCGAAGTCGCACACCGGAAGCGCGAAAGAGTGCGCTCAGAGCCGGCATGACATTGCGCGTATAACTGGCAAAATAGCGGCTGCGGTTTACTCCGGGGATAATCGTTTTCATCTGATACAGACGACTTGGATAATTGGCGCGACTCATAAAATGGGCCAGCAGGCGGACCTGCCAACCGAGAATCGCGCTGTTGTCATACTGACGGCAAATGCCGTAAAGCGGGCAGAAACCGAGGCATAATTCTCGATTCTCACGCTGCAGCAATTCGGATAAGGTGTAGACACTGCTCAGCCAGACACCCCACAGGCGGGTTTTTTCGAAGCGGATGATGTCAAGCAGATAACCCCGGATTTTGCCCGCTTCACCATAGGCGTTGAGCACTATGAAACCAAAGGGATTCGCCTGATCCTGTTGATGTAGAAAAAAATAGCGCTTACCTTCGAGGTTGAACTCCAAAGGGCTGTTGATAAAGCCGATTTCCTTTTGGTAGCGGAAATTATCCAGATAAGCACGTTGAATTCTCTCAAAATGCTCGAACTGGTGACGCCCCATGGCGGCTGGGTCCAGTTCGCGCAACTCGAGTCCGGCTTTGCGGGCTTTTTTGATCGCACCCATTAATGGGCCGGATTGTTGGCGCAGCGTGGCCTCCATATCGACATAGCGGTCAAAGCCAAGGCCGGCGAAGTAAAAGGGTTCATCCCGAAGTATTTCCAGACTGTGTGTGTCTAGATAACACAACACCACTTTGCGCGCAGACATACGGAAACGTTGCAGGAGCTCCAGTTGATCATGAGGTTCGCATAGAGGTGTGCCCAAGCTGATACAGACATTTCCGACCTTTTTATAAGCAAGCACACCAAAAGAGCATTGGTAGTAGGACATGCCTTTTTGCATGCAGGCGATCGCTATGGGATCGCGACCAAAGAGGCGAACCCAATCCAGTATTTCTTTGCGTCGATCAGTGTGCATGGATCCGGCTTTCCAGACCAATGGCTTGCAGATGTTGGTTGATCCGATCGGTGGTGCGTCGCAACACTTCCTTGCTGTTCAGGCCGGGCACGGCGAGCATCATGGGATCACCTGCTGCCCGGCAATACAGTTCTGCCCACTGCCGCGTTTTCGCTTCCAGTCGGTCGCGTTTGGTACAGGACATCTGCTTCAATCGGTCGCGCATGAAATGTATGCCGAAGGCGAGATGGCGGCCTTCGTCGCGCCCGAGAAAATTGGGCAGCCAATGGTTGAAAATAATTTCAGCGTGCTGATATGCCGCTCCCAGCACTGAGCGCAATATCCCTATCTTGGCGAAAGCGGCTGTACCTTCGAGGAAAAAGGAGTGCGCCATGCCTTCAATGATGATGTGCATGCCGATCACCATTTCCTCGATACTGTCGCAGTTGTAGACATCATCCATCAGATGTTGCACGGACGGGAGTACTTGGGCTTCACAACCGAGTTTGGCAATCAAACTATCGAACCATTCTATGTGCCGGGCTTCATCGGCGGTCTGACTGATAAAAAAATCGCGGGCAGAACTTCGATTGACGGCCTCAGACATGCGCGCCGAGCCAAGATAAGCGGTAATTTCGCCATAGTGCAGCTGAGCAAACATATTGGCTGCGGCCTGGCGAAGGCTGCGCGGCAGGCTGCTCAAATCTATCGCCTGCCAATTCATTTCGCGGCTATGCCATTGCTGTCGGGCTGCGCGTTGGATCAGCATGTCGATATAGCTGTCCGGCTGAACAAATACATGTTCAATTTTCTTTGCATCGGAACTGGGCAGGTGGCATAGATTTGCCAGCAATGTGGGATTCATTCACGAACTCTCCTTGTAACGCCGTAATTCTAGTGAGACGCTTTTCATAACTCAATAGTGGGGTGGCTTATGGATATAGTGAATATATTCACCGGGTTCTTTTATCAGAGGCTCGATCCTTCTCTGTTGATCTCAATGACAGAACCCTTTTCAGCCGCTCTGGTTAGAACTCAGATATTCCAGAATCGAAACTTTCAGTATGCTGTGAAATTCCAATTTGGGTTAGCTATATCCTTCTCGGGAAATATGGGAAGGCTATCCCAAAATCCCCCCAGGCACATTGTTCATAGGGTTGGGTTGCTATAATCTGCGGTTCACTCATCCAACACGGACGATGCCTATGAAAGCTATAACGACCATTTTGAGCGCTTCGATGCTGCTGGCTGCATGCGGCGGTGACAGCCGAATTGAGCAATATCAGGTGAGCAGCTATCCCGGTGTTCACTTGGAGATTTTTTTGTATCCAATCAAGTTCGTTCCCGAGTTGAGCGATCAGGGCGACCTCACCCTCAGATCTGGTCCCTGTGTCGAGATCAAGGGATTCACACCCGAATGGGGCACTCGATATGAGATTTCCGTACGAGTGAGCAGATCTTCTCCTGGTGGACTCGACGACAATCGCTGCGGTGAGCAGGGTATGGAGCTTATCAGCATCGATAACCTGGTCCAGGATCCTGTCGGGACGCGTTATTACAATGGTGTTGTCCCTCAGCAAATCGGCTCTGACATCCGAGGCTTATACATCCACCGCGATACCCAAAATCCCGGATCCTTCCGCCTGGAAGGATACAGCAAGCCGTTTTATTGCGCGGCTGAGGTGTGCGATCCTCTGCTGGACTCCTCAGACCGCAAGCTTCTGACATCGGAATATGCGTTTGAACTTATGGAAATCGATGGGGAGCGTGTGATCGGTTTGATTGAGCTCTGATCTTCTATAACGCTATTTCCAGCCGACTCTGTCCACCGCCGGGGGCTTCCAATGAGATCTTTTGCCAGAGGTGCGGCCATTCGGCACTGATCTCTATGACAACACCGTCTTCAATGGCTTCAGGCAGTGGATCGTTTTGCAAAAGTGCCAATATGCAGGTTTCGGGGCAATGGGATAAATGCAATACGGTTATTTGTCTTCGCGTCGAGGCGTCGCCGGACTGACGCAGTTTTGCCATATGCAGGGCTAACTCAAAATTGACCATATCGCGCAGAATGGCGGGGGCCTGCGCATGCTCCTGAATATAGTCGAGAAAGGATTGCGCCTCGCGCAGGAAAAACAAAGTGGTGCAGGGACGTTTTTGATATAGCGCAACCAGATGCTGTAAATCCAGGCGCTCTATCAGATGCATACTGAAGGGAATGGCGATCTGCAGGCGGGCCCGACGCCACCAGAGTTGCACATCGCACGTCACTTCCAGCCCCGCGCTTTGGCTCAGACTGATCAGGTTATCCCGCTCCGCAGCCGTGAGTTGATATTTCTCATGGGAGAGAATCTGGGCAGCCTGTTTCGGATCGGGCAGGATTGTCAGCAGTGCGGATTGCCACTCGCGCAGGCTCATGCCAATGCTCCGATTTTTTGCTGATTGTAGATTGCTTCGCGGCTCTGATTCCAATGGTGCCGGGCGCGTTCCAGATTCCGACACACACCTGCTTCTGTCACTGCATCCAATGCCTGTTCCAGCAATTCATACACTACCGCTTTCACGTTGGGCGCTCTGGCGAGCACCCATTGTAGTAGATCCCAAACAGGCTCCGGGGTGTGATTGCTGTGCACATCCAGATGAAACCCCTTGTGCTGGCTGCCGCCGGCGATATGAATTTCCACCACCCGTGACATATCCAACTTTTCCAGTGCTGTATAGGGATCAAAAGCGAAATTCTCTGCATTGCAATAAAAGTTGTACAGATCCAGCAGCAGGCCGCAGCGCTCGCCAGAGCGCAGGCACAGGGCATTGAGAAAATCCACTTCGTCCATACCGTCCGATGCTATGCCGGGGAAATAATAGGTGGTGTTTTCCAACAGAAATGGCCTTTGATAGTGTTCGATCATCCTTTGCACGCGCGGCACCAGTAATTCCAGCGCTTCATAGGTAAATGGCATGGGCAATTGGGTTCCCGCGTGCAGATATTCCCCGTCGGGCGTGACTACGTCGAGAAATCCCACGTGCTCGCTGTGCCAGTAGAACGGCACTTCGGACTGCATCTCGTCCAGAATGGCCAGATAGGATTCATTCCAGCCACTGGCGGAGCCTATGGATAAGCTCAGGCCGTGCACTGTGACCGGCAATTGCTGGCGGATTTGCAGAAAATTCTGATACAGGGAGGGATTGCGCAGCAGCTGCCACTGGCCCGAGCGCTGCTGCCAGCTGCAAAGCGCATCCGGATTGAATTCCAGAAAATCCACCAGATCTGAATGCTCAGATAGAATGCTCGCGTAGGATTTCTGATAGTTGATTCCCACACCGAGCACCGGCAGCTGCGCCAGAGGATTGGAATAGCTCATGCGGATTCCGCCTTTTCAAATGCAGTTAGCGTGCTGGCCGCGGCATAGCGTCCCTGCAGATGCTCCCACGGACCTCCCGCCCATGAGGATTCCGGCACCATTTTTGAACGCTCGCGTTTAATGGCCTTTTCGGAATCGCGGCGTTCGGGTTTTAGATTTGCATCTCCAAATTGACCGGTACATCGATCTTCAAATCATAGATGGGCAGTACACCCAGGTTTATGTCATAGCCGTTGAGACCACAAGTGGGACAGCCGGCGATATCGAACATTTTTTCCAGCACCAGCAGAATGTCATTCTTGGTGATTTTGGAAGCGTAGCGGGCATCGAAGGTGGCTTTGAGTAGTTTGGGCTTGCCCAGTGTTGCGGTTCTGACGTCCTGGGCGGAGGCGCTGGGCGATACGCTGATGGCGGCGGCAGTGGCGATCGCACCGGCGGCCAGTGCGCTGTTGCGGATAAAGTCGCGGCGGTTGTTGTCCTGCTCCTCAAGTCTGAGCGGTTGATCCTGAGTTGACATAAGATTTCTCCTGAAAATGAACAAATGGTATGAGGCGCAGCGGTAGCCTCGGAGAAAACTTATCTCTTGCGTCTCTACGGACTCTGTTAATTATTGAAGGGAATGATTGTGACTTATTGCCGCGCATAGGTGGCGCACTTCATGCCTGGTGGCAGGTTGGATTCAGATGCGGGATTCCGCCCCACATCTGAATCCGGATTCAATCATTATTCCGGCGCTCGAAGCGCCGGTCAACATCGACAAAGGTGATAAAAATTAATTGGAGAGATCCAGGGTGCCGGACAGATTGGGCACGCTCCAGTCGACATAGGAACTGACGTTCGGCTGGCTGCCGGAAGTGCTGAAGCTGCCGGTGTTGGCAGAATCGTCACCCGCCAGGAACTTGCGCACAAACGCCTCTGCTGGGGCGCTGTACTGGGAACGCCATGCGCAATGGTCGCCGCCGGCTCCTATGTAGCCTATGTTGTTTGCATATCCCAGTCCCTGATAGATCATCTGTCCTGCACGTGTGGCCACCCAGGCGGAATTCGGATCCAGGTTGGCAATGGCCGGATTGTCCACCACCAGCAGGCCGCGCGGCGCTATCAGGCCTATGACGGAATGGGTATCTATGGGCAACCTGTTGAGGTTGTGACCCGTGGTGCTGTTGGAGTTGGTGAACACCCCGAAGGAGCCCGGATTCAGCCAGCGCTCATAGCTCATGGCGTGGTAGGGCTGCTCGCCGGATGCATCGATTCTGGGAACCAGACGCAGCGCTGGCACGCCGCCAATGCCGGATTCCACAGGAATCGACAGGGCGATACGCGCATCAAAAGCGGAGGCGATGAAGGGCCCTTTGCCGAAACGGGAGCAGCCTGTGACACCGACTCGCGAGGCATTGAAGCGATTTTCCTTTTCCAGCACGTCTATGATGCGGCTGACACCCCAACCCCAAGAGGCCAGCAGACCGGCAGAGTGGTTGGTGCCGTAGAGATCGTAGAATTTTCCGGATTTCGGACCACTGCCGCCATTTTCCGCACCCAGGTCATAGGGGTTGTAGGAAATGGTCGCCACCTGATATTTGTCCAGGATGGTTTGCAGGCCAGCGGGTATACCTGTGCCGAAAAATCCGCCGCCGTAGCCGATCATCACCGGGAATGGACCATTGCCGCTGGGGACGGTGATGGTGGCATTGAAGCTGATGCTCTTGCCTTTATCGGAGACATTCACGGTGATTCGGTTGCCGCTGATGCTGCCTGTGACACTTTCGGGTGGTGTGGGTTTTTCGCCATAAATATATTGATAGGCCTGTTTCAGGATTTCCTGGCGGCGGCATTTCCACTCGCCTTTATCCGAGATGCGCGTGCCATCCAATTTTTTGAATGGATCCGGCAGATTGGCGTTGTTGGGCAGAGAGCTGCCGCTGGGCAGTGCGGGCACGGTACAGTCGGCACCGGGATTTTCCGCAGATTTCGGAATCGGTGGCGGCGGTGGTGGCTCCACGAATTTTCCATCCACAGAATAAATGGCGAAACCGGCGATAGTGGCGTTATCTGAAATGGTTTCCAGCTTGATGGTCAGCTTGCCGTCGCTGACGGGAACGTTGTTCACGTCAACCGTGTAGACGGTGTCATGTCCGACAGTGCTGAAAAGATCAAGGTCGGTAACCGCGGTGACACCTTCGACGGTGACATTGAAAGAGCGGCGTCCCGCAGAGGTCTGGTACAGCTCGACAAAATGCAACTTGAGGTTGTAGGAAGCCGTGGTGACCGGGATTTCATAGGAATAGGTGCCGAAACGCTCGGATTGGAACAATGTGTCTTCGTCCGTGCCGGCGATGGGGTCCGTAGTGGTATTGGGGGTGCCGCCATCTGAAAATTGGTCTGCCTGATACTGCACACCGTTATAAGTGGTCGCGCCGCCACCAGCGTTGATCGCCAGTACCAGTGATGCCGCGGAGCCGCTGCTGCTGGAACTGGACGATGATGAACTGCTGGAACTCGAGGTAGACGAACTGGAAGACGATGTGCTGCTGGCGCTGGATGACGACGAGCTGCTTGCACTCGAACTGGACGAGGACGAAGAACCATCTCCACCGGTTCCGCCGCAGGCGATAAGCGCCGAAGACAGGAACAGGGGCACGATCCATCGACCGTAGGGTACGGAGGCTGATGTTGGAGTCATTTTGTGTGTCCAATGTAATTGTGGGTCTGTAATTGTCATCGGAAGTGCGCATATAACCACCCGGTGGGGACGGGCTTCACAAGCTTACCTTCCGCTCCTGGCATGCTAATGCAAATGCGACTTTCTTCCCGGTGAGCAGATCACATTTCCACTGGAATTGGGCTTGTTTGTGAGCAGTTTGAGCTTTTTGCGTGATAAGAAAACGTAAATTGATATGATCAATAAATGCGAAATGCCGGGTTTGGGATATTGCGTTATAGCAAATTGATCAGGCGTTCATATCCGCTGCGGCTGATGGCGAATTGTTTTTGCTTTTTGAGATTGGCGAAGCGGGAATCCTTGCCTTCGGTGGTAATGCCTTCCAGATAATCCAGATTGATGATGGTGGAGCGGTGAATGCGACAAAACTGGCTGGGGTCCAGCAGACTTTCCAGCCGGTTCAGGCGTTCCTGTTTGATATGGACTCCGTGTTCCGTGTGCAGCACCACATAATCGTCCGCTGCCTCTATAGCAAGAATATCCTGACAGGGAATGACGTTCACCTCGCCTTTCTCTCTTACCAGAATGCGCGACAGCGGAGCCTGTCGGCGGCGGTGCGCTTCCAGCAAAAGTTCTGTGGCGGAGGTCGGGGCAGCAGGGGGGTGCACAATTTTTTCCGCGATGCGGTCAATGGTTTTGCGCAACCGCTCCGCGCTCACCGGCTTGAGCAGATAGTCCAGCGCATTTTCATCGAACGCGCGCACCGCATAATCGTCGTGCGCAGTGACAAACACTATGGCCGGCGCGCATTCACCCAGCAATTCCAGGACATCGAAGCCGTCCAACTTGGGCATTTGAATATCGAGAAAAATCACCTGGGGCGAAAGTTCCTGCACGGCCTTGATTACCTGCAGGCCATTTTCGCATCGGGCGAGAATGACGATTTGTGAAAATTCCGCCAACTGGCGCTCCAGCGCTTGTAATGCATGCGGTTCGTCATCCACCAATATGGCGGTGATGGGGGCATTATTTTCCATGCAACTCTATCCGGATCGTGGCTTCGAATTCGCGCTCGCCCTGGCGTGTCTGCAAAGTGGCGCCCTGATGATAATGCCGCGCCAGGCGTTTGCGCAGGGATTTTAATCCATGGCTGGTGCCGGGATGATTGACGCCGTCGGGATCCACGGAATTGCGCACGCAGATCAGCAGAGCATTTTCCTCCCGTGTAATAGATAAGTCGATGAAGCCGGGTTCCGGACTGGAACCTATGCCGTGTTTGATCGCATTTTCCACCAGTGGAAACAACAGCAATGGAAATACTTGGAAATCGCTGGTGGCGGGATCCATGGATTGGTGGACCTGCAGCCGGGCGCCGAAGCGTTCGCGCTCTATTTTCAAATAATTGGCTACATGGTTGACCTCTTCGGCAACGGTGGCGGACGGTTTATTGCTGTAGCTGATGCTATAGCGCAGGAAATCGGCAATCTGGACGCACAGTGAGTGGATTTTCTCCGGCGCGGAAAGCGAGAGATTGGCCAGCATATTCAAACTGTTGTACAGAAAATGCGGATGCACGGAAGCCTTGAGCGCCTGCAATTCCACCTCGCTGAAAAGCAGTTTTGTTTCCAGATCTTCCTGAGTGTCATATTCCTGATGCAATGCGTGCAGATAAATGTAATGCCACAGCACCCACAGGATGTAAATGATGGTGCCTATCACTCCAGTCACCGGCAGAGCGTGCACGAACAGTTCCGCGCTGAATTCGTAGCCCAACTCGCCGAGCAGTTTTGCCCAGCCGCTGCCCATCGACAGCCAGATCGCCAGGGCGGCAGCGCCGGACACCGCCTGTACCAGCGCGGCGCGGTATAACAGCCGGGAATGTATCGGCATGCGCTGACACAAATAGAAATTTGACAGGCAGATGAACAACAGCAGTCCGTACCAGGGGAGCAGCAGTATGGTGGCAGCCGTCACAGTTGCCGTGGTCATCGGATTGGCGTCCAGTCGCAGGATCAGACCGCCGCAGAGCGCGGTGATCAGGATCCAAAGGAGTATGGCCAGAGGCAGGCTGCGGCTGGACAGGAAAATGGGATGCATGACAGGGCGGGTGGGGTCGCGTCAGTTGTGGATTTCCAGTCCGCCCATGCAGGCCAGGCCGGTGATGACCAAATGCCGCTTCGGCATACCCATTTTTTCCGCCAGGCAGGTGGTGCGGTTATTGATTCCTCCGAGAAATGGAAACAGCTTGACCGTCACCTGCCAATTGGGCGGAATTTTGAGTTCCACCCCACCCATGAAGGCGAGTATGTCCAGCTGGATCACCTCCTGGCGGGTGTCCGCTTCGCGGATGTCCACTTCGGCTCCGCCGAGAATACAGACTATATTGCCGTTGACCAGCTCCTGAGAGCGGGTGTTGTAATGACCGGCACTCAGAATGGTGAAAATATCGATGCGGTTGTCCAGATCTATGGTGGCATGTCCGTGGCCATGAGGTGCCGTATCGTCTTCTTTATCATGCAGCGCGATCGAAATATTCGGCGTATCCGCCGGCTTTTTATGTGGGGTGTGTGGGCAGCGGCGGGGTTTGAAAAGGTAAAGACCGCAAATCAGCAGGGCCAGGGGAGCGACTAACGCGCCTATGCCGAAGCGCAACACGCCATAGCGCGTCAGAGCCGCCAGCACACCCACGGCGATCAATGCGTAAGGCAGCACACCGATTTTTCTGCCGGACGCCCCTTTACTGCGCGCGGAGTAAATCAAAAACCCGCCTGTGGCGATCAGCGCCAGCGGCCAGTGACTGAACACGGCGCCGAACAGCGTGAAGCCGATATTGTTGAGAAACAGCAAGACCGCCAACACTATGAGGACCACACCGAGAATGGTCCTGGGGCTCGCTTCACCTTTTTGTGTCTTCATAGGATTTCCCGGATCGATGGAGAGGAATGGATTGCGCCGCCCTTTGTTATTGGCGATCGCTGTTGTCGGGTAAGGCTTTGTCCGCGTCTGTATCCGCCGCCGTATCCGCTGGCTGCCGGGCGTCTTCATCCGGGACATGCGGCCAGGGGGCAAAGGGGAAGGGGCGCTGCTCGCTATTGTAGCTGACGTATAAAAGCGCCTGTTCCATGAAGCGGGTGATGGTGAGGGTCAGGCGGCGCATATGGCGGTTGTCGCGGCCGGAGCCCAGCACGAACAGGAATTGCAGGGTGCACAGTACCCACATGACGGCGCCGGCGATATTGAGCAGCACGCCGATGATCAGCATATAGATCAGACGTATCCAGTGCTGGTGTTGTTTGGCGTGTTGAGCGAACTGATTGCATTGGCTGCATGAGCTGTTCATGGTGCATCTCCTGTTGACGGGTGATGACAGAATACTCAGGCGGGAAAAGGCCAGGGGCCGCGAGTCGGCGGGCGGCGGGAATTTATCGGTGAAGCGGGCGGGCCGGCCGGTGGCCGGCAGGGAAATGGGCTCAGAGCAGACTGCGCACCAGGCGCAGCCCTGTGGTGGGCCCGATTTCGGTCTCTTTTACGCCGAAGCGGTTGGCGGCGCGGGCGCTTTTGACCGGAGCATTCCAGGTGCCTCCTCTCACCACCCGGTTATTACCCGGACCGCAGCTGCAGCCGTCAGCGGTGAAAGTGGGCCAGCCATTGGCCGGTTTGCCCTGGTAACTGGGCAGCCAGCAGTCCTCCGTCATTTCTCGCACATTGCCGAGCATATCGTGCAGGCCCCAGGGATTGGCAGGAAAGCTGCCGACGGGCAGGGTCCTGCCGGCAATCTGTTCGGACGTTGGACAGTCGGCATAGGCGAGACGCGCATCTATATTGGCCTGGGTGGCGCTCAGGCAGGGGCCGGTATAGAAGGTCCCGGTGGTTCCGGCTCTGGCGGCATATTCCCATTCGGATTCGGTTGGCAGTCGGTAGTGGAAGCCGGTCTGTCCACTTAGCCAAGCGGCGTAGGCCTTGGCTTCCAGCCACGAGATATTGATGACCGGCATATTGCCTCTGCCCCAGCCATTGTCGTCGGGCAGGGGAGCGTTGGTGGCCTGGGCAAAAAGCTCGTATTCCGCGAAGGTCACTTCAGTGCGCCCCAGAGCAAAAGGCGGCAGGGTGATTTCCACCTGTGGTCCTTCGTCTATGTCCCGTTCGGACTCATCGGTTGGCGAACCCTGAATGAATGTGCCGCCCGCCAGCACGATCATTTCGGGGCCTAGTGTGCCATCCGCCAGTCGGTCGCGCAGTATCGTCAGGGGTTCGGGTGTCTGGGTTTGCTGCTGCAGCTGTCGGGTGTACTCATCCTGCAATTTTGTGAGTTGCTGTCTCGCTGCGACAAGATCGGTTTCGAACACTTGGCCTCGCAGGAACGGCTGCACTCTTTCCGCGGATTGCAGAGTGGCATAGGCCTGTGGGATATCCCGGAACTGAAGATGTCGGTCGAGCAGAACGAGCAACCGGTTGCCCACGGCCTCTATGCCCCTCTGGGCCCTCAGGTTGTTGGGGTCGTCATTGAGGATGCGCGCATAGCTTTCAAGCGCGTTTTCTCCCTGTGGCCAGGTGAGAAAATCCCGGTCGAACTGCGCTTTGGCCAAGGAGAGGTCGCGCATCACCTGCTTGTCCTTTTCCGAGCTGGAGCCTGTCTTTTCGGACGGAGTGACAAAAGACAGCCAGATTGCCGGGATCAGCGCTGCCAGTATCAGGCACACCACCACCACTTCCCGCAGAATGCCGCGGACGGGTGGGGGTGTGGGTGGTGCAACCCCCTGGCGCCCGTGTGTGGGAAGATCTCGGAATTTCGTTTCCATTTATAAAATGACAGTGTTCTCAGGTTGGGTAGGACTGAAGTTCCCCTGATTAAAACGGCAAGCTCAAATCTCTGGACCACAAGTGCGACCTTATCGGATGGG
>Ga0065721_10049348_pt1 | contig 36669 bp, 33 predicted proteins | sample Mesricmetagenome_FD_59108 | JGI IMG/M metagenome (GOLD analysis project Ga0065721, IMG submission 59108) | Mesophilic microbial community from rice straw/compost enrichment Sample: eDNA_1 v2 (version 2) | ecosystem: Engineered > Solid waste > Grass > Composting > Bioreactor | place: USA: Davis... | reverse complement strand
CCCCGCCATTCCAATGGCGTCCGACGCCCTCGGCTCGGGCGGTTCCCCGCCGGACCGCCGCGGCCTTGGTCGCCTGGCCTTCCGGCTCGTCGGACGCGAAGGTCTGGCCGACCTCGAACAGGGCGACGTCGCCATAGCCCCGGTCGGCATTGCGCTGGGCCGCCTTCAGGAGACCCGGCAGCAGGCTCGGACGCATGTCCGAGAGATCGGCCGCGATGGGGTTGGCGAGCACCAGGCGCGCATCGCCGCCGCCGAACAGCTCGGTCTCTTCCTTTGCGATGAACGACCAGGTCACGGCCTCCACGAGGCCGCGGACCGCCAGGGCCCGCCGGGCCAGGATGGTGCGCTTCTGGAGAAGGGTCAGGATCGGCCGGGCGACGGCCGCCTCGAGACGCGGCATTGGCTGCGGCAGGATGCGGTCGACACCGGCAATGCGGATGACCTCCTCGACCAGATCCGCCTTGCCCTCGATGTCGGGCCGCCAGGACGGCGGAACGACGTCCACGCTCTCTCCCGCACCCTCGACCTCGAACCCGAGCTTCTCCAGGATCTGCTGCGATTCGGCCGGCTTCACGTCGAGACCGGACAGGCGCGGCACCTCGGACCACGGGAAGGCGACGACCCGCCGTGTCTCGGGCACCTGCCCGGCGACGACGGCCTCGCTCGGCTCGCCGCCGCAGAGGTCCATGACCAGTTGGGTGGCGAGGTCGAGCCCCGGCAGCGTGAAGGCCGGGTCGACGCCGCGCTCGAAGCGATAGCGGGCATCCGTGATGATCCCGAGCTTCCGGCCGGACTGAGCGATGTTGAGCGGGTCCCACAGGGCCGATTCGATCAGCACGTCGGTGGTGTTCTCGTCGCAGCCCGAATGCTCGCCGCCCATGATGCCGGCGATGGATTCGACGCCTTCCTCGTCGGCAATCACCACATTGCCCGCGTCGAGCCTGTAGGTGCGTCCGTCGAGGGCGAGCACCTCCTCGCCCTCCTTCGCGCGGCGCACGGTGAGGTTGCCCTTCACCTTCTTGGCGTCGAAGACGTGGAGCGGGCGGCCCCGGTCAAAGGTCATGTAGTTGGTGATGTCGACCAGCGCGTTGATGGGCCGAAGGCCGATGGAGAGCAGGCGACGCTGCATCCATTCCGGCGACGGGCCGTTCTTCACCCCGCGCACGAGGCGGAGCGCGAAGGCCGGGCAGAGCTTCTCGTCGCCGGCAGCGAAATCGAGGCGGACCGAAACCGGGCAGGCGTCCTTGCCCGGAACGGACGGAACATCCTCGCCCTTGAGGGTGCCGATGCCCGCCGCCGCGAGATCGCGGGCGATGCCGTGGATCGACGTGCAGTCGGGCCGGTTCGGCGTCAGGTTGATTTCGATCACCGGATCGTCGAGGCCCGCATAGGCCGCATAGGCCGTCCCCACCGGAGCGTCGGCCGGCAGGTCGATGATGCCGTCATGGTCATCGGAGATCTCGAGTTCCGCGGCCGAGCACAGCATGCCCGCGCTCTCGACGCCGCGGATGGTGCCGATTCCGAGCGTGATGTTCTTGCCCGGGATATAGGTACCGGGCGGCGCGAAGACGCTCTTCATGCCGGTGCGGGCATTGGGCGCCCCGCAGACCACCTGGATGGGCGCGCCTTGGCCCGTATCCACCATGCAGACGCGCAGGCGGTCGGCATTCGGGTGCTGCTCGGCGGAGGTCACATAGGCGACCGTGTAGGGCGCCAAGGTCTTCGCTTTGTCTTCGACCCCTTCGACCTCGAGGCCGATCCGGGTGAGCGTCTCGACGATCTCGTCGAGGGACGCTTGGGTGTCGAGGTGGTCTTTCAACCAAGAGAGGGTGAATTTCATGACACTTTTCCTTGAGTGTCATCCCGGACCGGCAAAGCCGGATCCGGGATCGTGATCGGAATGGGGCGCCTTGTTCGTCTTGCGGTTCCGGCTCTTCGCGATGCTCCGGCCGGAATGACGCTCAGGAGGTCAGGCCGCTGACGAGGGACGGGATGTCGAGCGGGCGGAAGCCGTAATGGTTCAGCCAGCGCACATCGGCCTCGAAGAAGGGGCGAAGGTCCGGCATGCCGTATTTCAGCATGGCGATGCGGTCGATCCCCATGCCCCAGGCGAAGCCCTGATACTCGTCCGGGTCGAGGCCGCAGTTCCGCAGCACGTTCGGATGGACCATGCCGCAGCCCAGGATCTCCAGCCAGTCCTCGCCCTCGCCGAAGCGGATCTCGCCGCCCTTGCGCGAGCACTGGATGTCCACCTCGGCGGAAGGCTCCGTGAAGGGGAAGAAGGAGGGGCGGAAGCGCATCTTCACCTGGTCGACCTCGAAGAAGGCCTTGCAGAACTCCTCCAGCACCCACTTCATGTGGGCGATATTGGCCTGCTTGTCGATGACGAGGCCCTCGACCTGATGGAACATCGGCGTGTGGGTCTGGTCCGAATCGTGCCGGTAGGTCCGGCCGGGGCAGATCACCCGGATCGGCGGCTTCTGGGCCATCATGGTCCGGATCTGGACCGGGGAAGTATGCGTGCGCAGCACCTTGCGCTCACCCTTCTCGTCGGGGGCGAGGAAGAAGGTGTCATGCATCTCGCGGGCCGGATGCCCTTCGGGGAAATTCAGCGCCGTGAAGTTGAGATAGTCTGTCTCGATGTCCGGCCCTTCGGCGATGGAGAAGCCCATATCGGCGAAGATCGCCGCCAGCTCCTCGATGACCTGGCTGATCGGATGGATGCGGCCGCGGGTCTCCGGACCGTCCTGGACCGGCAAGGTCACGTCCACGCGCTCGGCCGCGAGGCGGGCGTTCAGGGCCGCCTCGGCCAGCACGTCCTTCCGGGCCGCAATAGCGCCCTGCACCCGGTCGCGCAGGCCGTTGATGAGGGGGCCGCGCTCCTTGCGCTCCTCGGGTGTCATGGCGCCCAGCGTCTTCAGAAGCTCGGAGACGGAGCCCTTTTTGCCGAGCGCGGCCACGCGCACGGCTTCAACGGCCGCCTCGTCGCCGGCAGCCTCGACCTGGGACAGCAGGTCACGTTCGAGTTGATTGAGATCGGTCATCGGTCCGTTGCCAGAATGGATGCGCTTGAGTGGGGCGCGGCGCGGGAACCGTCAAGCCTTCCGAGCCGCAAAATGATCATCGACGGCGGATGGAGCCGTCGGCGCGGAGGGTCTCGGGGCGGGAAATGGGGGCGCGGCCGGAAAACCAGCCGCGCCGAAGCCAGGTTGTCGCTTACGCGGCCTGCTGCTGCGGCAGCGAGGCCTTGGCGCGCTCCACATAGGCGGCGAAGGCCGCCGGTTCGTGGATGGCCATCTCGGACAGAACCTTGCGATCGACCTCGATCCCAGCCTTGCCGAGACCGTCGATAAATCGGGAATAGGTCAGGCCATGCTCGCGGACCGCCGCGTTGAGGCGCTGGATCCAGAGAGCGCGGAAGGTGCGCTTCTTGTTCTTACGGTCGCGATAAGCATATTGCATGCTCTTCTCGACCGCCTGCTTGGCGATGCGGATGGTGTTCTTGCGGCGGCCGTAGAAACCCTTGGCGGCCTTCAGAACCTTCTTGTGCTTGGCGTGGGCGGTAACGCCCCGTTTGACGCGGGCCATTTAAAAAACTCCTTCAAAATCCGGGATGTGGAAGTCCGCCTCAGCCGTTCGGCAGGAAGTACTTCTTCACGTTGTAGGCATCACCCGCGAACAGAGTGGTGGTGCCGCGCAGGTTGCGGATCTGCTTGTTGGTCCGCTTGATCATCCCGTGGCGCTTGCCGGACTGGGCGTAAACGACCTTGCCGGTGCCAGTGATCTTGAAGCGCTTCTTGGCGCCCGATTTCGTCTTCAGCTTGGGCATTTGGCTCTCCTTTGGTCAGGCCTGGAGGGCGGCAAGCCGCCTCGAGACCCTGTCATTGCTGCATGAGCAAGACGAACCGCCACGGCAGCCCTATCGGCCGGGCGGTTCGGTGAAGGGCGGCTTATGGCAGAGGACGGCCCAAAAAGCAATGGCCGCCGGGGCGCCGGCGGCCAGAGAATTCCATCCTGCCTCCTGCCGGAGGAAAAGCGTCCGCCTAGCGGGGCGCCAGCACCATGACGACCTGACGGCCCTCGAAGTTGGGCTCCATCTCGACCTTGGCAAGCTCGCCCACATCGGCCTTCACGCGGTCAAGAACCTTGAGGCCCAGATCCTGGTGCGCCATCTCGCGGCCGCGGAAGCGCAGGGTGATCTTGACCTTGTTGCCTTCCTCGAAGAAGCCCTTCATGGCCCTCATCTTGACGTCGTAGTCATGGTCGTCGATGCCCGGGCGAAGCTTGATTTCCTTGACCTCGACGGTTTTCTGCTTCTTGCGCGCCTCGGAGGCCTTCTTCTGCTCGAGGAAGCGATATTTGCCGTAATCGAGGATCTTGCAGACGGGCGGGGAAGAATTCGGTGCGATCTCGACGAGGTCGAGGCCGGCATCCTCGGCGATGCGCAAGGCATCGAAAAACGGCATGACGCCGCGATTCTGGCCGGTATCATCGATCAGCTGCACTTCGCGAACGCCGCGAATGTCCCGGTTGGCGCGCGGTCCGTCCTTCTGCGGAACCGGCATAGCTCTCATTGGTCTGCGAATGGCTCGTATCTCCTGTTATGCGGCCCGAAAACAGCCGTAGGGCATCCAGCCCTCCCCGACTCTCTCACGATACCGCGAATGCTCTGACATTTCGCGCAAATGCGCGGGAAGTCAACTTGTTCTGCGTGGGTAATGCCCTTCCAGGAGGGCAGAATAGACATCGAGCGTGCTCGATACCATCCGCTCCAGGGAGAAGTGGCGCTCCACATGGGCCCTTGCCCGGTTCCCCAGGGCAATGCGGGCACTGGCGCCGAGGGACAGGGCCTGGCCGATGGCCTCGGCCAGGGCATCCGCATCACCCGGCGGGATCCGCCACCCGGTCCGCTCCTGCGGCAGCACCGTCGGGGGCGACAGGACGGTCTCGGGCACGGCCCCGAGGTCGGAGACGACCACGGGCGTGCCCATGGCCTGTGCCTCCACGGCCGAACGCCCGAAGGCCTCGGGTTCCGTGGACGGCACGGTGACGACGGAAGCGGCCAGGAAGGCGGCCGGCATGTCGGTGCAATGGCCGACCCGGCGCACGATCCCGGTCAGGCCGCGGGACTCGATCAGGGCGTCGAGCTCCTTCACGTAGGAATCCCGCCCCTGCGGATCACCGGCCAGGATATAGGTCACGTCCATGACGCCTGCGCTCCGCATCCGGGCGGCCGCGTCGATGAGAACCTTCTGCCCTTTCCAGCCCGTCAGGCGCGCCGCGAGCAGCACCATCCGCTCATGGGGCGAGACCTTCCAGGCCCTGCGCAGATTCTCGACCCGCTCCGGCGAGACCGCGGAGGGCGAGAAGGCTGCGAAATCCGTGCCGCGGTGGATGACCCGGATGCGGTCTCCCGCCTGGGGATAGAGGGAGCGGATGAGATCGCCCGTGTAATGGGAATTGGCGATCACCGCATCGCCCCGCGCCATTACCGAATTGTAGAGCACCTTCACGGAGGAGCGCCCCGCATAGCTGCCGTGATAGGTGGTGACGAACGGCAGATCCAAGGAGCGCGCCGCCCCGAGGGCAACCCAGGCCGGAGCGCGGGACCGGGCATGGACGAGAGCCACCCGCTCCTGGTGGCAGATCCGGGCGAGGCGCCTCACATTGAGGAGCATGGAGAAGGGATTCTTCGTGGCGGCCGGGAACGGAATCCAGATGCCGCCCTTCGTCTGCAGCTCGCCCACGAGCCGTCCGCCCTCGGTCGCGACCAGGGCGCGGGCGCCCGCATGGGCGAGGCCCTCGGCCACGTCGACCGTGGTCCGCTCGGCGCCGCCGGCTTCGAGTTCGGGGATGATCTGCAGGATGGTCCGACCCGCCAGCGGGTGGATGCTGGACGACGGAAACGGAGCTCCCCCGCTGGATCGCTTTGAGACGTTCACCGATGTAAGAGCCTTCTCCAGGAATTGACCGAACGTTGCTTTAAAGCAGTTGAGGATGAGTTAACCATGCAGCATGCCGTCGCCGCCGATGCGCGTCACATTGCCGTCCTGGCCCGCGAGGGCAAGGGACCGCCCGTGGTCTGGCTCGGAGGCTTCAAGTCCGACATGCGCTCGACGAAGGCGGAGGCGCTCGACGCCTGGGCAGCGCAGGCCGGCCGCGCTTTCATCCGTTTCGACTATAGCGGCCATGGGGAATCGGGAGGCGACTTCGCCGAGGGAACGATTTCCCAATGGCTGGAGGACAGCCTTGCAGTGCTGGAGACCCATGTGACGGATCGACCGATCCTGGTCGGCTCGTCCATGGGCGGATGGCTTGCGCTCCTCGTCGCCCGCCACCTGCTCGAGACGCGCCCGGACCGGGTGCCGTGCGGCATGGTCCTGATCGCTCCCGCGGTGGATTTCACCGAACGGCTGATGTGGGACCGCTTCCCCGACGCCATCAAGCGCGCGGTCGAGGAGAAAGGCGTCTATCACAGGCCCTCGACCTATTCTCCGGACCCCTACCCCATCACCAAGCGGCTCATCGAGGATGGGCGCAGGCACCTGCTCTTCGGCGCGCCGATCCGGACAGGCTGCCCTGTCCATATCCTTCAGGGAATGGAAGATCCGGACGTGCCGTGGAGCCATGCCCTGACGCTGGTGGAGCATCTGCCGGGCGACAGCGCGTCCCTGACGCTCGTGAAGGACGGCGACCATCGCCTGTCCAGGCCCGAGGACCTCGACCGCCTCGTCAAGGCGGTCGAGGCAATGGGTTAGTGCAGACTCACGGTCTCAAGATCGTGCGCCCAGGCATTCGCGACGGCCGCATCCCGGGTGTCAGTCAGCACAATGGGCTCGCCGCTGGCGGACAGGAGGGCGAAGAGCTTCAGGCCCGGCTGGATCTCAGGCGCCTGCGGAAACAGGCGGGTGATCTCGTCGGACAGGATCGGCTTCACATAGGCCATCTGGCCCTCGCCGAGAGCGGCCAGCTCCGCCTTGTCGAGAAACTCGCCGTTCTGGAGCTTGGAATTACTGTTCATCAGGACTCTCCTTGGCGGATGCCGTTACGCCTCGTCCGGGGGCGCCAATATCGATCTTGCGGATGATCCGCTCCGGCTCGGGCCGGGCGAGATCGATCGACAGAAGCCCGTTGGACAAATCGGCCCCCAGCACCTCCATGCCATCGGCCAGGAGGAATGCGCGCTGGAACTGCCGGGCGGCGATGCCGCGATGCAGGAAGTGCCTTGCCTTGTCGTCGATCTGCCGCCCCCGGATCACGAGCTGGTTCTCCTCCAGCGTCACCTCGAGCTGCTCCCGGGTGAAGCCCGCGACCGCAAGGGTGATTCGAAGGCGCTCGGGGTCCTGTGCGGTCCGGGCGAGACGCTCGATATTATAAGGCGGATACCCATCGCCTGCGGCCTTCGCGACCCTGTCGAGCGCCTGCTCGATCTCGTCGAAGCCTAGAAGGAACGGATGCCCGAAGGGCGATTGACGCGACATATTCGAAGCCCAAGGTTCAGAGGCACTTCGTTGAGTTTGAGCCCGCTGATGCGGCACTCAGGCGCCCGAGTCCGGGCACCGTCCTCAATATGGCGACGGCCCCGGCCCGCATCAAGACCTTGGCCGAGAAGGCCGGTGTCGCGTCGCTAAGCCACTGGTGCAGAAGGGCTTTATATTACCTAGACCTGCTCCCGCCACCAGGCGATCTGCTCGGAGACGCGTACCGGGGAAGTTCCGCCGAAGCTCGTCCTGGAGCGCACGGAATTCTCCACGCTGAGCACATCATAGATGCCGGCGTGGATCCGCGGCTCGACCGCCTGCATAACATCGAGGGGAAGGTCCTGGAGCAGGCTTCCACGCTTTTCCGCCTCCGCGACAATCCGCCCGGTGACGTGGTGGGCGTCCCGGAACGGGATGTTCAGGCTGCGCACGAGCCAGTCGGCCAGGTCCGTCGCCGTGGAATAGCCGGCGCCCGCAAGGGCGGCCATGCGCTCCGACACGGGCTCCAGGTCGCGGATCATGCCGGTCATGGCCGCAAGCACGAGCTCAAGGGTATCGGCCGCGTCGAAGAGCGGCTCCTTGTCCTCCTGGGTGTCCTTCGCATAGGCGAGCGGCAGACCCTTCATGACCGTGAGCAGGGCCGTGAGCGAGCCGAAGATGCGCCCGGTCTTGCCGCGCACCAGCTCGGCCGCGTCGGGATTGCGCTTCTGAGGCATCATGCTGGAGCCGGTCGTCCAGCGGTCCGGCAGGCGCACGAAGCCGAACGGGGCCGACATCCAGATCACGATCTCCTCGGCGAGCCGGGACAGGTGAACGGCGCAGATCGCGGCAGCCGACATGAATTCCAGCAGGCTGTCCCGGTCGGAGACGGAATCGAGGGAGTTGCGGGTCGGCCCGTCGAAGCCGAGGGACTTCGCGGTCATGTGCCGGTCGATCGGGAAGGAGGTTCCGGCAAGCGCTCCCGCGCCGAGCGGACTTTCGTTGAGGCGCCGCCGTGAATCCCGGATCCGGCTGCGGTCGCGGCCGAACATCTCCACATAGGCCATGAGATGATGGCCGAACGTGACCGGCTGCGCACCCTGGAGATGGGTGAAGCCCGGCATCACGGTCGCGGCATGCGGCTCGGCCTTGTCGAGGAGCGCCCGGATGAGTTCGGTCAGCTGCGCCTCGGCCCGGTCATGCGCATTGCGGACCCAGAGCCGTATGTCGACCGCGACCTGGTCGTTGCGGCTGCGGGCCGTGTGGAGCCGCGCCGCCGGATCACCGACGATGTCGCGCAGCCGGCTCTCCACATTCATGTGAATGTCTTCCAGAGCCGTCGAGAACGTGAAGGAGCCGGATTCGATCTCTCCGAGGATGCGCTGGAGGCCCTGGTGGATGGCGTCCCGGTCGCTTTCGGAGATGATGCCCTGGCGTGCCAGCATCGCGCTGTGCGCGATCGAGCCCTGAATATCCTCAGAGGCCAATCGCTTGTCGAAACCGATGGAGGCATTGATGGCTTCCATGAGTGCGCTGGGAGAGGACGAGAACCTCCCGCCCCACATGCTATTGGCACCCGACTTCTTGGCTTCTTCTGACACGATGTTTCACCCGGACGTTTCGGTCTGAAGCCTTTGCCACAAATCGCGTCTCAAGGCCAAGCCGCATTGACAGAATGCCCGCCCTTTACGCATGGTGCGCACCGTTTACCACTTCAAAACCAGTCGCAAGACTCGACAGCGTCCGTCCGATCTGCATTCTTAATCGCGCACAACAGGCGCAAGGCAGCGCCGCAAGGGAATTGGCCAATGAAACACCTCCCCAAGCTCCTCCTATCGGCAGCCATGGTTACGGCCATGGCGACCTCCTTCTCGGCCGTACAGGCCGCGACCCCGCCGGACACTCTGGTCCAGGCTTGGCAGAGCGACGACATCATCTCGCTCGATCCGGCGGAAGTCTTCGAATTCAGCGCGTCCGAAATCATCGGCAACACCTATGAGCGCCTGATCCAGTACGACATCAACGACGTCTCCAAGATCTCCGGACAGGTGGCCGAGTCCTGGACCGTCTCCGACGACGGCAAGACCTATACGTTCAAGCTGCGCCCGAACAAGAAGTTCGCCTCCGGCAACCCGATCACCGCCGAGGACGTGGTCTATTCGCTCCAGCGGGCGGTCGCCCTCGACAAGTCCCCGGCCTTCATCCTCGGCCAGTTCGGCCTGACCAAGGACAATATGAAGGACAAGATCAAGCAGACAGGGCCGCTCGAGCTGACCGTCGAGGTCGACAAGCCCTATGCTCCGACCCTCGTCCTCTACTGCCTCGGAAACTCCGTGGCCTCCATCGTCGACAAGAAGCTTCTCACGCAGAACGAGAAGGACGGCGATTACGGCTACAACTGGCTGAAGACCCATTATGCCGGCTCGGGCCCGTACATCATGCGGGACTGGAAGGCGAATGAAGTCGTCGTCCTGGAACGCAATCCCAACTACGAGAAGAAGACCCCGCTCGCCCGCGTGATCTTCCGTCACATCAAGGAAACGGCGAGCCAGCGCCTCCTGCTCGAGAAGGGGGACGTCGACGTTGCCCGTAACCTGAATCCGGAAGAGATCGACGCCGTCGCGAAGAATCCCGACATCAAGATTCAGAGCGCCCCGAAGGGAACGGTCTACTATCTCGGCCTGAACCAGAAGAACCCGAACCTGTCGAAGCCCGAAGTTCGCCAAGCCCTCAAGTACCTCGTGGATTATTCGGCCATCGCCGACACGATCATGAAGTACAAGGGCGTCGTTCACCAGAACTTTCTGCCCAAGGGCTTCCTGGGCGCCACGACCACCAACCCCTACAAGCTCGACGTGGCCAAGGCGAAGGAGCTTCTTGCCAAGGCGGGTTTGAAGGACGGCTTCTCGGTCACCATGGACACGCGCTCGACGGCCGAGATCATGGGCATCGCCCAGGCGATGCAGGCGACCTTCGCCCAGGCCGGTGTCAAGCTCGAGATCCTGCCCATGGACTCGAAGCAGGCTCTCACCAAGTACCGTGCCCGCCAGCATGACATCTATATCGGCAACTGGGGCTCGGACTATCAGGACCCGAACTCGAACGCCGATACCTTCGCGGCGAACGACGACAATTCGGACAACGCGAAGGCGAAGCCTCTTGCCTGGCGCAATGCCTGGGATCCGGGCCCGCTGACGGCCAAGACCCGCGCCGCCGTGATGGAGCGTGACACCGAGAAGCGTGCGCAGATGTACAAGGAGCTCCAGAAGGCGGTTCTCGACGACGGCCCGTTCGTGATCTTCCTGCAGATGACGGAAGTCGCGGCCGTGCGCAAGAACGTGCAGGATTTCATCCTCGGCCCGTCCTTCAGCGACAACGACATCTCCAAGGCTAAGAAGAACTGACACTGACAATGGTTTCAGCAGTCATGAGCCGGGGCGGAGAGCACGCAAGTGCCCTCCGCTCCTTCCTTAAGAGAGCCGCCCAGTTCGTCATCGTTCTTGCGACGACGCTTCTGGGACTGGTCGCCGTGACCTTCTTCATCGGCCGTATCGTGCCGATCGATCCGGTCATCGCCATCGTGGGTGATCGCGCTCCACCGCAGGTCTACGAGCGCGTGCGCAACGAGCTCGGCCTGGACAAGCCGCTGATCGAGCAGTTCGCCATCTACGTGAAGAAGGCCGCCACGGGCGATTTCGGCAATTCCGTGCTCACCACGAACCCGGTGATGACGGATATCGCCAACGTCTTTCCAGCGACGCTGGAGCTTGCGACGCTCGGCACCATCATTGGCACCATCATCGGCATTCCGCTCGGAGTCCTGGCAGCCGTGAGACGCGGGACCTGGATCGACCAGATTGTGCGTCTTCTGGGCCTTGTAGGCTATTCGGTGCCGATCTTCTGGCTCGGCCTGATGGGCCTGCTCCTCTTCTATGCCAAGCTCGGATGGGTTGCGGGGCCCGGACGAATAGACGTCACCTATTCGTATCTCTACACGCCGGTCACCGGTATCGTGCTCATCGACACCCTCATGCAGGGCCAGATGGACGCGTTCTGGGACGCGGTTTCCCACGTCCTCCTGCCGGCCTGTCTCCTCGGCTATTTCTCGCTGGCCTATATCAGCCGCATGACACGCTCCTTCATGCTCAACGAGCTGGCGCAGGAATACGTGATCGCCGCCCGCGTGAAGGGCCTTTCGGAGTTTCGCGTGATCTGGCGCCACGCGCTGCGCAACGCCGCCGTCCCGCTCATCACCGTGATCGCCCTCTCGTATGCGAACCTGCTGGAAGGCTCCGTGCTGACCGAGACCGTCTTCGCGTGGCCTGGGCTTGGGCAATACATCACCAATTCCCTTCAGAATGCGGACATGAACGCCGTGCTCGGCGGAACGATCGTGATCGGAACCGTCTTCGTGCTGCTCAACCTCGTGTCCGACCTCCTTTACCGCCTGCTCGATCCGAGGACACGCTGATGGCCGGCGCCCCTCCCCTTCCCCAACCTTCCGGCCTCCAGGCCTGGCTGCTTTCCTCTGAGCCCGCCTCCCGCTGGCAGGCCCGCCTCGGGCGCGGCTATCTCGGCTGGCGCGCCTTCACGAAGAACCCGCTCGCCGTCCTGGGCCTCGCTATCGTCGTGCTGCTCATCCTGGTCGCGATCTTCGCCCCGCTCATCGCGCCCTACTCGCCGGTCGCCGGAGGCGATCTGCGCACGGAGCGCCTGCTGCCGCCGAGCGAGACGTTCTGGTTCGGCACCGACGACCAGGGACGCGACATCTTCTCGCGTGTCGTCTACGGCTCCCGGGTTACGCTCTGGGTCGTGGTGCTGGTCGCCATCATCGCGACGCCGATCGGGGTCCTGATCGGCACCGTCGCGGGGTATCTCGGCGGGTGGGTCGACACGGTCCTGATGCGGATCACCGACATCTTCCTGGCCTTCCCTCGCCTTATCCTGGCCCTGGCCTTCGTGGCTGCGCTCGGACCAGGCATCGAGAACGCGATCATCGCCATCTCGATCACATCCTGGCCGCCTTACGCACGCATTGCCCGCGCAGAGACGCTGACGGTCCGCAACAGCGACTTCATCGCGGCCGTGAAGCTTCAGGGCGCCTCCACGCCCCGGATCATTCTCGGCCACATCATTCCGCTGTGTATTTCGTCCATCATCGTCCGCGTCACCCTCGACATGGCAGGGATCATCCTGACCGCCGCCGGCCTCGGCTTCCTGGGCCTCGGCGCGCAGCCGCCCATGCCCGAATGGGGCGCGATGGTCGCGACGGGACGCAACTACCTGATCGACCAATGGTGGGTCGCCGCCATGCCGGGCCTTGCCATCTTCGTTGTGAGCCTTGGCTTCAATCTGCTGGGCGACGGCCTGCGCGACGTGCTCGATCCGAAGGCCGCGAAATGACGAAGCCGCTGCTCGAAGTCGAGGACCTGCGTGTCCGTTTCCATCTGCGCACCGGCACCGTCGAGGCGGTGCGGGGCGTTTCCTTCCAACTCGGCCGCGAGCGGCTCGGCATCGTCGGCGAATCCGGCTCCGGAAAGTCGCAGACGGGACGAGCTATTCTCGGCCTGACGCCGCCACCCGGAGAGGTCACGGCAAAACGCCTGACCTTCGACGGGATCGACCTCCTCACCGCCTCAAAGCGCACGCTGCGCGACCTGCGCGGCGGACGCATCTCCATGGTGATGCAGGACCCGAAATATTCGCTCAATCCTGTGATGACCATCGGCGAGCAGATCATCGAGGCCTATCAAGCGCACGCCAAGTCAGCCGGCCGCGGAGAGGCCCGTGACCGGGCGCTCGCCATGCTTGAGGCCGTGAAGATGCGCAACCCTGAGCGTGTCTTCTCCCTCTATCCGCATGAGGTTTCGGGCGGAATGGGCCAGCGCGCCATGATCGCCATGATGCTCGTGACAGAGCCGGACCTGTTGATCGCGGACGAGCCGACCTCCGCCCTCGACGTCACGGTCTCGATGGAGGTCTTGCGGATCCTTGACGAGCTCGTCTCCGAGCGCGGCATGAGCCTCATTTTCATCTCGCACGACCTGAAGCTGGTTTCCTCGTTCTGTGACCGCGTTCTTGTGATGTATGCCGGGCGCGTGGTCGAGGAGCTGGAAGCGAAGCATCTGCGCGAAGCCAAGCACCCCTACACGCAGGGCCTCATGCGCTGCCTGCCGACGCTTGCGGATGACGTTCGTCCGCTCCCGACCCTCAACCGCGACCCTGCCTGGGCCCAATAAGATCCGATGCTCGATATTCAGAACCTCAAAGTCGTCTACGGAACGGGCCGTCTGCGCGTCGAGGCCGTGAAGGACGTCAGCTTTCATGTGGAAGCAGGCGCCTCCTACGGCCTCGTCGGCGAATCCGGTTCGGGTAAGTCGACTGTCCTGAGAGCCATCTGCGGCCTTGCGCCGATCTCTGCGGGCCGCGTGCTCGTGGACGGACAGGGCGTGAAGACGCCGCGGGACAAGGCGTTCTATCGCACCGTGCAGATGGTCTTCCAGGATCCCTATGCCTCGCTGCACCCACGCCACACGGTCGACCGGACCCTGTCCGAGCCGCTCGCTATTCACGGTGAGAAGGATGCCGAGGCACGCATCCTGCAGGCTCTGCGCGAGGTCGGCCTCGGACCCTCGTTCCGGTTCCGGTATCCGCACCAGCTCTCAGGCGGCCAGCGGCAGCGCATCGCCATCGCGCGGGCGCTGATCCTGCGCCCGAAGGTCCTGCTCCTCGACGAACCGACCTCCGCGCTCGACGCCTCAGTGCAGGCCGAGATCCTGAACCTGCTCGACGAATTACGGCGCAAGATGGGCCTGACCTATATCCTCGTCAGCCATGACCTCGCCGTCGTTGCGCATCTGTGCGACCGGCTTCTCGTCATGCGCCATGGCGAAGGCGTCGAGGAAACCACTGCCGCGGCCCTCCGCTCCGGCCAGGCTTCGAGCAGCTACACGCGCGAGCTGATCGATGCGAGCCGCGGCTTCTCGCGGGACGCGGCGAAAGCCGCAACCGCTGCCTCGCTTTGAGTCCCTCCCCGTTCCACCAGCCTGCGTGAGCCCATGTCCCAATCTTCCCTGATGCCGATCTTCGACGGCCATAACGACGTTCTTCTGCGCCTCATGCGCGGCAAGATGCAGCCCGAGCGCGCTTTCCTGGAAGGCGACAATATCGGCCATCTCGACTGGCCGCGCATGAAGGAAGGCGGCTTCGCGGGCGGTTTCTTCGCGGTCTATGTTCCCTCAGAGAGCGGCGGCGTCGATGTCGACGCGATGATGACGCAGTCGCAATACGATGTGCCGCTCCCGGAGCCGCTGCGCCTCGATCACAGCCAGCAGGTCACCATCCACATGGCAGCCCTGCTGCTGCGCATCGAGCGCGCCTCCAAGGGTGAGGTCAAGGTGTGCCGCACCGCTGCGGACATTCGGGAGAGCATGAAGAAGGGCGCGCTTGCGGCCATCCTGCACATCGAGGGCGCAGAGGGGATCGACCCCGATCTGTACATGCTCGACGTGCTCTATGGCAGCGGCCTGCGGTCCATCGGGCCGGTCTGGAGTCGCTCGAACATCTTCGGGCATGGCGTGCCGTTCCGCTATCCGTCCAGCCCCGATACCGGACCGGGCCTGACCGATCTCGGCAAGGAACTGATCAAGGCCTGCAACCGCCTGAAGATCATGATCGATCTGTCCCACCTCAATGAGAAGGGGTTCTGGGACGTGGCGAAGCTCACCGATGCTCCTCTGGTGGCCACGCATTCCAACGCTCATGCCGTCTGCCCCCATTCGCGCAACCTCACCGACAAGCAGCTGGCGGCCATTCGCGAGAGCCGCGGCATGGTGGGCGTCAACTTCGCGACTTCGTTCATCCGCGCGGACGGCCAGCGCAGCGACGAGACCACCCTAGAGGAGATGATCCGGCATATGGACCATTTCATCGAGCATGTGGGCGTCGACGGGGTCGGCTTGGGCTCTGATTTCGACGGCGCTACCATCCCGGCGGAGATCGGCGATGCGCGCGGCCTGCCGCGTCTTGTCGATGCCATGCGCCGGCACGGCTATGACGAGGCCACCCTGCGCAAGCTCTGCTACGAGAACTGGATCAACGTCCTGGAGCGGACCTGGGGCGGCTAGTACGCGAGCGGCGAGACGGTCCGTCTCGTTGGCAATTGAGATCTTTGTGAGAAGCAAGAACGGAGCCGCTCCACTGAAGTGGGCGGCTCCGTAGCTTTGTGGCTCAGGCCTGTGCCTTCGACGTCAGTGCGAAGAGACTGGCGATTCCACCCACACCCAGCATCAGCAGAAGGCTAACGGCATTGATGGCCGGAGTCGCGCCTTCGCGCATCTGGCCATACATGGTGATCGGCAGAGGCGGCTCGGAGCCGACCAGCATCAGGGTCGTGTTGAAGTTCTCGAAGGACATGAGCAGCGCGACCAGCCCCGCGCCGATGAGCGCCGGGCGGAGGAACGGCAACGTGACGGTCCTCAGCACATGCGCGCGGCTCGCGCCGAGATCGAAGGCCGCCTCCTCGAGGGCGCGGTCGAACTTGCGCAGGCGTGCGGCGATGATCAGCGTCGCGATGGTGAGGATGAACGACAGCTGGCCGAGAATGACCAGTGGCAGCCCCGGGCGGAGCGGATCGAGATCCGTCTGAAGAGCCTCTTCCAGTCCGTTCGCCACACGGGAGAAGAACGCCAGGATCGAAATGCCGAGGATCACGCCCGGGATGACCAGGGGCCAGAGCATCATCATGGCGACCACGGACTTGCCGGGGAACTCCGCGCGCTCCAGCACCCAGGCATTGACCGTGCCGATGAGGACGGCAAGGAGAGCCACCGGCACCGCGACCTTCAGGCTGTTGCCGATGCTGTCGAGCCAGATCGGATCGACGAGGACGCCCGGCTTGCCGAAGACCGACCCGTTTCCGATGAACCATTCCAGCGTCCAGCCTCGCCAGGGCGGCGACGGGAACGGGCTGGCATTGAAGGCGAAGATCGCGACGACCAGAAGCGGCGCGAACAGGAACAGATAGAACGCCGCGATATAGAGCTTCCAGGCAATGGGCGGTCGGTTCATGGCTCAGGCCTGCCGCAGAGTCGTGCCAAGCCCCTGCCCGCTCAGACGCAGGCCGGCCCAGACGATGACGGATGAGAGAACGAGCAGAAGCATGCCGAAGGCGGCGCCCTGCGGCCAGTTGAAGCGCGTGATGAACTGCGCATAGATCTGCTCGGTGAACCACAGCCCGTTCTTGCCGCCGAGCAGCACCGGGGTCGCGAAATTGCCGACCGTGAGCATGAAGACGATGATGGAACCCGCGACGATGCCCGGCATGGCGTGCGGGATGACGATCCTCCGCAGAACGGTCCAGCGGCTTCCTCCGAGATCGTATCCCGCCTCGACTACCGAGGGCTCCAGGCTTTCGAGCGCATTGGCGAGCGGCACGATCATGAACAGCAGGCCCCCGTAGACGAGGCCGAGGATGACGGCGCCGTCGTTGTAGAGCAGTTCGACCGGCTGGCTCGCGAGACCCGTGCTCTGAAGCAGGAAGGAGATGAGGCCCGTTTCGCGCAGGAGGATCATCCAGCCCAGGGTCCTGACGAGCTCGGACACCCAGAACGGCAGCAGGCACAGGAGGAGCAGCATCGCCTTCACGCGCCCCTGTGCCACACGGGCGATATAGAGCGCGATCGGGAAGGCGAGCACCAGCGTCAGCGCCGTGACGAGGATCGACATGATCGCCGTGCGCGCGAAGGTGCGCCAGTAGAGCGGCTCCGTGAAGAATTCCAGATAGTTGCCGAGGCCGAACCGGTAGACTCGTGGCCCGACCCGCTCGCTCAGGGACAGGATGAGGATCTCCACATGCGGGAGAACGATCAGCAGGCCGAGCCAGATCAGGGCCGGCGCGAGAAGGAGGAAAAGGGTCAGGCGCTGCGCCGGTTTCATGCCGCGAAGACCTTCATGGCATCTGCCGTCCACCCCACATGGATCGGAGCTCCGACCTCAATCCCGGCCAGGGGACCGGCCTGGGGCAGAACCGCCCGGATGGGCTGATCGAAACCGGCCGTGTCGATCAGAAGGCTCGAATTGGCACCATCGAACAGCACGGCCGAGACCCGCCCCTCGAAGCGGTTCGGAAGAGCCTGCAGGCTTCCCGCATCGGACGAGAGCGCGATGGCCTCCGGACGGACGAAGCAGAGTACCGATTTGGCGGACACCGTCCCGGTGCCCTGAACGACGCCGCCGGAGGCGAGCCGCACCTTCGCGGCTCCCGAGGCCTCGCTGCCCCCCTCCCCGGCCCAGCGGTTCGTCTCTCCGACGAAGCTCGCCACGAAGGGCGTCATGGGGTTGTGGTAAAGCTCCCGTGGGCTCCCCACCTGCTCAAAGCGACCCTGGTTCATCACGGCGATCCGGTCGGACATGACCAGCGCCTCCGACTGGTCATGCGTGATGTAGACGAACGTGGTGTTGAAGGTGCCCTGGAGCTGCTTGAGCTCGATCTTCATATGCTCGCGCAGCTTGAGATCGAGGGCGCCGAGTGGCTCGTCGAGGAGCACGAGGGTCGGCTCGAGCACCAGGCAGCGGGCGATGGCGACGCGCTGCCGCTGGCCGCCCGACAGAGCGGTGACCCGTCGCTCGGCAAACCCTTTCAGGCCCACCCGCTCCAGCATGCGCGTCGCGCGCTGCTCCGCCTCCGCCCGCCCGATTCCCCGGCAGATCAGGCCATAGGCCACGTTCTCGCCGACGCTCATCATGGGAAAGAGCGCCAAGCTCTGGAACACCATGTTGACCGGGCGACGGTTCGCCGGAACGCCGATCATCGATGTGCCGCGAATGCGAATGTCGCCGGATGTGGGTTCCTCGAAGCCTGCGATCATGCGCATGAGCGTGGTCTTGCCGCAGCCTGACGGGCCGAGGATCGAGAAGAAGTCACCGGGAGCGACGGAGAAGGATACGTCATCCACGGCAGGGTGAGAGCCGAACCGCTTGGTGACGTTGACGAGGTCGAGATCGCTGGAAGAAGCCATGGGCACCGTACGCATGAAAACTCATCCCCCGGCGGGGCCGGGGGATGACGATGGCAGAGAACAGCGCGTTACGAACCGGCCTTCAGGCGGTCGAGGATCTTGCCCTCGATCTCCTCGATTCCCGCCGGGACGGCCGGATACCACTTGATGTTGTCGATCGCGGCCTTCGGGAAGCTCTCGGCGAACTGGTCCTTCAGCTTGCCCTGCATCAGCTTGTCGGCGCCGTTCGAGGCCGTGAAGTTGCCGGCGGATGCAGCCACTTTCGCGGCGATCTCGGGACGCATGTTGAAGTTGATCCACTTGTAGGCCGCATCGTCGTTACGGCCCTTCGCGGGGATCGCGAAGGTATCGACCCATCCCAGCGCACCGGACTTCGGCGCGATGAACTTGATGTCCGGATTCTCGGAGTTCAGCTTCCAGCCACCCGTGTCCCAGGCCATGGCCGCGACCACCTCGCCGGAGCGCAGAGCGTTCAGGAGCTGGTCCTTGCCGTCCCAGAAGAACTTCACGTTCTTCTTGCACTCGGCGAGCTTGGCACCGACCTTCTCCATCATCTCGGCATATTTCTTCTGGTCCTTATAGGCCGAGAAGGGATCCATGCCGTTGGCGAACGCAAAGGCGATGAGGGTCGGACGCTTGGCGCGGAAGCTCGACTTGCCGGCGACCGCGGGGCTGCAGAGATCCGGATAATCAGCAACGTTCGGAGCCGCCTTCGTGTTGACCACGAGCCCGTCCGTTCCCCAGATATGCGGCACGCCGTAGACCTTGCCGTCGACGGTGGTGTTCTTCTTGGTCGCCTCGAGCATCGACGCGATGAAGAGGTCGGACTTCAGCTTCGACATGTCCAGTGGCTTGTAGATGCCGAACTCCTGCTGCGGGCCGGCGATGCGGTCCTGGCTGGGCTGGACGAGATCGAACCCGGCGCCCTGGGTGGCACGCAGCTTCGAGATCATTTCCTCGTTGTTCGAGAGCGTGATCTCGACCTCGATGCCGGTTTCCTTGGTGAATTGCTGCACCACGTCGGCCGGCGCGTAATCCGCCCATGTGAGGAGCCGCAGCTTCTCGGCCGCCTGCGCGCCGCCGGCGATCATGAGGGCGGCGAAAGCCGTAGCCAGCTTCAGGCTGGCGCGTTTGGTCAACATCGTAATCCTCCATTATGGTCCGGGTTCGGCCCGAGTTCCCCAGTTGCAAAACTATATGACACTCCAACGACGCGCTACTGCCTTGAAAGGATTATGCTCCGGTTCCCGAGCCGGCTCAATTTCCCCCGGATGGCTGACAAGGAGCCGCGCCCCGGGCTATGAAGGGTGCCCATCCGGAGCTTGACCATGCGTACCCTCTATCCCCCGATCGAACCCTACGACCAGGGCTGGCTCGATGTCGGCGACGGCCACCGGGTCTATTGGGAGCTGTGCGGCAATCCGAAAGGAAAGCCCGTCGTTTTCCTTCACGGTGGGCCTGGTGGCGGATGCTCGCCCTCGCAGCGTCGTCTGTTCAACCCGGAGAAATACAAGATCCTGCTGTTCGATCAGCGCGGCTGCGGGCGCTCGACCCCCTATGCCAGCCTCGATCACAACACGACCTGGGACCTGGTGGCCGATATGGAGCGGCTCCGCGCCATGGTGGGGGCGGAAAAGTGGATGGTGTTCGGCGGCTCCTGGGGCAGCACCCTGGCCCTTGCCTATGCGGAAACCCATCCCGAACGGGTCAGCGAGCTCATCGTGCGGGGCATCTTCACTCTGCGGCGCTCCGAGCTCCTCTGGTACTACCAGGAAGGTGCCTCCTGGATGTTCCCCGACAAGTGGGAGCGTTTTCTTGCGCCCATTCCGCCCGAGGAGCGAGGCGACCTGATGGCGGCCTATCGCCGGCGCCTGACCGATCCGGATCTCGCGACCCGCATGGAGGCCGCGAAGGCCTGGAGCATCTGGGAGGGGGAAACGATCACGCTCCTCCCGAACCAGGAATATTCGGATCAGTTCGGAGACGACCATTACGCCCTGGCCTTCGCCAGGATCGAGAACCACTATTTCGTGAACGAGGGCTTCTTCGAGGAGGGGCAGCTCCTGCGCGATGCTCATCGTCTGCGGAACATTCCCGGCGTCATCGTCCAGGGGCGCTACGACATCGCGACGCCTCCGGCGACGGCCTGGGCGCTCCACAAAGCCTGGCCGGAAGCCAAGTTCGTCATGGTGGAGGATGCCGGCCATGCCTACACGGAGCCGGGCATCCTGCACCATCTCATCGAGGCCACGGACGCCTTCGCGGGGGGCATGAGCCCCCGCGACCCGCGCTGACAGAGCCCTATTCTGCCGTCCAGCCACCATCCATGGACAGGTTGGCGCCCGTGATCTGGCTTGCGGCATCCGAGCAGAGGAAGACCGCAAGGGCCGCCACCTGATCGGGGGTCACGAACTGTTTGGTCGGCTGGGCCTCGAGCAGGACGTCGTGGATGACCTGCTCCTTGGTCATATTCCGCGCCTTCATGGTGTCCGGGATCTGCCTTTCCACGAGAGGCGTCCAGACATAGCCGGGGCTGATGCAGTTGACCGTGACCCCAGAGGTCGCGGCCTCCAGCGCAACCGTCTTGGTAAGGCCGGCGATGCCGTGCTTGGCGGCCACATAGGCTGACTTGAAGGGTGAGGCGACGAGGGAATGGGCCGAGGCCGTATTGATGACGCGCCCCCATTTGCGTGCCTTCATGCCCGGAAGCGCCGCCCGGATCGCATGGAAGGCGGACGAGAGGTTGATCGCGATGATCTGATCCCACTTCTCGATCGGAAAGTCCTCGACGGGAGAGACGAACTGGATGCCGGCATTGTTGACGAGGATGTCGACGCCCCCGAAGGTCTCCTCGGCAAGGCGGATCATGCCGGCGATCTCCTCGGGCTTGGTCATGTCGGCAGGCGAATAGATCGCCTTGACGCCAAAGCTGCTCTCGATCTCCGCCCGGATCTTCTCGATTTCCTCGGCCGGGCCGAAGCCGTTCAGGACGACGGACGCCCCCTCCTTCGCAAGGGCCTGCGCGATGGAAAGGCCGATGCCGCTGGTCGAGCCGGTGACGACGGCGGTCTTGGACTTCAAGGTCATGACGTGCTCCGGATATCCTGGTAGAGGCCTCAGGCAAGGCTCTGGCATAACATGAAGCGAGCGAGCGGCGGGAGTCCATGGGATTTCTCCCCTGCAGGGGCTGCCGGACACGCTCCCGTCATGCTCTCGGCGCATTGCGTCGTTCGAAGAGGAGCCGTTGAACCCACGGCTCCGATATGAGATGGGCGATTGAGCATGAACGCATCTCTCGGCAGGTCCATTGTGCAGGCACCCAGAATCCTCCCATGCGGCGACTGCGCCCTGTCGGTCGAGTTCGGGAATACCATCGACCCGGGGATCAACGGCAAGGTCCTAGCCCTGGACGACGCCCTGCGCGCAGCGGCCGTGCCGGGAATCCTAGAGACGGTTCCGACCTATCGCTCGCTGATGGTGCATTTCGACCCGATCACGGCCGATTACACGGATCTGACGCAACGGCTCCTGTCGGAGGCCGAGGCGCTGACATCCCAGGCCGTCGCGGGACGGCGCTGGAAGGTGCCTGTCGTCTATGGTGGCGCCCATGGAATCGACCTCGACGACGTGGCGGAGCGCCACGGCATGAGCCCAGCCCGTCTCATCGAGCTCCATGCAGGCGCGGTCTATCGTATCTACATGATCGGCTTCATGCCCGGATTTGCCTATCTCGGCGGCCTCGATCCGCAGCTTGCGACCCCGCGGAGGGTCCAACCGCGCGCCAGGATTCCCGCAGGCTCCATCATCATCGGCGGAGCCCAGGCCGCCGTCGCGTCGATCGAATGCCCGAGCGGCTGGCATCTTCTGGGCCGGACCCCGGTTCGCAGCTATGCGGCGGACCGCGACCCTGTCTTCCTCTTCTCGGCCGGGGACGAGATCGTCTTCGATCCCATCGACGAAACGCGCTGGGCGGCCCTGGAACGTGCCGCGGAAGCTGGAGAGCCCGTCGCCGAACAGGTGACGCCATGACGGCTCTCCTCGTGAAATCCTGCGGCCCCATGACGTCCCTCCAGGACCATGGGCGAGGTGGATACCAGCGCTTCGGTGTCTCGCCATCCGGCGCCATGGACCGGCGCGGACTGGCGCTTGCCAATGCCCTTGTCGGAAACCCGCCCTGGACCGCCGCCATCGAGTTCGTGCTTCTCGGCGGCACCCTGACGGCGAGCGGCGGTGATCTCCATATCGCCCACGCGGGCGCGGATTGCGCCCTGACGGTCGATGGCAGGCCCGTCCCGCCGCGCAGCACGGCTATCCTCAGAGATGGTCAGACGGCCGAGATCGGCTCTGCCAGGAGCGGGACCTTCGCCTATCTGGCCGTCGCTGGCGGCTTCTCGATCCCTCCCCAACTCGGGAGCCTGTCGCTCCACCTGCGCTCCCGCATGGGAGGCCTTGACGGGCGGCCCCTGCGGGCGAATGACCGTCTCGAATGCCGGGAGGCCTCGCATTCAGGGCCTCAGCTGCACCACCCGGCCGATATTGCACAGGATGACGGGCCTATCCGCGTCATGCTCGGGCCGCAGGACGATTACTTTACGCCCGAGGCGATCCGCGTTTTCCTGGAAAGCGAGTTCATCGTCAGCCCTCAAGCGGATCGCATGGGCTTCCAGCTGACAGGTCCCACGCTGGCGCACGCCAAGGGCTTCAACATCGTCTCGGATGGGATCGTCGAGGGGCATATCCAGGTGCCGGGCAGCGGCCAGCCGATCATTCTGATGCGTGACCGCCAGACGGCCGGGGGCTACCCGAAGATCGCCACCGTGATCAGCGCCGACCTCGACCGTCTTGCACAGGTCCGGCCCGGCTCTCCGGTCCGGTTCCGCGCCGTCGAGCGGGGCGAGGCTGTGGCCGCAGCCCGGGCCTTCAACACATGGGTGGAGGCGCTTCCGGCCGCCCTTGTGCCGGTCCGGTCGACACCCACGACAGAGGATCTGCTGGCCGCCAACCTGATCGACGGCGCCGTTCACGCGCTGGATCCGAGCTTTCCGGAATAAACGGGAGGCGTGAGCGCGCTCCCGTTGTGCAGGTCCGTGCCCAGGGGCGCTGCCTTACGACGTCCTGACGCCGCTCTGCTCCATACGGTCCGACGCTCCTTGGCCTTTGGCCTCGCGGCGGCGGCGGTGCAGGATCCATTCCGTATAGCCGTTGGGCTGCTCCCGGCCTTTGAAGACCAGGTCGCAGGCGGCCTGGAAGGCAGGCCCATCGAAGCCTGGAGCCATCGGCCGATAGAGCGGATCGCCGGCATTCTGCTGGTCGACGACCTTCGCCATGCGCTTGAGCGCCTGCATCACCTGCTCCTCGGTAACGACTCCATGGAGCAGCCAATTGGCGAGATGCTGGCTCGAGATGCGTAAGGTCGCGCGATCCTCCATGAGGCCGACATCGTGGATGTCCGGCACCTTGGAGCATCCAACCCCCTGATCGACCCAGCGCACCACATAGCCCAGGATGCCCTGGCAGTTGTTGTCGATCTCCTCCTGCACGGCCTCCGGCGCCCAGTTCGATTGCGACACCGGAATGGTCAGGATATCGGAGAGCTTTGCGGGCGAGCGCGCCTTCAGCTCCTGTTGACGGGCATGGACATCGACCTCGTGATAATGCAGGGCGTGAAGCGTGGCCGCCGTCGGCGACGGCACCCAGGCGGTGTTCGCTCCCGCCCGCGGATGCCCGATCTTCTGCGCCAGCATGTCGGCCATCTTGTCCGGCGCGGCCCACATGCCCTTGCCGATCTGGGCCTTTCCGGGCAGGCCGCAGGCGAGGCCCACATCCACGTTGTTGTCCTCGTAGGCCTTGATCCAAGGCGTCGCCTTCATGTCGTTCTTGCGGATCACCGGGCCCGCTTCCATGGAGGTGTGGATCTCGTCGCCGGTACGATCCAGGAAACCGGTATTGATGAAGAAGATCCGCTCCGCCGCTGCGCGGATGGCTGCCTTCAGGTTGACCGTTGTGCGCCGCTCCTCGTCCATGATGCCCATCTTGAGCGTGTTGCGCGGCAGCGACAGCATGTCCTCCACGGCGGCGAAGAGATCGTTCGCGAATGCCACCTCGTCCGGCCCGTGCATCTTGGGCTTGACGATGTAGATGGACCCGGTGCGGCTGTTCCGGGACTCTCCCGTTCCGCGCAGGTCGTGGATTCCGATCAGGGACGTGATCGCCGCATCGAGAATGGTCTCGGGAATCTCTTTCTCGTCCTGATCGAGAACCGCATCGGTAAACATGTGGTGCCCGACATTGCGCACCAGCATCAGGCTGCGGCCGTGGAGACGCACTTCCTCATCGGAAGGAGCGCGATAAACGCGGTCCGGGTGGAGGCGCCTCTCGATCGTCCGGCCGCCTTTCTCGAAGCGCTCGACGAGGTCTCCCTTCATGAGGCCGAGCCAGGTGCGATACACCTCCACCTTGTCGTCCGCATCGACGGCCGCGACGCTGTCCTCCAGGTCCATGATCGTCGACAGGGCAGCCTCGACGATCACATCCGCGACGCCTGCCGGGTCCTCGGCCCCGATCGGGTTCGAGCGGTCGATGCGGATGTCGAGATGCAGGCCATGATGGCGAAGGAGCAGCCCCGAGGGCTGCCCGGCCTCGCCCTGGTAGCCGACGAACTGGCCGGGATCGGCCAGGCCGGTGGTCGTTCCGTTCTTGAGCCGAACCTTGAAGGCGCCCTGCTCCACCGCATAGGCGGTCGCATCCTTATGGCTTCCCGCAGCCAGGGGAGCCGTCCGGTCGAGGAAATCCCGAACCCAGGCGACGACTTTTCCGCCCCGCACCTTGTTATAGCCACCGCTCCGTCCGGCTCCGCCCTCCTCAGGGATGACATCCGTTCCGTACAGGGCATCGTACAGGGAGCCCCAGCGGGCATTGGCGGCATTCAGGGCATAGCGGGCATTGGAGACCGGCACCACGAGCTGAGGGCCGGCAAGCCGGGCAATTTCCTCATCCACATTCGCCGTGCTGACGGAAAAACCCTCGGGCTCCGCACAAAGATAGCCGATCTCTCTCAGAAAGTTCTCGTAGTGAACCGGGTCGAAGGCCTGCCCCGCCCGACCCTGGTGATAGGAATCGATCTGGCTCTGCAGCCGGTCACGGGTCGCAAGGAGATCGTAGTTGCGGGGGGCGAAGGTCCGAACGAGGCCGGCGAGGCCACTCCAGAACCCTTCCGGCGACAGGCCTGTCCCCTCCAGGGCCTCTCCATTCACGAAGTCATGGAGGACCGGTGCGATCTGCAAACCGTGCATCTGGACGCGCTTCATCATTCCCGCTTTCTTGGATCATTCGCCCGGACCCTATCTTAAGGCCCCTGGCCGGAAAAAGGAGGGGAGAATTACCAAAAGGTCGATAAGGCAGTCTTCTGTCCGGCCGGAGCCATCTTCCTGACGAAGGCTAGCAGATGCCGGCCTGAGTGTCCGTCAGGCGGTGCGTCCGCCCGCCGGATCGAGCGGCAGGGCCGCCAAACCATGCGCGTAATAGGCGCGCTTCGCCTCGTACATCGCCAGATCGGCTTTCTTTACGATATCCTCGAGACGCTGACCGCGCTCTCCCGTGGCCATGCCCATGGCGAAACTCAGGATCTGGCCCGAATAGAACTGGTTGTTGACGACGATCAGGCGCTCGATGTTCTCCAGGACCATCGCCCCCTCGCGCTCGTCGGTGTTTGGAAGGAGGAGAGCGAACTCGTCCCCGCCAATACGAGCCGCATAGGCAGGCTTCTGGATCGCCTCGTTCAGGACCTCGCCGGCACGGCGGAGCAAGGCGTCGCCAGCCGCATGACCGAGTTGATCGTTCGTCGCCTTCAGACCGTTGAGATCCGCGACGATGATCGTGACGGGGAACGGCCCCTTGCGCTCGAGCCGGTTCAGCTCGTCGACGAAGAAAGAACGGTTGCACAGCTTTGTCAGGACATCGTGCTTGCCGAGATATTCCAGATAGGCCTCGGCTTTCTTACGGGCCGTAATGTCCGTCAGTGCCACCTGGACGAGGGACCAATCGTGCTCGTGGCCCGGGAGGACCGAGAACTGAAGATGGAGGTGCAGTTCATCGCCCAGAAGCGAGTAGTTCATGACCTCCCGCCTCTGGAAGGTCCTTCCCTCCCAGAGATCGATGAGCTGCTCCCTGAAATGGGGCTGCATATCGTCGCGAAAGACGTCGCGCAGGTTTCGAAGCAGAGTTTCCTTGTCGGGAGCGGCGAACAGTTCGAGCGTGTGCCGGTTCACGTCGATCACGCGGATCTCGCTCATGCAGCGCTCGACGAATTCCGGATGGACGTCCGTGAATACGCGGAAATCGCTGATGCCCCTGTCCCGGACCTCGTCGAGGAGCCGCTTGACGTTGCTGAAATCCTCGACCCAGAGCGAGATCGGGGAATGCTCGAAGAGACCCCGTGCGTATTCTTCGCTCTGGGCGAGCCTCCGCCGCGCCGTCTCCCGCTCGGTGACGTCCTCGATGGCGATCAGAACCCGTTCCCAGTCGTTCTCATGCCCCGGAAGGATCGTCCCCTTCAGCTGGATATCGAGGCGCCGGCCTGACAGGGTATAGTTGACCGTGTTGCTGAAGAACTCGCCCTGTCCGTCCCAGAGCTGCACCAGCTCGTCGATATGGGTCTTCAGCATATCGTTGCGAAATATATGCCCGAGACTCTGCACGAGGTGCGAAAGATCCTCAGCCTCGAACAGCGACAGCGTCTTCTGATTGACTTTGAGAACACGGATGCAATCGGAGCAGGCTTGGACGCGGCGGGGATCTTCCTGAAGATAGTCGCGCAGCGACGTGACCCCCTCCCGCCGCCATGTCTCGAAGAGGTCCCTGATGCCGCTGTAATCCTCGAGCCATAGGGAGACGGGAGCGAGGTCGAACATCTCGGCGTCGTCACGGGAGCCGCCATCGGCCCCCAGCTTAGGATCGGTCTGAGAAAGCGGCATGGAGCGTCTGTCAGCCCTGTTGAAGAGGCATGGAGGAACCCGCCTCTTCATACCGCTTTATCGCAAGCCGTTCCCAGAACCTAGATGGAACTTGCGCAAGGCGATTTCACAATTTTCATGGCGAACAGGATAACGTTTTCTACCAGCTCCACATGGTTCCGTCTTCGAGACGCGCGACGGGCAGGTAGGCGCGTTCATACGGATACTTGGCCGCAAGGCCCTCGTCGATATCCACCCCATGTCCGGGGACATCTCCAGGGTAAAGGAAGCCGTCGGCGAACGTATAGGCGTGGGGGAAGACCTCGTCCGTCTGCTCCGTATGGCGCATATATTCCTGAATTCCAAAATTTGGCACCCAAAGATCGAAATGCAGAGCCGCGCCCATGCAGACGGGAGAGAGATCCGTGGCCCCGTGGGAGCCGGTCCTGACCTGATAAAGCTCGGCCAGAGCGGCGATCTTGCGGAGCTGGGTGATCCCTCCCGCGCGGACCACCGTCGTCCGGATATAATCGATCAGCTGGTTCTGGATCAGCTCACGGCAATCGTGAATGGAGTTGAAGATTTCTCCGATCGCGATCGGCGTGACCGTATGCTGACGGATGAGCTTGAGCGCATCCTGATTCTCGGCGGGCGTTGGATCCTCCATCCAGAAGAGGCGATAGGGTTCCAGACTCTTGCCGAGTCGCGCCGCTTCGATCGGCGTCAGGCGATGATGGACATCGTGCAGGAGGTGGAAGTCGAACCCGTGCTTCTGGCGCAGGGCGTCGAAAAGCTTGGGCGCGAAGTTCAGATACTTTTCGGTGGACCATATCTGCTCTTCAGGCAGCCCCTTCGTGGCCGGCTCGTAGAACAGTTTTCCCCGGGCGATGCCGTAGGCGGTCTCAAGACCCGGGACGCCGGCCTGCGCGCGCACCGCTTTGTAGCCGAGAGACAGATACTGCCCGACCGCATCCGCGGTTTCGGCAATGTCCCTTCCGTTGGCGTGGCCATAGACCATGACTCCAGAGCGGCTCTTGCCTCCGAGAAGTTGGTAAAGCGGTTGTCCAGCAATCTTCGCCTTGATGTCCCACAGCGCCGTATCGACGGCCGCAATGGCCGACATAGTCACCGGCCCGCGGCGCCAGTAGGCCCCCTTGGCCAGATATTGCCAGATGTCCTCGATCTGCTGCGGATCCCGGCCGATGAGGCACGGGATCACATGCTCCTCGAGATAGGCGGCCACCGCCAGTTCCCGACCGTTCAGGGTCGCGTCGCCGATCCCGTAGACCCCCTGATCGGTCACGATCTTGAGCGTGACGAAATTCCGACCGGGGCAGGTGACAATGCAATAGGCTCTCTCGATCTTCATGGTGGCTTCCGGAAGTTTCGTCAGAAGGAGGAAAGTGTCGTCTCTCGAACGGTCGCTTGCGCGCCCTTTCGGAAGAGAGTGTCCAGCGCGTCCGTTACCGCACTGGTGAAAGCCGGGTTGTTCGGCAGGTCGTCGCCGAAGACTTCACTGACCCTGAGCAACCCATGTGCGATGGCCCGGGGGTCAGACCCGCCCTCATCGGCGATGCGGCGCAGGCGCTCTGCCATGGGGTCGCGAACCTCGATCGGGGCCCCGCGCTCGTCCCACCCCGTCACGTATCGCATCCAAGCGGCAACGCCCAGGGCAAGGCGTCGGATCGACTTATCCTTCGCGAGCCTGTCCCTGATCGTTCCCAGGAGGCGCTGCGGCAGTTTCTGAGAGCCATCCATTGCGATCTGCGCCGTCCGGTGCTTCAGGGCCGGATTCTTGAACCGCGTCACCAGGGCCTGCTTGTAGGATTGAAGATCGGTACCCGGGGGAAGATGCAGAGTGGGCGTCACCTCCTCATCCATCAGGCCCCGGATCAGTCTTTCGAAGGCCTGATCGGCCATCGCGTCCGCAACGGTCTCATAGCCTGCCAGGTATCCCAGATACGCCAGGGTGGAATGGCTTCCGTTGAGAAGCCGGAGCTTCATGTGCTCGAAAGGCTCCACGTCTGAGACGAATTGCGCCCCCACCTTCTCCCAGGCAGGGCGCCCCTGGGGGAAATCGTCCTCGATCACCCATTGGGTGAAAGGCTCCGTCATCACGGGCCAGGCATCGGTCGCGCCGAGCAGGCGCGAGATCCGCTCACGGTCCTCGTCGGTAGTCGCCGGGACGATCCGATCCACCATGGTGGAAGGGCATGCCACCTGCTCCCGCACGAACGCGCGGAGGTCGCGATCAAGCATCTCCGCATAGCGGGACAGGACCCGCTTCACTGTCCGCCCGTTCGCCGGGAGGTTATCGCAGCTCATGACCGTAAAGGGAGGGACGCCTGCGTTCCGGCGGCGGCGGAGCGCTTCCACGATCAGTCCAGGGGCCGTCCGGGGATGCGAGGGATGCGACAGGTCGTGAATGATGTCCGAATGGGCCTCGTTGAGTGCTCCCGTAGCCGGATCGTGGCAGTAGCCCTTCTCGGTCACGGTCAGGGACACGATCCGCGTCGCAGGATCGGACATGACCCCGAGGAGATCCTCCAGCGCCTCTGGAGCCACGATAGTCCGCAGAACGGACCCGATGACCCTTAAGGACTCCCCCCCATCTGAACGGATGGACAAGGTGTAGAGACCATCTTGCGGCTCCAGGGCATCCCGGGTTGCAGGATTGCGCAGGCTTGCGGCGACAATGCCCCATGCAGGATCATCGGCCAGGACGGCATCCGTATAGACGGCCTGGTGGGCACGATGGAAAGCCCCGATGCCCAGATGCACGATTCCGGCCGTGACGGCACCCCGGTCGTAGCCGGGAACCTTCACGGAGGACGGCAGACCGGGAAGTACGGCCTGGCTCAGACGCGGCGTCATGGGGGCCTCAATGGGCTGGCTGCTGCTTGGCACGGGTCACGATCTGAGTTGGGTTGATGAAGCGCAGGGCGATGATCAGCCAGACCAAGGTCGTCACCATGTAGATCACGGCCATGGCGTCGATGGATTGGACTGCGCGCACGCCGGCCGCGAAGACCGCATAATAAAGCGCGACAACGAGGGTCTGGCTCGTCGGTCCTGCGACCAAGAAGGTGAGCTCGAACATAGCGATGGTCCGCACCAGGACCAGCAGCAGGGCAGCCAGAATTCCGGGCAGGAGCAGCGGCATCAGCACATGGACGAACAGCTTGAACGTATTGGCGCCGAAAACGCGCGCCGCCGCCTCAAGCTTCGGGTCGATCTGCTCGATGAAGGGAATCATCACGAGAATGACGAACGGCACGGTCGGCACGAGATTGGCCGCAACGACGCCCCAGAAAGTGCCTGCCAGACCCGTCTGATAGAGCACCGTTGCGAGCGGAATGCCGAAGGTGATCGGCGGGATCAGAAGAGGCAGGAGGAACAGCAGAACGAGAAGGCGCTTTCCCGGGAAATCCCTTCGGGCAAGAGCGTAGGCAGCCGTCACGCCCAGAAGGCCGGATATCAGCACCACCATGCCGACTACCTGGAACGTGACGATGAGGATGTCTCCCAGCTGGAACTCGTTCCAGGCAGACGCATACCACCGCGTGGTCCAGCCGACGGGAAGCCAAGTGCCCAGCCACCGTGTCGCGAAGGAACTCGTGACCACGGTCGCGATCATGGCGAAGAGATTGAGAACGAAGAAGCCGACCAGGACCCAGACGGCGGTGGCCCAGAGCTTGGCTCCCCAAGTGGTGTCGCGAATCATCGAACCATCATCCTTTCGCGCCGGTGGCCGGACCGCGGTAGAACAATCCCCGCGCGGCGAGGACCGCAACGACGATCGCCAGCTGAACAAAGCCCATGATCATCGCGACGGCGGACGCCATCGAGTAATCGTATTCCTCGAAAGCTGCCTGATAGGCCGCAATCGAGATCACGCGCGTCGACCCTGCCGGTTCACCCAGCAGAACGGCGGATGGGAAGACCGAAAAAGCCTGCACGAAGGACAGGCAGAACGTGATGGCAAAGCCCGGCATAAGGAGAGGAAGATAGATGTGCCGGAAGCGCTGCCACGCATTTGCGCCCAGGGTCGCGCCGGCCTGTTCGAGAGCCGGATCGATGCCGGTGACGTAAGACAGCGTCAGCAGGAAGGTAAACGGAAAGCCCGTGATGAGAAGCGATGCGAACACGCCCCAGTAATTGTGCACGAGGCGTAAGGGGTGAGAAATGAGCCCCAGGGTCATGAGAGTGCGGTTGAACCATCCCTGAGGCCCGAGATAATTCAGGAGTCCCTCGGCCACCAGAACGGTGCCCAGGGTGATCGGTAGAACCAAGATGGTGGTCAGCAGGCGCTGGCGCCGCATGAGCCTGACCCGAAAGGCGACAGGCACCGCAAGGACGAGATTCAGGACCGTTACCGGAATGGCAAGCGCCAAGGTATTGAGGATCGTGTCATAGAGATAAGCGTCGGAGAAGAAGCGCTGGTAATTGGCGAGCCAACCTCCGTTCTTCGGCTCGAAAGACAGAATGAGGCCGAAGGCGAACGGATAAACGAAGAGGCACAGGCTGAAAACCGCGGCCGGCACGACCAGGAACGTGACGGCATCGAAGCCGCGCAGGGCGAGCCTCTGCCGGAAGCTTGGTCCGGCCGTCGCAGCGGGAGCGGGAACGTGCGCGTGCATGGCGACCTCCCTAGACCGGCTCGGCAAAGACGAGTGCGCGCTCCTCGTCCACATGCAGGTGAGCCTTCGCGCCGGGCTCAAGAGCATGTGGAGAGCGGAAGACGAGTTCGAGACCGCTCGCCGTGTGGGCGGTGCCGACGAATTCCCGGCCGCGATACTCGGCGGTATCGACCGTAACCGATAGTGCATTCTCTCCCGGCTCTCCGACGACGAGATCATCCGAACGGATCGCCACATAGGCCGGAGCTCCGATCGAGACCGGCTCCCCCGTCACGCCGCTGAACCGGGCTCCTTCAATCTCGACAACTGTACGGTTGCGGTCGCTCGAGATGGCCTTACCCTTGAGTTTGTTGCGGAAGCCCATGAAGTCGGCCACATCGAGATGTGCCGGCGCCTCATAAAGCTCCTTGGGCGTTCCGACCTGCCGCACGACCCCGTCCCGCAGCACGACGATCCGGTCCGCCAGCGAGAGCGCCTCGTCCTGGTCGTGCGTCACATAGATCGTGGTCGCGCCGAGCTCGTTGTGAATCCGCCGAATCTCCGCACGCATCTCGAGACGAAGCTTCGCATCGAGGTTCGACAGCGGCTCATCCATCAGCACGAGGGGCGGCTCGATGACGATGGCGCGCGCGATGGCAACACGCTGCTGCTGGCCGCCGGAGAGCTGGCCGGGCAGCTTGTGTCCTTGCCCCTGCAATCGAACGAGGTTCAGGGCTTCGTCGACCTTGCGCTCGATCTCGGCCCTCGCCACGCCTCGCATCTTGAGGCCGAAGCCGATGTTCTGGCGTACATTGAGATGGGGGAAGAGCGCGTAATTCTGGAATACCATTCCAAATCCGCGCTCTTCGGGCTTCAAGGTATCCACCCGGTTCTTGTCGAGCCAGATGGATCCGCCCGTGACGGGCAGGAGACCCGCAATGCAATTCAGTGTCGTCGACTTGCCGCAGCCCGACGGCCCCAGCAAGGCGATGAACTCCCCTCGCTGGATTGTCAGGTTGACGTCACGCAGCGCATTGAGCGCTCCGAAGTCGCGGCTCACACCGTTGAGCCTCACCTCGTGGAACTGCGAAAGTGCAATCGCCATCGCGGGTCTCTTCCTTATTTACGCTTCGAACCGCCGATCTGCTCGTCCCACAAGCGGAACGCAACGACCATTTGATCTGGCTGAAGCGGCAGCTCGATCGGGTTGTCGGCTATCAGCTTTTCGTATTCGGGACGGCCATATTCCCTGATGGCGGCCTGGCTTTCCGGCGGAGCCATATCCAGGGTCACGCCCTTCACAGCCGGACCGGGATAGAAATAGCCCTCGTCATAGGTATAGGCCTGCTGCTCCTTCGTCAGAAGGAAGTTCATCAGGTCGAGCAGCACGGCGACCTTCTCGTTGGAAAGGCCCTTAGGCACACACATGTAGTGAGCATCCGCCACCCAGTGGAAGCCCTTGAGAGCGGCGACCTTGGCCTCCTTCGGTACGACGCCGAGCACCCGCGGGTTGATGTCCCACCCGGTGGTGGACACGGTCATGTCGCGGGAGCCTTCGCCGAGTTCCTTCATCACGGCGCCAGTGCCGGAGGGATAGTACTCGATGTACTGCCCCAATTCCTTGAGATAGGCCCAGGTCTTGTCCCAGCCCTTCGCCGGGTCCTGAGGGTTACTGTCTCCGAGGATATACGGCAGCCCCATGATGAAGGTTCGCCCGGGCCCGGAATTGGCCGGACGGGCATAAATGAGCCGGTTGGGATTGGCCTTCGCCCAGGCAAGCAGTTCTTCGGCCGTGGTCGGCACGTTCTTGACCTTGTCGGGCATGTACTCGAGAAGCGGCCCCGACGGATAGTAGGTGACGACGACCCCCTGCCCCTTGGCCAAGGTCTGCATCTTCGCCGCTGCCGGAAGGTAGATCTCGTCGAGCTTGGGCAGCGCGTTCGCATGGGCGGGAAGAAGCTCGACCCAGAGCTTCTGCTCGATGCCGGCCGAGAGCGCATCCGTGCCGGTCAAAACCAGATCGATGTCCACCCGCCCTGCATCCTGCTGGGCCTTGATCTTGCCCGCGAGTTCGGGCGCCGGCGCCTTGGTGAAGGTAATCCGCGAGACGAGATTGGGCTTCGCCTTCCGGTAGTTCTCGATGGCCTTCTGTGTCAGCGCCAGGTTACCGGCAACGTCGATCACATTGAGGGAGACAGGCTCCTTCGGCAGCGCCTGTTGCGCGAAAGCCTGTCCTCCAAAGGCCGCGAGACCTGCGGCGCCAGCGACGCCGCCGACGAATGTTCTCCTGGTCAGATGGTCCGTCATTCTCTTCCTCCCGTTTTATACGGCACGGCTCTTGGAATCCGTGTCCGGCTTCACAGCTTGTAAGCCTCCTTGGCGAGGCGGTAAGCGAGGTCGTGCGCCATCTCGTGCGCTTCGTCTTCATCGAGGCAGTGCGTCGTCACGAGGTGAGCGAGAAAAGCGCAATCCACACGGCGCGCCATGTCGTGGCGCGCCGGGATCGAGAGATAAGCCCGAGTGTCGTCGTTGAATCCCACCGTGTTGTAGAAGCCCGCCGTCTCGGTCGTTAGTTCGCGGAACCGCCTCATGCCCTCAGGCGAGTCGAAGAACCACCAGGCAGGACCCAATTTCAGCGCAGGATAGTGCCCTGCGAGCGGGGCGAGCTCACGCGAATAGCTCGTCTCGTCAAGGGTGAAGAGGATGATCGTCAGATCTCGCTCGTTTCCGAAATGGTCGAGCAGAGGCTTGAGGGCGGTCACGTAATCGGTTCTTGAGGGAATATCCGCACCCATGTCGCGCCCGAAGTGCGAGAAGAGCTCCTTGTTATGATTGCGGAAGGAGCCGGGATGGATCTGCATGACCATGCCGTCTTCAAGGCTCATCGCGGCCATCTCGGTCAGCATCTGAGCACGAAAGAGCTCTGCATCCTCGGCCGAGACAGGTCCTACCGATATGCGCCGGAAGAGTGCTTCGGCTTGAGGACGCGGCAGGTCGGCAGTCCGTGCAGATGGGTGTCCATGATCGGTCGAGGTTGCGCCATAGTCACGGAAGAATGCCCGGCGCCGGCGATGCGCTTCGAGATAGCCGTCCCAGCTTGAGGTATCGCAACCCGTGATGTCGCCGAAGCGCTTCAGGTTGTCGTGAAATCCTTCGAAATCCGGATCGACGACAGGATCGGGACGATAGGCCGTAATGACCCGGCCATGCCAACCCGATTTTCTGATAGTCTCATGGTGCAGAAGAGGATCGAGCGGGCTCTCGGTCGTTGCAATCGCCTCGATGCGGAAGCGCTCGAAGAGCGCACGGGGACGGAATTCCGGAGTGCGCAGCGCTGCATCGATCCGGTCGAAATACGCATCGGCATTGTGCGGCGACAGCCTCTCGGTAAATCCGAACAGCGTCGCAAAGGTATGGTCGAGCCAAAGACGGGTCGGAGTGCCGCGGAAGAGATGATAATGGGCCGCAAAGCGTCGCCAGATCGTGCGGGCATCACGCTCGGAGGCCTTTCCGTCACGCCTCGCGATTCCGAGATCCTCCAGTGGCACGCCTTGGCTGTATAGCATGCGGAAGATGTAGTGGTCCGGAATGACGAAGAGCGTGGCCGGATCCGGAAAAGGTTTGTTCTCCGCATACCAGCGCGGGTCCGTGTGGCCATGAGGGGAAATGATTGGAAGGTCCCGAACGGAGGCATATAGCCGCCGCGCGACGTCGCGCGCATCCGGTTCGCTGGGAAATAGCCGGTCCGGATGGATCAGCATATGGCCTCTCTCCCTCAACGCCGCTTCGGCTTGTCATTCGCCGTTTTGAGCTGTCTATGCCGTCAGGTTAGAGCGACTCCGGCCGCTTTGCAATGGTCTACTAGTATGGTAGTGTAGCAATTATGAATGAAAAAAGCCTTCCGAAGCTTGACCTGCGTCCGGAATCCATTGCCCGGCAGGTGACGCGTGCACTTCGCCAAGCCATCGTCACCATGCAGCTCGCTCCCGGAGAGATGCTCTCGGAGCAGGATCTGGCCCGGCGCTTCGGGGTCAGCCGTTCTCCGGTTCGGGAGGCCTTGATCAAGCTGAGCGAGGCCGGACTCGTGCGGGTTCTCCCGCAGCGGGGAACCCAGGTCGTCAAGATTTCCCGCGCCGGGGTCGAGAATGCCCGCTTCATCCGCGAAGCCGTTGAGACCGCCGTCGTCCGCGAGGCGGCTCTCAGGGCCAGTCCGGCAATTCTGGCCGAGTTGAATGCAAGCCTCACGCGCCAGCGCCGCGCGCAGCGCTCCACATCCACGGAAGACTTTCTTGCCCTCGACGAGGAATTCCATCGCCTTCTGGCGGAGGCGGCCGGCCGCCTCGCCGCATGGGAGATGATCGAAGACGTCAAGCCGCAGATGGATCGCGTCCGCTTCCTGGACATGACCCAGGCCACTCCCCGGCACGTGGTCGTGGCGCAGCATGAGGTCATCGTCGGCGCCATTCGCGACGGGAACCCGACGGCGGCGCAAGAGGCCATGCAGGAACACCTGAGCGAGATCCTCCGCTCTCTCCCTGAAATGCAGGTTCAGCATCCGGAGCTTTTCGAGCCGGAGCCGGCCACTCCTTCCACGGCCCTGAGCGCATGATGGCGGCTCGCG
>Ga0065721_10049345_pt1 | contig 36700 bp, 32 predicted proteins | sample Mesricmetagenome_FD_59108 | JGI IMG/M metagenome (GOLD analysis project Ga0065721, IMG submission 59108) | Mesophilic microbial community from rice straw/compost enrichment Sample: eDNA_1 v2 (version 2) | ecosystem: Engineered > Solid waste > Grass > Composting > Bioreactor | place: USA: Davis... | reverse complement strand
GGAGCCGTATCGCTCGTACCATAGGCTCGCGCGCCGGTGCAGCTCCGCCACACGGTCCGGTTGATCCGCCTTCAAATGCGCGGAGAGCACCTCGGCGAAGAGATGATGGTAGCGATACCATTGTCGCTTGTCGTCCAAGGGCACGACGAAGAAGTTGCCCTTCTCCAAGTCCTCCAGCCGCACGCCGCTGTCTTCTTGGCCGGCGACGGCATCGCACAGAGGGCCGTACAACCGGTCGAGGATGGAGGTTCGAAGCAGGAAGTTCCGGATAGGCTCCGGCTGACGCCGCAGCACCTCCTCGACCAGATAGTCGACGATGTACCGGTTGTCTCCGGCGAATGCGCGAATGAAGGCCGGAATGTTCTCGCGCCCCTGCATCGAGAGCGCCGCCAGCTGAAGCCCGGCGATCCAGCCCTCGGTACGGCTCTCCAGCGCGGCGATGTCGTCTGCGGAGAGAGACAGGCCCATCACCTGATCGAAGTACGCGGCCGCCTGGCCCGCGGAAAAACGCAGGTCCGCGGCACGAAGCTCGGTCAAATGGCCTCGCGCGCGCAATCGGCCGAGCGGCAGCTGCGGATCTTCGCGAGTGGCGACGACCAGGTGCATCTGCGGCGGCAGATGCTCCAGCAGGAAGGCAAGGGCCTCATCGATTGCCTTGGAGCTAATCGCATGGTAGTCGTCGAGGACCAGAACGAATTTGTAGGGGAGGGCCGAAATGTCATTAAGCAGGTTCGTTAGATTCGATTCGGTCAGCGAAGCTTGCCCGGAATCGAATCGATGAATCGCGTCTTCGAAATCCCCGGCAATCGTGTTCAGAGACGCGATTAGGTAAGCCAGAAAGCTTGCGCCATCGTTATCTCCTTCGTCCAAGGACAGCCAAGCGGCAGGACGACCGCACCCGGCCGCCCATTCGCCGACAAGCGTCGTCTTGCCGAAGCCGGCGGAGGCGGAGACGAGGGTCAGCTTGCGGTCCAAGCCTTCGTTCAGCCGCTCGATCAGGTGCGGGCGAGAGACGACTCGGGAACGCGGAAGGGGGATATACAGCTTCGTGGTTAAGATCGGCCTGTTCATGGATGGAATCGATTCCCCATTCTGTCGCTTCATATCCAATAGAATATCTTGAAAGACCGATTTGCACCACTGCGAATCTCTTGTTTCGTTTATCGAAAAGAAGGGTGTTATCGAGGACCGGAGAATCAGTTAATGTATACATTTGCGGGAGGCTAAAAACATGCGTTATGCAAGAATGCTTGCGCTGACCTTATTTCTTTCTTTGATTGCAGGAGGTTGCCAGTCCAAGGAAACCCTTTCGGTCCCTGCTAGCGAAACGCCGCTGCCGTCGGCTGGCGAGGCAACGGCGAGCGGCGAAGTTCAATCTGTTCCCGACGAAGCATTCATGATGGATTTAAGAATGACGCTTAACTTGTCCTTTAAGATTTTTCACGCCATGAACGAGGATGATCGCGAATTTATTCGATCGGTATCCGCCCAGACGGTCAAAGTATACGAGGATCGAACATTGGAGTTCGAGGTTACGGCCGGCGAACGCATTCCCTTTATCAGGACGGTTAATTTTAAAAATCTCGAGTATTGGGGGGCTGGGTACCTATCCGATCGGAAGAAGTTCGAGATCGTGTTTGCCCGATACGAGGATGAGGGGCACGGCACGATCTATATGGATTTTATCAAGAATGATAACGGAGATTGGCTGTTTACGGGAATGATGACGAACGCCTAGCTTCATTTAGCGACCCACAGGAGAGTCGGCCCCGGAGAGAGAATAAAGGCATAGGACAATACGAAGGCAATAGGATTAGAGCATAGAGCAAGCAATGGAATGGCCGCTTACACTCCAAGCCGATGGGAGCCTAGATCGATGAGCAGGAAATTCCTGAATTCGCCGACCGCTTACGCTTTGGGCATGTTCGCCATGATGGTCCCCAGTCAAGCCTTCAGCTCGTTCTACAGCTATTACTACGTGGAGAAGCTAGGCCTCGGGGTCGGGCTCGCCACGCTTGCCCGCGTCATCTACCTGATCTGGGACGCGGTCAACAACCCGATGGCCGGCTATCTGTCCGACAGGACGAACACCCGGTTCGGCCGGCGCAGGCCTTGGATTTTCTTCTCCGTTCCGTTCTTCATGCTCGCTTTCGTCATGGTGTTCGCCGTCCCCGAAGGCCTAGGCGATTCGGGTCTGTTCGTCTGGTTCCTGACGGCGCTCGTCCTGTTCGAGGCCGTGGCTACCTTGCTATGGGTCAATTACGGAGCGCTGTTCCCCGAGCTGTTCCGCGGAGAACGGCTGCGGGCCAAGGCGTCCGCGATCCAGCAAGGCTATCAGATCCTCGCCATCCTTATCGCGACCGCTCTGTCTCCCCTGATCTACGATTCCCTCGGCTTCGGTCCGATGGCCGTCCTGTATGCTCTCGTGTTCGGGATCTTCATGCTGTGGTTCGTCTTCTCCGTCCGGGAGGACGAGGGCGCCCGCGCCGAGAAGCCTCTCCCGCTGAAGCAGGCATTCCGCGAGACGCTGACGAACAAGCCTTTCTGGACGTTCAATATCGCGAACTCCTTCGCCCAGACCGTAAACGGCTTGCTCGGATCGATGATTCCTTTCTATGCCAAATACGCGCTTAAGATTCCCGAGAGTCAGGTGGCCATCCTGCTCGGCTCCATCTTCGTCACGGTCATTCCGCTCGTCGCGGTATGGTACTGGATCGTAGGCCGATTCGGCGGACTGCGGAGCTGGAGGGCGGCGCTCGTCGCCTACGGACTCTCGGCGATTCCGCTCTGGTTCGCGCAGAGCCTCGGAGGAGGAGTCGCCGCGGGCATCGTCGTCGGCTTCGGCATGGCCGGGTTCCTCGTGACGCCGAACGTGCTGTCCGCCCGGATCATCGACCTCGACGCGGAGCGGACCGGCCGCCGCCGCGAGGGCATCTACACCGCCGTCGGCGGCTTCATCACTCGTTCGAGCGGACTGATCTCGGCGCTGGCGTTCTGGATCGTCGGGCTGCTCTACGGTTACGTGAGCGGAGACGACCCGGGGCCGCACCCGGAGACGACGTTCCGCGTCCTCGTCAGCGTCGTGCCGCTGCTTCTCCTTGCCGTCTCTTTCGGCATCTCCATGCTTATGAAGGATATCGGGGGCGACGATGCGCCCAAGGTTCGGAGCGACACGGGAACAGGAACGGGAGGAAGCCTCCATGGCTAGAAAATTGATTCTGAACTGCGACGACTTCGGCCAGAGCCCTGCCGCCAACGAGGCGATCATTCATCTGCTGGAGGAACGCAGGGTATCGTCGGCGACGATCATGGCTCCGGCCCCGGGCTTCGAACAGGCGGCGGCGTGGGCTCGGCGGAAGGGAGCGGACAACATCGGCCTGCACCTGACGTTCACGAGCGAATACGATGCGATCCGCTGGCCGAGCCTGACGGGGCATCCTTCGCTGCACGACGAGAGCGGGCATATGTACCGTACCGTGGCGGAATTCGAACGGAGCGCCGATCCGAAGGCGGTCCGCCTGGAGATCGCCGCCCAATTCGAGGCCGCTAGGAAAGCGGGCTTAAACCTGTCGCACGCCGACAACCACATGGGCAGCCTGTACGGCATGGCGACGGGGCGAACCTACCTGCCTCAGGCTTTCTGGCAGTGCTCGCGCCGAGGGCTGCCGTTCCGGATGTTCCGCCGATTCTACCAGAAGGATGCGTTTATGGCTTCGATCGACAACCGGGGCACGCGAAAGGCTCTGACCCAAGTCGTCGCCCTGGCCGATACGCTCGGAGTCGGTCTGCCGGACTATCTGCTCAGCCATCCCTACCATCTCGAGGAGGGGGAGACGTACGAATCGTTCCGGGCCATGATGATCGCGAAGCTGTACGACTTGCCCGAAGGGATCAGCGAGACGTACATCCATCCGGCCGTGGAGCATGAGGAGCTGGCGAAGGCGGTTCCCTCTTGGGCCAAGCGCGTCTGGGAATACCGGCTTGCCCTCGACGACGATTTCGGCTATGCGCTGAAGGACGCGGCGATCCAGCTGATCGATTACCGCCACGTGCAGCAGACGAGGCCGCGCTCCCGTCTGAAGGCGGCGGCCAGGCTGGCGAAGACGCTGATCAGTCCATAACTCTTGCATAATAATCCACCCCTCTGGCAACCATGGAAATATTGCCAAGGGGGATATACATGGCCATTACGGTATTTTTGACTATTTCCATTTTACTGGCGCTTTTTTTCTTCACCACGAAGCGTCGTCTGCACTTATTCGAAGGCATCGTTCTTTGGGCCTTTTTTCTGAACATCCACAACAATTTCATCGGCTTCGCCGGTGTCGATTTCCATTTAATCCGCATCTCCCAGCGTCTTCCGAACTTTATTGCTTATTGCGCCATCCGGAATGTGATCTTTCCCGTCTTTATCATGTTGTTTCTGGAGGCCGTCGCTTCCTTGCGGCGGACTTGGGCGAAACTCGCTTGCTTGGTTGTCGCGGTCCACCTTCTGATGGGAATCGTCCTCTTGGCCGAGCGATTTAACGTGCTCCAACATAGCCCAAGATGGACGGTCGGATGGTCGTACCTAAGCTGGACGGCCGCCCTATTGCTGATGTACGGGCTTCACCAATGGATTCGGAGGGTTCTCGGTAAGGATGTGATCGTTTGAACAAAATTCTCCCCCAGCGATTCGACGCGAACGAATGGTTCCTGATCGTTTCTCTCCTCTGCGTGGTCGTATTCGCCTCGTTACTGCCCCGCCGGTTTCCGGGGATCGTCACGATCGTTTTTTTGTCCATAGGCTTCGGAATATCCATGTGCGCCGATTTCTTTTTCGCTCCTCCGCCAAATGACTTTTACGATGTGAACGATTCGAAGTATTACGAGCTATTCGAGATTCCGTTCTATTATTTGTACGCGCCGTTCGCATACCTGTTCGTCTACTTCTTCGACAAATGGAGAGTCCAAGGGCTGTTCGTGACGCTGTACGTGCTGATCTGGTCCGCCGTGGGCACCGGCTTCGAAGCGCTTGCGGTGTATTTTCACGTCTTCAGATACAAGACATGGCGATTGGAGTACTCGTGGGTTTTCTACCTGGCCGTTCAGTCCTTCTACCTGCTGTTGTACTACATCATCAAAAAGAAATACCATGTTACCAAGCGCGAGGAGGGCAGGGATTGGCCTTGACCGCCCATTCGGCCAATTGTCCTAGTCCGCCGTTCTCCGGGAACGGTTCGCCGAAACCTCTGAACCGGCCGGCGAATGGAATCAGATAACAAGAGCGGATCCCGTCGGCTTTCGAGGCTGTCGCGACCCGCTCTTTTTTACCTGCCCCCAAAGACCTATCCGCAAGCAAAACATGTCGATTGAGGCCGCATAAATACTGGGATTCTGTCGCCTCTTGTTGGTTTCCGTCATCGGGAAAAATCGCCATAAAAATTCTGATTTGGAAAAAAGGAGATGCCCGCTTTTTGTAGAATATTTGTCCATTACCTCAACCTGTGAACGATATCGGACGGATTCGAAGAACGATGCAGAACGTCAACTTGGTGGATGCTGTCGCTTGGACTACATTGACGAGAATGGGGTCGAAAGTCATGCTGAAACGAGAGCAAATGAGGTATTCCCGCCTGGCCAATCTCACCAAGCTGATCAACATGAACCTGGAGCTTCGCGAGGTGCTGGTACACGTGACGACGGCGATCTCGGAGGAGATCGTCCAGTGCGATTCGGTCGGCATCTACCTGCCGCAGAAGGACGGGACCTTCCGGGGGTACGTGGGCAAGCCGGAGGTGCTGAACGGATGGACCTTGGACATGCACGTCATCGACACCGAATACGACCGCCTGGCCAAGGAAGTCATCGAGACGAAGAGAACGATCTACATTCCGGATACGTCGAAGGACGATAGGCCCGATCCCCGAGCCGTCGAGGGCTTCAAGATCAAATCGCTGCTGGCGCTCCCGATCTCCTATGAGCAAGAGCTCTACGGGCTTGTTTTCCTCTTCGATTACGGAACCCCGATGAACCTGACGGAATTCGAAATCCAGACGGTCGAAGCCTACTTGAACATGGCCGCCGTCGCCATTCAGAACGCCAAGCACCTTGCGTACAAGGAGAGCCTTATCGCCGAGAAGCAGCTGCTGCTCGACGTGACGAGCGACCTGGCCATGTGCTCCACCATGCAGGAGAGCCTGGACACTTGCTTCTTCTACTTGGGGAAGGTGCTGGACAACTCCAACATCGGAGTCCATCTGCTCGACCCGATTACCGAAACGAAGATCAAGCCGATGCGGCTGAGCCGGGACAGCGACTGGACGGAAGAAGCCTGGATGCGGGAGCACAGCAAGTTTACGATCGACGAGAGCAACGACGCCGTGTTCCAGGAAGTGATTCGCACGAAGAAGGCGGTTCTCATCCCCGACGTGTACGAGGATGAGCGTCCCAACCACGAGCTGTGCCGTCGATTCGGAATGAAAGGGCTGTTTATGCTGCCGATGGTGTCCAGGGGAGAAGTGCTCGGAGTCATTCCCGTCGTCAGCCTGGAGGGAGAGCAGCTCGGCTATTCGAAGTCGACGATCGAGCTGGCTCAGTCTATCGTGGACGCGACCGCTTCGACGATCTCCAACGTTCTGTTTCTGGAGAAGCAGGAGAGCATTATCCGGGAGAGAACGTCGGAGATTACGGAGAAGAACCGGGAGCTGGAGACGGTCGTCGCGGAGTTGCGGCAGCTCAGCCGGGAGCGGGAGCTGATTCTCAATTCGGCCGGCGAAGGGATCTTCGGACTCGACCTCGACCGCCGCATTACCTTCTGCAACCCTTCCGGCGCCTCCATTCTCGGCTACGATTCCCGCAAGGAATTGATCGGGCGGAATGCCAGCCTTATTTTCAACGGGACTGCGGAGTTAATGCCGGGGACTTCCCACGCCGGAGGCAAAGGGCATTGGGACACGTTCTCCGAGGTGGAGAAGTTCTATCGCCGGGACGGAACGAGCTTCCCGGTCGAATTCGTCATTTCTTCGATCCGCGAGAAGGGAGAGATCGTCGGCGAGGTCGTCACCTTCAAGGATATTACCCAGCGGAGGCAGATGGAGGAGAAGGTCCGGTACCACGCGTATTTCGATAGCCTGACCGATCTGCCCAATCGGGTTTATCTGAAGGATCGGCTGCATGAGAGCATCGCCGCGGCGGTTCGGGAGGACAAGAAGCTGGCGCTGCTCTACCTGGATCTGGACCGCTTCAAGCTGGTCAACGACTCGCTAGGCCATAGCTATGGCGATATTCTGCTCCGCGAGGTGGCGAGGCGGCTGATGGGCTGCGTTCCCCAGGGGGCCACGGTCTCCCGCGAAGGCGGCGACGAATTCATGATTCTGCTTCCCGGCATCGCCGGCGAGGACGAGGTGCTGAGCGTCGTGCAGGCCGTCAAGGATTCCTTCCAGAAGCCGTTCCAGCTTCTAGAGCACGAGATTTACATGAAGACGAGCATCGGGATCAGCGTGTTCCCCGATAACGGAAGCTCGGTGGACGCCTTGATCAAGAATGCCGACACCGCGATGTACAAGTCCAAGGAAGTGGCCGGGAACACCCATCATTTCTTCCGGGAAGGGATGGACACCCGGACGTTCGAGAGCGTCAAGCTGGAGAACGACCTGTACAAGGCGCTCGAGCGCCAAGAGCTTCAGCTCTATTACCAGCCTCAGGTCGACTATGCGACGAACCGGCTGGTGGGCGTGGAGGCGCTGTTGAGGTGGATGCATCCGGAACGGGGGATGATCCCGCCCGACCGGTTTATTCCGATCGCGGAGGAGACGGCGCTTATCGTGCCGATCGGCGAATGGGTGCTTCGAACCGCCTGCCGGCAGCTGAAGGAATGGCACCGGATGGGATACCCGCGAATCAGCATGTCGGTGAATCTGTCGGCCCGCCAGTTCGAGCAGAATAATTTATTCCCGCTCGTGAAGTCCATTCTGGAGGAGGTCGACCTGCCGCCGGAATATCTTCAGCTGGAGCTGACGGAGAACCTGATCATCAAGAACACCGAGGTCACGCTGCGGACGATGAAGCAGCTGAAGGGGCTCGGAATCAACATCGCGGTCGACGACTTCGGAACCGGCTATTCCTCGCTGGGCTATCTGAAGAATCTGCCGATCGATATCCTGAAGATCGACAAAACCTTCCTTCAAGACATCGCGAAGGACGGGGACAACGCCACCATTACCCATGCGATTATCGCGCTGGCCCAGAACCTGAAGCTGAGCGTGATCGCCGAAGGGGTCGAGACGGAGCAGCACGTCGAATTCTTATCCGCCCGCCATTGCTACCTGATGCAAGGTTATTACTTCAGCCGCCCGATGAGGGCGCATGACATAGCCGATCAGTACTTCCATCCGGACAGACGCTTGGAAAAAAGAGCAGGGGGTTTATAAGATGAAGGCAGCGAGAATGGTGTTGGATTATCTGCAAAGGGGAGACGTCAAGTATTTATTCGGCATTCCGGCGGGCTCGGTGAACGCCTTCTTCGACGCGCTTAACGACATGCCGCAGCTCGTTCCGATCGTCGCCAAGCATGAAGGAGCCGCTTCCTATATGGCTGCCGCGTATGCCAAATATTCCGGCGGACTGAGCGTGGCGATCGGCTGCAGCGGGCCGGGGGGAACGAATCTCGTTACAGGGGCCGCCAACGCGATGCGAGAGCATCTGCCGGTTCTCTTTATTACCGGGGCCGTGCCCGTCGGTACGATGGGCCTCAACGCTTCCCAAGAGCTCGATGCGGCTCCCGTGTTCCGTCCGGTCACCAAGTACAGCGCGCTCGTGAAGGACGCCAAGGAGCTGCTGCCCGAGCTGGTCAAGGCTTGCCAGATCGCGGTCTCGGACGTTCCCGGCCCGGTGCATATCGCCATCCCGATCGACGTGCAGCATGCCGAGGTCGGCCAGCCCGAGCTTCCTCCGTTCCCGACGCGCAAGCCGATCATCCCCGACCTGGAGACGATTCGGCAAGCCGCCAAGGAGCTGTGGAAGCGCAAGGACGGCGTCATTCTGGCGGGCCAAGGGATCCGCGGCTCGGTAGACGTGCTGCTGGAGCTGGCCGAGCTGCTACAATGGCCGATCGTCTCCACCCCTCAAGCGAAAGGATACATTCCGGAGGATCATCCGCTGTTCATCGGCGTGTTCGGCTTCGCAGGCCATGAAGCGGCCGCGGGCTTAATCGCCGATGGAGGTGGGCAGGCCCTTCTTATCGCGGGCTCCAGCCTGGGCGAGACGGCGACGAACAATTACAACGCGAGCCTCGCGAAGGGGCGGTACACGGTACAGATGGACTTCGATTCCACGGCGTTCGGCCGCAAGTATCCGGTCGATCTTCCGGTTCTCGGCGATATCAACCTGAGCCTTCTGCTTCTGTTGGAAGAGCTGCGGGCGCTGGGGGCGAAGACGGAGAGGCCGAAGGCGCTGCCTCATCCGGCGAAGAAGCCCAAGCAGGAGGCGCTCCGGTTGGAATACAACACGCAGAACGCGCTTCTCTCTCTGCAAGACCGCCTTCCTGCCCATACCCGGTATACGGTGGATATCGGGGAATTCATGTCCTACGCGATCCATCACATGAAGGTGCTCGAATCGGACTCCTACAGCATCAACGTCCACTTCGGCGCGATGGGAAGCGGAATCGGCTCGGCGATCGGCTCGTGTCTGGCGGAACCGGAGCGCCCGGTCGTCTGCCTTACGGGAGACGGCTGCTTCTTCATGCACGGAATGGAGATTCTGACGGCCAAGGAATACGGGCTGCCGATCCTGTTCGTCGTCGTCAACAACGCCCGCCTGGGCATGGTGTATCACGGGCATTCGCTGCAGTTCAAGCGCACGCACCCTTCCTTCGAGCAAGAGGAGGTCGATATCTCCGCGATGGCTGCGGCCATGGGGATTCCGAGCTATCGGGCGTCGGAGCTGGGAGATCTGGATTCGCCTGCGATCGAACGCTTGCTCGGCACGAAGGGACCGGCGCTGCTCGAGATCGCCCTTAAGGACAACAACACGCCTCCGATGGGAGACCGGGTGAAGTTCTTGTCTTCCTTCGGCAAATAAGAAGCTAACGAATGGAGAAGGAGCGCGCGATCATCTGCCGGAGAGTCTGGATGGTCCGGCCTTTGAACGAGTCGGGGACCGCCTCGCCGGACGGGCTGCAGTAGGAATGGCTGCTGGAGTTCTCGTCGTAGTCGTACCCAAGCAGGAGCATGGCATGCATGTAATCTTCGGGGAGCGCGTCGGACGGGTAGCTCATCCAGAAGTAGGACGTCGGATAAATTCGAACGTCGATGTCGCCGGCTCCCGTATGAACGATGAAGAGATCGGTCTCCTGCCGGAGCATCCACTGGTTCTTGGAGAAAAGCGAGATTCGCGATCCTTCCAGGGCGGACAGCGCGTCCAGGTTGACGCCGAAGGTCTCGTTCAGCGTCCGGCGCAGCCGCGGTCCGGATATCGGGGAGCTGGCGAAGCCGCATTCGCATTCCGCCAAATACCGCTCAATGACCTCCCGGGCCGTTCCATGCCCGGGGCAGGGCGGAAGAGAGTCGATGTCAAAGCTATAAATCAGCTCGATGAGCAGGGCGATGTCGGAAGCGTTCAGCTTCCGTCTGGCGTTTTCCAGCCAGCGGTCCATTCTCTCAACCTTGCTTCCTAGCGTCAGGTCCAACTCCATCGGCATTCTTCAACCCTCTCCCAATGGTTATAAATACTAAAATTAACTAATATTATAATCGATTAAGAGAGAATAGACGATAGAGGCTAAGCAACCTTCATGCCCGAGTATCCGTCTAATTGGAAAATAGAGGGGCGGCGGGGGTATGAAGATGGACCGGAACGAGCGGAACATGGAGACGGACCCGAACGGGCGGAGCATGGAAACGGACCGGAGCGGGCGGAATCCGCGGCACGGGCCGCACGGGCAATCCTCATTCGCAAGGACGGCCGGTTACGTCTGCTTGGGGCTTGCGGTTCTGACGGCGATGGGAATGGTTTTCTTCTTCCTGATGGTTAGGGAACATGAAGAGGATCGCGAACGAGATAGGCTGTTCCCTTGGCCGGAGCGGGTCGCTTCCGTCCGCGTGCTGAATTCGGACGGCACGGAGAGGCTTCGCGAGATTCGCGATGCCGGGCAATTGGAGGAAGTGAAGAAGAGGATGGACATCGTCCCCCGAACCTTCTTCGAGGAGCCGGAGCCGAGCGGCACGCTCTATCGGATAGAGCTGCTTGCGGATGACGAGCGGGAGGCGGCCGTTTTTCTGTTAAGCGACCTTAGAGAGAGCGGCGGGGGAGGGAAGATTTATCCGCCTAACCCGGAGAAAAACGAAGTGTGGAAGCTGTCTCCGGAGACGGTCGGGTATTTGGTGGACGCGGCGGAGCCGGCCTGAGAGACGCTTAGAAGCGAAAAAGAGGGAAAATCAATAGTTCGAGCTGCCGATCGTCCTGTCGGGGATGAAGACTTGGCTGGAGACCGGAGAGGTTATGGGGAGCGATTAATAAAAAGGCTGCCGGCATCCTGCGATGCCGACAGCCTTTCTTCATTCGGTTAGAAGAACTTCAGGACTTCCGCTTTCACTTCTTCGTTCGAACCGCCGACCAGCTTCTGGTGCTGCGGCTTGTCGAACAGCGCTTCGATCTGCGGCGGGAACGTCTGCTCGATGCCGATCAGCTCGATCGCTTCGTTGAACTTCGCCGGGTGGGCGGTCGACAGCGCGACCGTCACTTCGTCCTCCGCCGTGAATTTCTCGGCGGCCGCGACGCCGCAAGCGGTGTGCGGATCGAGCAGGTAGCTGTACTCGTCGTGGTAATTGCCGATCGTGGCGAGACACTCGTCGTTCTGAACGCCGTAAGCGGCGAAGTCCTGCTGCACTTGCGCAAGCTTCTCCGCCGGAATGGCGATTCTGCCTTCCTTCTTGTACGAGTCCATCATCGAGGAGATCGTCGCCGCATCTTCCCCGTACAGATAGTACAGGTAGCGTTCGAAGTTGCTGGCCACTTGAATGTCCATCGACGGGCTGTACGTCATGTGGAACTCGCCCGGTTGGTAGACGCCTTCGGTCACGAAGCGCTCCAGGATATTGTTCTCGTTCGTCGCCAGGATGAGCTTGCCGACCGGCAATCCCATGCGCTTGGCCAGGTAACCGGCGAAGATATCGCCGAAGTTGCCCGTCGGAACGCTGAAGTTCACGCGGCCGGAGTGGCCCTGCTTCGCCAGTTGGAAGTATGCGTAGAAGTAATACACCGTCTGCGCCAGAATCCGGGCGATGTTGATCGAGTTGATCGCGCGCAGGTGGTATTCCTGCTTGAACTTCACGTCGGCGAACAGCTCCTTGATAATGCGCTGGCAATCGTCGAAGTTGCCGTCGACCGACAGGTTGAGCACGTTGGCGTCGTCCACCGTCGTCATCTGCAGCTCCTGCACCTTGCTCACCTTGCCGTGCGGATGAAGGATGCAGATCCGGATGCCTTCCTTGCCGCGCACTCCCTCGATCGCCGAGGCCCCCGTATCCCCCGACGTTGCCCCGAGAATATGGATGATCGAATTCGTTTTCCGCGAGATATAGGAGTACAGGTTGCCCAAGAATTGAAGAGCGACGTCCTTGAAGGCGAAGGTCGGTCCGTGGAACAGCTCCAGAATGTGCAGGTTGTTGTTCACGCGGCGAACCGGCGTCACTTCCTCGTGGCGGAACGTGCCGTAGCTGTCGTCGACAAGCTTCTTCAGGTCTTCGCGCGGGATCTCCCCGCCCGTGTATAGAGAGAACACTTCAAGCGCAAGCTCCGGATAAGAGAGCTTCTGCCACTGCGCGAGAGTATCGGCCGTTAGCTGCGGGATATGCTTCGGAACGAGCAAGCCGCCGTCATCGGCCAGTCCCATCAGGACGGCGTCGACGAAGCCGATCGCGCCTACTTGACCTCTAGTGCTGATGTAGTCCATAACGATCCCCTTGTGCGAGCGATTTTCACTCATTGTAACAAATAATGCAGGGGTTTCCCAACCCTCTTTTGGCGTGTTCCGCGAAAAAAACCGCCCGAAATCCCCAAAGAGGATCTCGAGCGGTCGGATCAGGCGTCAGCCTGCTATATTATGCCTTGCCGTTGGAGCCGAACTCGCGAATCTTGCCGATAACGGTTTGCTTGATCGCTTCGCGGCCTGGGCCGATGAACTTACGAGGATCGTAAACGGTGGCGTTGCCTGCAAGGACCTCGCGAACAGCCTTGGTGAATTCGATTTGGTTCTCGGTGTTCACGTTGATCTTAGCCGTTCCGAGCGAAACGGACTTCTTGATTTGCTCGGTCGGGATGCCGGTGCCGCCATGCAGAACGAGCGGAAGGTTGATCGTCTTGCAGATCTCTTCCATCTCCTTGAAGCCCAGCTTCGGTTCGCCCTTGTAAGGACCGTGAACGGAGCCCAGAGCAGGAGCGAGGCAGTCGATGCCCGTGCGCTCAACGAGTTCGAGGCATTCCTTCGGATCCGCGTAGATAACGCCGTCGGCAATAACGTCGTCTTCTTGGCCGCCGACCGTGCCGAGCTCGGCTTCTACGGAGACGCCGCGAGCGTGCGCGTACTCAACGACTTGCTTCGTCGTAGCGACGTTCTCTTCGAACGGATGGTGGGAAGCGTCGATCATGACGGAAGTGAAGCCTGCGTCGATAGCGGCCTTACACTTGTCGAAGCTGGAACCATGGTCGAGGTGGATCGCAACCGGAACGGTGATCTTGGACTCTTCGATCAGAGCCTTGACGATAGCCGTTACAACCTTGAAGCCGCCCATGTACTTAGCCGCGCCTTCGGATACGCCGAGGATAACCGGGGACTGCTCGGATTGAGCGGCGTCCAGGATCGCTTGCGTCCATTCCAGGTTGTTGATGTTGAACTGACCTACCGCATAACCTTCTTTGAGTGCCTTGTTAAGCATGTCTTTCATGGATTCCAATGCCATTGTTGTTGCCTCCTACACTGTTTTAGAATCGATGCTTCTATGGTCTTGCCGCAACTCCCGATCGGGACACGGTCTGCGGGATCCTTCTTAGCCTAGTCTCTCCTGATTGGCTTTCTTGCACACCAGCGGCCGTAACGAACCAGGCAGCTCCCAGCAGGCTCGTCCTCCAATCTCCTGTCTCTGCAATTCAATTCCCTATTATACATCATCTCTCCGATTTTAGCCGTGTTTCAAGCCAAAAAACGCACCTTTTCGTCGCGATTTTATTCCATTTCGGTGTGTAAGCGCTGCCTATTGGCAAGGGAAGGGATAAATTCTGGCAGGCAATCCCACCTTATCGATCCGGAATATGGTGCGGGAGGGACGGCGGTGCTAGAATAGATGAAGCGAGATTTGACAGGGAGGGTCTGCAGGATGCCGATGTTCGGGGAAAAGGCGACGATTCCCGCTAAGAAGAGAATCGTTTTTCTAGGCGATAGCATTACGGACGACGGAACTTATATCAGCTATCTGGACGCGTACTTTCGCATTCGGGAGCCGGAGGTTGAACTGGAGCTCATTAACCTCGGCGTCAGCAGCGAGACGGCTTCGGGCCTCAGCGAGCCCGCGCATCCGTTCCCGCGCCCGTGCGTGTTCGATCGCCTGAACCGGGCGTTGGCGGAGACCGAACCGGAGTGGGTCGTCGTCTGTTACGGGATGAACGACGGAATCTATTATCCGCTCTCCGAGGAGCGGTTCGAGGCCTATAAGGCGGGAATGCGCCGACTGCTCCGCACGATCCGGGCCGCGGGCGCGAAGGCGATCGCGGTGACGCCTCCTCCGTTCGATCCGGCTTCGCTCGACCGCGCATCGGAGCGCTTGCGTCCTGTGGACGCGGCGGAGTTCAGCTACGATACTCCGTACGAGGATTATGAATCGGTGCTGAAGACGTATGCGGATTGGGTGCTGGAGCTGGACGAGAGCCGGGCGGACGGCGTCGCGAGCATTCACGAGCCGATGCTGGCTTGGATCCGGGAATCAAGGGAGAAGGATCCGGAATACCGGACGGGAGACGGGATTCATCCGAACCGGCAAGGGCACTGGGTGATCGCGAAGTCGCTGCTGGCGGAGCTGTTCGGCGTGAAGCTGGAGAGCGCGCCGGGCTATGTGGCCGATCCGGAAGGCGCGTCGGCGGCATACCCGCTCGTATGGGAGCGGCACCGTCTGCTTAGCGCGGCGTGGAAGGAGCACGTCGGGCATACGAACATATGGAAGGCGGAAGGAGCGCTGCCTCTAGCGGAAGCGAAGGCGCAAGCGGCGGAGCTGGAAGCCAGGATCCGGGCGGCGGCGGAGAGCCATCCGGAGGAGAGATTCGTTTAGGAGGGTGATACGGGTGAAGGTTCGTGTAAATTGGCGAGGAAGCTCCGGCGTGGCGATCATCGACAGCGACGAAGTGCTGATCGAGGACGTTCAGGGAGCGCTCGACCTGTTGGCGACAGTGCAGTATAACGAAGGCGTCAACAAGCTGCTTCTTCGGAAGGAGAACGTAACGGAGGCGTTCTTCGACCTCAGCACTCGGTTGGCGGGAGAGGTTCTGCAGAAGTACGTGAACTACCAAGTGAAGCTCGCGATCGTCGGCCATTACGACGGGTATGCGAGCAAGAGCTTGAAGGATTTTATTTATGAGAGCAATAAGGGGAGCCAGGTGTTTTTCCTTCCTAGCGAGGAAGCGGCTCTGGAGGCTCTTCATACGACTGGTTAGATAAAGGGTTAGGAAGGAAGCTCTTCCCGAAGGGGGGAGCTTCCTTGCGTCGATATCGATGAACTCGGCGGCGTGGCGTTCTTGAACCGAGTCATTCGGTGGCGGCAGTGCGATCGTCTCGTCTGAGACCATCTGGTGCTCCAAAACACCAATCTCATGTTGAGATAGTTTCAAACGAGACCATCTGGTGCTTCAACGCACCTATCTCTAGCGGAGATAATCTCATCTGAGACCATTTGGTGCTTCAACATACCGATCTCTTGCGGAGATAGTTTCAACCGAGACTATCGGGTGCTCCAACACACCAATCTCCTGCGGCGACAGTCTCAACCGAGACTGTCTCGCGCTCCAACCTCAACTAAAACCTTAAGCTCTTCGGTCGGGAATAGGTTTCTTCTCTTCAGGAATATTTCTCAAGGATGTAGATCGCCTCTTCGATATCCACCACGCGTTCGCTCCGATCGGCCATATCCTTAAGGCGAACCTGGCCGAGACGGCGCTCCGTTTCGCCGATCAGGACGGCGAATCGAACGTCGGCGTCGCTTGAGTCGAGACGGACTCGAATGCCTTCCGCTCGCAAGAGAGCCGCCGTGCGAAGCGCGTCGGCGCCGTCCCCTTCGCCGACGGCGATGACGGCCGCAAGAACGGGGGGATGCCCCGCGGGCTCCCGTTCCCGATCCCGAAGAAGCGCGGCCAGAAGCAGAAGCTCGGCCGCCGCCCCTTCGCCGCCGATTCCCGATGCGTCCATCCTGTGTTGGACGGCAGGATCCTTGCCGCGGTAACCGTACCGCTCGAACGCCTCTCTCGCTGCCGACTGAATGCTGCCCCTCAGCGCTTGATCCGGGCAGAAGGATTCGTACGTACCTTTGACATTCCGCATGTTCCCCATTCCTTTCCGATTGAAAATAAAAAACGCGCAGGACCTCTTGGTCCTGCGCGTTCTATGCCGCAGGGAGGCCAACGCGAGATGCGTTAGCCCTCCCTGATCCAATCAGGAAGTGCTAACGCTTAAGGAAGTAATAATGAAGTTGTTCGAGTACGATCGGGTTCATGGAGCCGATCCCCTTCCATTCATCATTGGAGTCATTATAGCGAATGGGAGTGAGGCTGGCAACCCGGAGCTTTCCCGCGAGCAAACCTGCCGGGAACGCCGTTCATCGAGGAACGAGGATTGCGCTAGATGCGGAAGTCCGCAGGCACTCGCCGGGCGGATCCGGTCTCCAGGGCGGCCGCGATCACGGCTCGGCGGACGTTCGCCACGACTTTCTCGTTGAAGATGCTCGGAATGATGTACGACTCGGACAGCTCCGTGTCCGTCACGACTTCGGCGATCGCCCTCGCGGCGGCCATCTTCATCGGCTCATTGATCTCGCGCGCCCGGCAGTCCAGCGCTCCGCGGAACACGCCGGGGAACACCAGCACGTTGTTGATCTGGTTCGGATAGTCGCTTCGACCGGTCGCGAGCACCCGCACATGCGGCGCGGCAAGCTCGGGATCGACCTCCGGATCGGGGTTCGCCATCGCGAAGACGATCCGGTCCGGTCTCATCTTGACGAGATCGTCCGCGTCGAGCAGTCCGCCCCGCGACACCCCGATAAATACGTCCGCGTCCCGGATGATCTCCTTCAGCTTGCCGGGCGCCGCTTCGACCTGGGGCTGGCGGGCGAGCCATGCCCACATGGGATGGTCGTATTCTCCGCCCCTTATGATCGCGCCGTCCTTGTCGACGGGCGCCAGTCTCGTTACGCCTGCCGCTAGCAGCATTTTACAGATGGATACACCGGCGGCGCCGATCCCGTTCACGACCACGCGAACGGATTCAATCGACTTGCCCGTCACCTTGAGCGCGTTCAGCAGTCCCGCCACGACGACGATGGCCGTGCCATGTTGATCGTCATGGAATACCGGGATGTCCAGCTCCCGCATCAGGCGGCTCTCGATCTCGAAGCAGCGGGGTGACCCGATATCCTCGAGGTTGATGCCGCCGAAGATGGGGCTGATCTGCTTGATCGTACGGATGATCTCTTCCGTATCCTGCGTGTCGAGGCAGATCGGGAAGGCGTCCACATCGGCTAGCTGCTTGAAGAGCATGGCCTTGCCTTCCATGACCGGCGCGGCGGCGTGCGGACCGATGTTCCCCAGCCCAAGCACCGCCGATCCGTCGGTCACGACCGCCACGGAATTGCGTTTGATCGTCAGGGAATAAGCCTTGGACTCGTCTTCGCGGATCGCCGCGCACACCCGGGCCACGCCCGGCGTATAGACCCGAGAGAGATCGTCGCGGTTCTTGATCGGCATGCTTGGCTGAATGGCGATCTTGCCGCCGAGATGAGCGAGGAAAGTGCGGTCCGACAGGTTGACGATGCGAACCCCGTCTAGGCGTCGCAGCGCCTCCACGATGCCGCTCTGCGAGGTATCGGCCGCCTGCACGGTGATATCGCGAACGGATTGGACGCGATCCGAACGAATGACGTCGATGGAGATGATGTCGCCGCCCGCCTCTCCGATGACGGTGGCGACCGCCCCGAAGCTCACCTTTTCGTGCAGCAGCTCCAGTCGAATGACCATACTGTTGAATGCCACGATGATCCTCCCGTTTTCTTGGACCTCCCGCTTTCGGGCGTAGTCCGGCGTTAAGACACCCGTTACTATAAAGTCCCTTCCAGCGGCTTGTCAATCGAATATGTCACCTAATTTCACATCAATCAATGGAGTATACCAATTCCGTCAATCCCGTTTCTGTCGTCGCCGGCTATCGCTCTCTATAATTAGTTTATACGGAAGCTAACCTACCATGGAAAGAAGGAGCAGCATGATTGAGATTCTGAAAGACCAGCAACCGATGACCCCGATGGAGAAGGGACAGCTTGAGAGCACGGTTTCCTCTATTATCGACAAGGTAAGAAGCGAAGGGGACGCGGCGCTCAAAGCCTTTCTCAAGCAGTTCGACAACGTCGAATTGGACCGGCTGAAGGCGACGCAGGAGGATATCGCCGAAGCGAAGAAGCAGCTGCCCCTGACGCTGCTGGACGACATGGCGTTCTCCATCGAGCGCATTCGCGCATTCGCGGAGGCGCAGCGGAGGACGCTGACTGAGTTCGAGCAGGAGATGATTCCCGGCGTGCATTTAGGCCAGCGCGTCATCCCGATAGAAGCGGTGGGCGCCTACGTGCCGGGAGGCCGCTACCCTCTGCTCTCCTCGGCGCAGATGGCGATTATCCCCGCGAAGGTCGCCGGAGTCTCGCAAATTCGCGTATGCACGCCGCCGTCGAAGGATGGCCGCATCCATCCGGCAGTGCTCGTCGCAGCCCATCTGTCCGGAGCCGACGAGATCTTCGCCGTAGGCGGAGCACAGGCGATCGCAGCTCTTGCTTACGGGACGGAGAGCATCCGCCCCGTCAACAAGATCACCGGGCCGGGCAACCGCTTCGTCACGGAGGCTAAGCGCCAGGTGCACGGCGTCGTCGGCATCGATCTGCTTGCCGGCCCGAGCGAAGTGCTCGTCGTGGCCGACGAGACGGCCAAGCCGGCTTATGTCGCGGCCGACCTGCTCGCCCAATCGGAGCATGACGTTCATACGCAGGCGATTCTCGTCTCGACGAGCCGTCCGCTTGCCCAAGCCGTGCTGGCCGAGATCGAGAGCCAGCTCGAGACGCTGCCGACGGCGGCGACGGCCCGCGCGTCGTGGGAGAACCGGGGCATCGTTATCGTGACCGATACGCTGGAGGAGGCGATCGACACGGCGAACGACCTGGCGTCGGAGCATCTGCACGTGCAGATCAAGGATGCATATCTGCATCGGGAGAAGTTCACGAACTATGGCTCGCTGTTCCTCGGCGAGGACGCGACGGTCGTCTTCTCGGACAAGGTATGCGGCACGAACCATATTCTCCCGACGAGCCGGGCCGCCAAGTATACCGGTGGCGTCTGGGTCGGAACGTTCCTCAAGGTCGTGACCTACCAGCGGGTCGATCGTGCCGGCGTGGAACGGCTGGCCCCGCACTGCGTGCGCCAGTCCCATCGCGAAGGATTGATCGGGCATCTGCGCTCGGCCAACATCCGGCTGACCGGCGAGCTTGACGCCAAGCCGGAGGCCGTTCAAGAGATCGGCCAGTTCTGATTCGGCCTATCCGCCGAGAGCCGCTCCGCCGCGATGGATATGCGACGGAGCGGCTTTTCTCTTGCACAGAAAGCGTTTATGTTAGGTTATGTTACCTAATAGGTCAATTAAGTGTACCAGTATCGTCAATTGAGTTGATATTCAGCCGCTGCGCCTGCTCTTATAATGTGAACAAAGGCTGTCATTCACTAGATCGGAGGTGAAGCACCATGAACGCTGCAGCCCGCAACGAAGCGAACGAAGCCGCGGCGATCCGCGCGCTACCCCACGACAAGGCCCGCACCTCCAACGCCAGGAAGCGGAACAAATGGCTCGTGTTCGCGGCCTTCGTGAGTCCCGCGCTTCTCTGCTTCTTATTAATTCAGATGATTCCGTTCGCGGTCGGAATTTCCTATTCCTTCACCTCGTGGAACGGAGTCAGCTCCGCCGTCGATTGGGTCGGCTTGGACAACTTCAAGCGAATATTCACGAGCGACGACAAATTCATGGATTCCTTTCTGTTTACGTTTCGGTTCACCGTCGTGGCCGTGCTGGTAAGCAACTTGATCGGTTTGGGATTGGCGCTTCTTCTTAACGGAGCGCTCAAGTCCAAGAACGCGCTGCGTACCGTGTTCTTCCTGCCGAACGTAATCGGCGGCTTGCTGCTCGGCTTCATCTGGCAATTCATATTCGTGAAGGGATTCGCGGCCGTAGGCAGCGCCACGAATCTTCCGTTCTTCCAACTGCCTTGGCTGGGAGACGCCAACACGGCCTTCTGGGGGATCGTGATCGTCTTCGCCTGGCAGCAGAGCGGCTATCTCATGGTCATCTACATCGCGGCATTGCAAGGCGTCGACAACTCGGTGATCGAGGCGGCCCGCATAGACGGCGCCGGGCGCCTTAGCGTGTTGCGGCGCATCGTGCTGCCGCTCATCGCGCCGGCTTTTACAATCTGCTTGTTCCTCTCGATGTCTCATGCGTTCAAGATTTACGATCTGAACTACTCGCTGACGGGCGGCGGTCCGTTCAATTCGACCCAATCGGTCGCCATGAACATCTATGCCGAAGCCTTTACGAATAATCACTACGGCGTCGGTTCCGCCAAAGCGTTCGTCTTCTTCATCGTCGTGGCGATCGTCACGCTGGCTCAGGTCATGATCACCAAGAAACGGGAGGTGGAGGCATAGGTGGATTCCAAATATACGGCCCGCACCTTCGTCGTCGAGACTATTGCCGTCGCGATCGGTCTCCTGTTCCTTGTTCCGTTCTACTTCGTGCTTATCAACGCGGTCAAAAGCAACGCGAACATCCTGCTGGACGCCGCGTCGCTGCCGCAAACGATCATCTTCGACAACTTCAGGCGGGTATGGTCGCTGCTTCATTTTCCGAGGGCCTTCTGGAACTCGCTGCTCGTTACGGTGCTCAGCAACTTGGGGCTGATCGTCATCAGTTCGATGGCGGCCTGGAAGCTGGCCCGGACTCCGGGCAAGGTCAGCCGGATCCTGTTCGGCCTTTTCGTGGCGGCGATGGTCATTCCGTTCCAGACGGTCATGATCCCGTTGGTCAAGCTGAGCGCGTCGCTTAATCTGGTGAACAGCATACCCGGGCTGATCTTCATCTACTTCGGCTTCGGCGTCTCGATGACTCTGTTCCTGTTCCACGGCTTCATCAAGACAGTTCCGAGGGAAGTGGAAGAGGCCGCGGACGTCGACGGGTGTTCCCCGTTCGGAGTGTTCTGGCGAATCGTGTTCCCGTTGCTGAAGCCGATCGTCATGACGACCGTAATCCTCAATACTCTCTGGATATGGAACGATTACCTGCTGCCTCGCTTGATGCTGCAGAGCTCGGATCTGCATACGATCCCGGTCGCGATGAGCGCCTTGTTCGCCCAATACAACAAGCAATGGGATCTCGGCCTCGCGGCTCTCGTGATCGGAACGCTGCCCATCCTCATATTCTCCCTTTTGCTGCAGAAACATATCGTCAAGGGCATCGCGGCAGGCTCCGGCAAGTAAATCCCGTTTCTCGATGCTCCGGCCCTCGGACATCGGCATGCTATGGCATTCATCGGTCGGATGTCTCATTCGGACTACGTATATCCTTTCTTGACGCGTATCGCGCAAGAGTGATATAGAGCAAGGAATGATAGATGAGCAACTACTAACAGGAGGTCGGTAGAGATGAAGCGTGTAGGGATGTTGAGTGTATCCATGATTGGTTTGGCAATGGCCGTGACGGCGTGCGGCTCGAACGGCGGAACGAACGACTCCGCGGCCCCGAGCGGCGCGGCGAGCAGTCAAGCCGCCGGAGAACCGGTCACGATCAAGGTCTTCCAGCTGAAAGTCGAGATCGCCGACAAGTTCGAGGAGATGGTCAAGGAGTTCGAAGCCGCGCACCCCGACATCAAGGTCGAGGCCGAGACGGTCGGCGGCGGCACCGGCTATATGGACGCGCTGAAGGCGAAGTTCGCTGCCGGCGAAGGTCCCGACATCTTCAACAACGGCGGCGCGAAGGAGATGCAGCTGTGGAAGGAGCATCTGGCGGATTTGTCCGACCAGCCGTGGGTGAGCCATCTGCTGCCGGGCACCGGCGACGGCATGACCGATACCGATGGCAAGCTGTACGGCATGCCGATGAATATGGAAGGTTATGGGTACCTGTATAATAAGGATCTGTTCGCCGATGCGGGCATTACGGAGCTGCCGACGACGCTGACGGAGCTGCAGGCCGCGGCGCAGAAGCTGCAGGATGCGGGCATTACTCCGTTCGCGAACGGTTTCGCCGAATGGTGGATTATCGGCAGCCATTTCACGAACGTAGCTTTCGGACAGCAAGAGGATCCGGCCGGCTTCATCAATCAGCTGAATGACGGCTCGGCGACCATCGATTCGAACCCGATCTTCCAGCAGTTCCAGAACCTGATGGATACGACGATGAAGTATGGCAACGAGAACCCTCTTACGACCGACTACAATACGCAGGTGACGCTCTTCGCTTCCGGCAAGACCGCCATGCTGCAGCAAGGCAACTGGGTCGAGAGCATGATTGCCGACATCTCGCCGGACCTGAACGTCGGCATCCTGCCGATGCCGATCAACGACGATCCGTCCTCCGATCGCATCGTGGCGGGCGTTCCGAACAACTGGGCGGTCAATAAGAACTCCGAACACCTCGAGGCGGCCAAAACCTTCCTCGACTGGATGGTCTCCTCCGAGGCGGGCCAGAAGTACATGACGGAACAGTTCGGCTTCATTCCGGCGTTCGACAACATCCCGACGGACAAGCTGTCGCAGCTTAGCCAGGATATTGTCGCATACACCAAGGAAGGCAAATCGATCCCGATGATCTGGACAAGCTGGCCGGACGGCGCCAACAAGGAATTCGCGGCCATTCTGCAGGAGTACTCGGCAGGCAAGATCAAATGGGACGAAGTGCTGAGCAAGATGCAGAGCACGTGGAATAGCCTGAAGGAATAAGCGAGACGCGAGAAGGAATGCCGATACCGGGCATTCCTTCTTCGACCGGCGGGAGCGCTGCCAATTCCCGGCTCCGTCTGTCCAATGCGAGTCAACTATCTTATACTGAGTATACTTTCGACAAGTTTCGATAGAAGGTAGGAGATACCGCGTTGATCCGGACGAGCCTGCGGAACAAGTTTTTCATCTTGCTGCTAGCCATCAGTGTGCTGCCTTTCGCTTTTTCCGTTTTGTTCACTTACGTGTATACGCGCGATTCCTTAAAGAATCAATTCTTACAGGAGAACGTAAATCTGCTTAGCCTAGGCAAGGTTCACCTGGAAAGCTATATGGACGAGCTGATGGACATCACGCTGTCGTTCTACAGCGATCCGAGCTTCATCGCTTTCCTGCGAACGGCCGACCGGGAGAACGACTACGAGACATTCTGGACGGTGCGGGACGAACTGACGCAGGTGCTGTACGCGAACGAGAACATCAGGCAGGTCAGCATCGCTTTAGTCAAGGACAAACGCAACATTCTGGTGACCAAGAGCCGGGTCGCCTTCTCCAGCATCACCGACGAGCAGCTCGCGGAATATGCCAAGGTCGACCGAAGCCCTAACCACGTTCACATCGAGACGGCGCCTGGCGAGACCACGGAGGGGGAAGCGGCGGGCAAGAGCTTCACGATTCTCCGCTCTCTGACCGACGCGCCTTCGAGCAATCTGCTAGCGTATTTCTCGATCGTGATCGCGCCGACGCAGGTAATGAGCATTAGCGACAAGCTGTACATGCAGGGAGAGGAGAACTTCTCGATTCTAACCTCCGAAGGCGATCCGGTATTCAGCTCGAACCCCGGCTACGAGGATCCGGATCTGCTCGAGCGCGTCCGGCTGGCTTCCGACAGCAGCGGCACTTTGGAATGGAAGCGGGACGACTTCCACGGCATCGTCATCTATGAGCGGATCTCGAAGGAGGACGGCGGCTGGATTCTGATGAAAAGCATGCCGTACGACAACCTTTACCGTCGCGGTCTGCACATCACCAAGATCAATATCGCCTTTGGAGTCTTCGGGATCACACTGGCCGTGCTGGCCGCGCTCTTCTTCTCCTACCGGATTACCTCGCCCCTGCGCATCCTGCTGGACAACATCCGGCGAATCGAGAAGGGCAAGATGCAGGTCGGCTTTGAGTCGCTAGGACACGACGAGATCGGAGTGCTCGGCGAGAGCTTCAAGCAGATGGTCGGGCGTATCAACCATCTGATCGACCGGGAGTACAAGCTTGAGATCGAGAACAAAACGAACCAGCTCAAGGTGCTGCGGTCGCAGATCAACCCTCATTTTCTGCACAACGCGCTGCAGACGATCGGATCGCTGGCCCTTAAGAATCACGGGGCGCAGGTGTACGCGCTTGTGACGAACTTATCCAAGATTATGCGATACAGCATGAACACCGAGGAGGACAAGGTATCGCTTATCCGCGAGATCAATAACGCGGAAGCATTTCTATTGCTGCATAAGGAGCGTTATCAGGACGAATTCGTCTACGCTCTCGACTTCCAGACCGAAGCCTGGAACGCGCTCGTGCCTAAGATGCTGCTTCAACCGGTCATAGAGAATTACTTCAAGCACGGCATGGTGCTCGGCGACGGCAAGGTCGGCATGATGCGGATCCAGGGTCGCAGGGACGGAGACAGCCTCGTCCTCGTCGTCTCCGACAATGGGAAGGGCATCCGGCCCGAGCGGCTGGCCGAGCTCCGGCAGGGCTTCACGGATGAGAGACGGGGCGGAACGGACGAAGAGACGAATATCGGCCTGCGCAATGTCTACTTCCGCCTGAAGCTGTACTACGGGCAGCGGGCCAGCCTGCGGCTTGACGACGCGGAGGAAGGCGGCCTGCGGGTGACGATGCGGCTGCCGATCGAGATCGATGCGGGAGGTGGAGCGAGATGAAGGCCATCATTATCGACGACGAGAAGCATGTGCGCGATGTGCTGCGCATGCTGGCGCAGTGGGAGAGCTTCGGCATTGACGAGGTGCTGGAGGCGAGAGACGGGGAAGAAGCCAAGAAGCTGATCGAGGCCCATCGTCCCGAGATCGTCTTCACCGATATGAACATGCCGAATTTGGACGGGATCGGTCTGCTCGAATGGCTGCGGAGGAACGCGGAGGGAAGCAAGACGATCGTCATCAGCGCGTACGACGATTACCATTACATGCGCAACGCGATCTTCTACGGGAGCTTCGACTACATCCTGAAGCCGATGGAAGCAAGCGTCGTGAACGAGACCTTGGCAAGGGCGGTGGAGGAATGGAGACGGGAAGCCGATAGCCGGTTGACGGCATTGGAGAAGGATCGCTTGGCCAGCGCCGCCAAGCCGCTGTATTGGGAGGGGCTTCTGTCCGGGCTGCTGAACCGGGCCCCGGCGCCGGACGCGGAGGAGAAGCTGGAGCGCGAATACGGCGCGGTTCCCGGAAGGGACGACTTCGCGGTATGGCTGCTGTCCGTGCGCGCGTATGCTGCCGTCCGCTTCGACGGGAATGTGGAGAGCGCTTTCGCCGCGTTGCTGCCCGTCTGCAACGACTGCCTGCAGGCGAACGGAGGAGGGATCGCCTTCCGCAACGTGGCGGCGAGGGACGAGCTAGCGATCCTCGCCTGGAATCCCAAGGATGGGGATGCTCTGGTCAGACAGCTGGCTGACGCGATCTGGCAGGCGGCCCGCATGAGACTCTTGCTCGCCGCGGGACGTCCGGCCAAGCAGCCGGCGGACGCCTACGATTCGGCCAGGCTTGCGCTCATGCGTTGCGACCTGCTTGAGGTCGCCCGGACGAAGCCGCCCGTCCGGGCCGAAGAGGTCGGCGCCCGTCCCGTGCTGCACCTTCTCGATTATGCCCCGGATCTGAAGTGGGCGCTGCAGAGCGGCAGCGCGGACGGCATGGACCGGTTGCTCGAGCGGATTTACGGCAAGCTTCGGGAAGCGGGGGGCATGACGCTTGAGCAGCTGGACAATTGGGAGAGCCAGTACGCCCTGCTGCGGGCCACCTGGCTGCAGGAGTACGGCATTCACGACAGCCGGGAGACGTCACGGGCCGACGGTTATTGGAAGGAGGACGGCTCGTTCTCCTTCGACCGGTTCCGAGAGGCGAAGCGGCGGCAGCTGCACGAACTGCTCCGGATGCTGCACGACGTGAGGTTCCGGAAGGAGCGCAACAGCATCCAGGATATCGAGGCTTATCTGCGGCAGAACTACAAGCGCGAGGTCACCCTTCAGGAGATCGCCGAACGCTTCTACCTAAGCCGCGAGTACATCTCTCGCAAGTTCAGGCAGGAGTTCGGCAAGACGATTACCGATTACGTCACTCAGGTTCGCATCGACAAGGCGAAGGAACTGCTCGAGAACCCGCATCTGAAGGTGTACGAGATTGCCGAATTCGTCGGCTATCAGAACGACAAGTATTTTATTAAAGTGTTCAAGCGAGCGGAGGGCGTCACTCCCAGCGAGTACGGGCGGGCCCGGGCGGAGGCGAAGCGGGCCGCCGCGGACGAAATTACGGCGGGCGGATGACGTCCGCCATAGCGCCTGCAGTTGAGGCTGCGGATCGTCCAGCGCAAGCGCCGTCACGCGAGCCGGGCCTCGGGAAGGAAAGACCAATGGCAACCAAAGCGAATCGACGTTTGGCCGCGGATGCGGCCTTGTTTTTTACGATAAGCGTATTGTTCTTCATCAGCATCACCTCGTTCGACCCGTTCGTCTCCTCCTATGCGGCGGCGCTCGGCATACCGGCCGCGCTTATCGGCAGCGTCGTGGGGGTCACCGGCCTCGCCTCGGCGTTCGCCCGGCTGCCGCTCGGCATCGCGTCGGGACTGCTCTCGCGGCGCAAGCTGTTCATTCAGGCCGGCTTTGCGCTCACCGCGGCCAGCTGGACGGCGGCCTATCTCGCGCCGGGCGCGGCTACGCTCTTCGCGGGCAAGCTGAGCAACGGTCTGGCGGGATCGACTTGGGTCATCTACACGGTGATGTTCACCTCTTATTTCGCCGCCAAGGAAGGCGCCAAGGCGATGGCGATCATCTCGGTCGCTTCGCCGCTCGGCTCGTTCGTCGGCTCGACGGCCGGAGGGCTCGTCATCCATGAGTTCGGGTACGAGGCCGGCTTCGCGGTGGCGATCTTCGCCGCCTTGCTCGCTCTAGCGCTGACCTTTTTCCTTAAGGACGGGGAGACCCGCGGCGGATCCTTCGATCGGAGTGCATTGTCGTCGCAGCTCGCGGACACCCGCCTTTGGATGATCGCGCTGCTCGGAATCCTCGTGCAGATGACAATGTACGGCACGCGCGACACGTTCACGCCGCTGATGGCTCAGCGCCTCGGTGCCGGGCCGATCGAGATCAGCTGGCTTGCCAATACGCACCTGGTGCTGTTCGCCCTCTCCACGGCGCTTTGTCCGTGGCTCTACCGGCGGCTTGGGCTCGCGAGGACAGGCGCGGCGGGTTTCGCGCTTCAGGGGCTTGCCATCCTTGCTATGCCCCTGGCATCCAGCCTGCCGGCGTTGTTCGCGTTGCAGGCCGTCGCGGGCGTCGCTTACGGCATGGCCTTCACTTTCCTGATGTCGATCGTTCTGGAGGGAGCGAAGCCGCAGGAGAAGACGACGCGAATGGGTTTTTTTCAAAGCTTGTACTCGGTTGGCGTGTTCGCGGGGCCCTTGCTGCTCGGCTTGCTCGTCGATAGAGCATCCGAGACGACGGGCTTCGCCGTTTGGGGCGCGCTGTCCGTGCTCGGCGGCGCGTTAACCGTCCGGATGCTGCGCGGCCGGAGACAATCAACCAAGATAAGGCCCGGACAGGGCGGGAGGAGAACGTTATGATTCGGCCGATCAGAACCATTAAATCGCTGGGCGAGGCGTACCGGCGGGGCGAACGCACGCCGGAGGAGGTCATCGCCTCCTGTCTCGCGCGCGCTGAAGCCTTGGACGATGCTTATCGTTCGATCATCACCATAACCCGGGAAGCGGCGCAGCGTCAGGCGGCAACGGCCGCTTCGCGGATGGCTGCCGGCGAGAAGGGGCCGCTGCTCGGGATCCCGATCACCGTCAAGGATAACATCGATACGGCCGGCATCCGGACGACGAACGGATCTCGGATTGACGGCGAGCGGGTTCCGGACCGAAGCGCGTCCGTCGTCGAGCGGCTGAAGGCGGCCGGCGCGGCGATCGTCGGCAAAGCGAACTTGTACGAATACGCCTTCGGCATCACCTCGGACAATCCGTTCTACGGGGCGGTCCGCAATCCCTGGGACGTTCGCTACATGGCCGGCGGCTCCAGCAGCGGTTCTGCCGCTTCGGTGGCGGCGGGATTTTGCCTCGGCTCGATCGGGACGGACACGGCCGGCTCGATTCGGGTCCCGTCTTCTTGCTGCGGGGTAGTCGGCCTGAAGCCGACTTATGGGCTGCTGCCGACGGACGGCGTCACGACGCTGTCCTGGACGCTCGATCACGCGGGCCCTATCGCGGGTAACGTTCTGGACGTCGCGCTGTTGCTGGAGGCGGCGTCCGGGCTGCCTTATACGGAAGCGTGCGGGTTGGATATCCGCGGGCTGCGGATCGGCGTTCCGAACGCATTCGTATACCGGCAACTTGAGGCTTGCGTGAGGGCCCGGTTCGAGGAGGCGCTCGAGACGTTCCGGCGTCTCGGCGCGGAGCTCGTCGACGTGGCCATGCCGTTCGCCGAGGAGGCGATCGAAGTGGCGACGGGAATCGCGACGCCCGAGGTCGGGTACGTTCATCGCTACAGGATTGCTTCGTCTCTCGAGCTGTACGGCGAAGGGGCGTCTGAGACGTTCGACCGCAGCCGGGCCGCGACGGCGCACGAATATATGGACGCGATGCGCCGGCGGGCCGAGATGACTCGCGGGCTGGACGTCCTCTTCGGCGACGTCGACGCGATATTGACTCCTACGATGCCGGCGGGGCCGACACGGATCGGGCAGCGCGAGGTTGTCTTCCCGGACGGAGCGATCGAATCGGTGGACGAGTGCATGATCCGGTTCACCTGCTTGTATGACGTGACCGGCCATCCGGCGATCTCGGTGCCGTGCGGGCTGACGAAGGAGGGCTTGCCGGTAGGCATGCAGATCGCCGCCGCTCATCGGCGCGAGGACCTTGCGCTCCGCCTAGCGTACGCCTACGAGCAAGAGGCTCTCGGCGGCTTTTACGCGGAACGGGAATCGCGCATCGGCATCGAACCGCTCGGGTAACCGAGCGGTTTTTCTGTGTTGATGTAAGGTTTTCTTCCACAATGATCAATGAAGTATACCGATTTCGTCAATTCCGTTTCTATAAGCGAATCCTTCGCTTTCTTATAATGGAGGCATAGAATCGGCGTCCGGCGTGAGCCGGCGTCGATCGGAAGCCGTTCATACTTCACGCAAAGGATGGTCATTATGGAGACGAGAAACGGCGCCATGCCGGAAGAAACGGGCAAGCCGGCGAACGGGGAGTCCAACGCGCAGGCAGACAAGGCCAAGACCGGCGCAAGCCGAACGGCTGCAACGTCCGCAACGAACCGGAGAATTAAGCAGAGCAATGTTTACTACGCGGATGCCGAAGACGTGAACATGATCGACACGAACGACGATTACGACTACATCCATCTGCCGGAGGGCCTGCAGCGGAAGCAGCGAATGACGGGGTTCGATCCGGCGTACAACAACATCGTCGATTATATCGTCAAAATTACCCGGCAAATCTGGAAAGAGAAAGATATCGGGCTGATCTACGAGACTTACAGCCACAACGTATCCGTGCATAAAGGCCTGCTGAACAGTCACGGAGTGAACGAGGTCGTCTCGGGCACGCTGCAGACGCTGCATGCTTTTCCGGATCGCAAAGGTCTCGGATGGAGCGTCATCTGGTCGGGCGACGACAAGGAAGGATTCTTTACTTCGCACCGGGGCAAATCGATGGGCACCAATATCGGCGACAGCCTGTACGGACCGGCGACGAACAAGAAGGTCGTGTTCCGGACGACGGCGGACTGCATGATCGTGAACAACAAGATCTACGAGGAATGGCTTGTGATGGATACGTTCCACATGGTGCAGCAGCTTGGGCTGGATCCGGTCGAGGTCGCCAAAGGCCTGGCCAAAGGCACGAAGACGCTCACGGCCCCGCTGCACTTCGGCTTTCCGGAGACGGCCGAGATCGGCTTGCCGCCGAAGCCTTACGTCCGGCAATTCGAGACTTTCGAGATCGGCGATTTTATGCTGGAGATGATCAACCGAATCTGGGAGCGCCGTTCGATCAACTACGTGAAGATGTTCTACGATCCGGGCGCGGTCGTCCATTACGTCTGCAACCGAGATCTCATCGGCTCGGCGGAGATCCAAGGCATGTTCGTCAGCTTCTTCGCCTCCATTCCGAACGGCAAGATGCACGTCGACCGCATTACCTGCAATCGGCGCGGATCGGATACCGACTGGGACGTGGCGGTGCGCTGGCGCGTGCAGGGCATCCATGAGGGAATGGGCTACTTCGGCAGGCCGAGCGGCAAGCCGATCGAGATATTCGGGGTTAATCATTACAAGGTAAAAGAGGGGAAAATCGTCGAGGAGTGGTTCCTGTTCGACGGAATTGACGTGCTTCGTCAGGTCTTCATGGAGACGGGCGGGGAATCCGCGGCCGGCACGGCTGGCACCGCTGGAGGAGACGGCAGCTTCCCAGGTGTCTCCTGAACCGGCGACGAGGGATCGACACGTCAAAGCAAAGAGACTGGCTTCGGTAGCGAGGGATGACCGAATGCCGGTCTCTTTGCCTTCTGGGGGTCGGCATTGGGTTTCGGGGCCAGGCCTGCAGCACCGGGCAGACCTAGCCCTTGCCGTCGGAGTTATAGGTGCCTAAGGATCGTCTCGGTCAATCGCCCGGCGATCGCCCGAGCCCCGGATGCAAGCTGCTGACGATTGAAGCGCAGCATGACGAACCGCTCGTCTGCGTCGGTCGCCTCCGCTAACCAGCCGGCCAATCCGCGCGCCTTGCGGTCGATTTGCAGCAGCAGGCTGACGCCTTCATCGTCCGGATAGAAGATGATCTCCAACTCGTCCAGCTGGCCTTGGAATTGCGAGGTCGGGACGAATTCGAACTCTTGAACGAACGGCTGCCCGTTGGTCTTGCCGTAATACGGAGAGTACTCGTTGGACACGTCGCGAAGCAGGAAGCCAAGCTCGCTGACCGCTTCCAGCACCGCGGCGCAATGCGGATGCGGCTGGACGTGCAGATAATCCTGATCCTTCGGATCGATCGCTTCTTTGATTTCAAGGCCGGTTTGAATCCAGACGGGAGTCCTTCCCAAGGTAACCGGAGTATGCAGCGGAAGCTGGAACGAGACGGGGAATTCATACGTTTGCTCCGCCTGCACGGTGAATCCTCCCGCCAACAGGACCCTGGAGATGGCCGCGTCCGATTCGATCTTCGAGTCGTTCTGTTCCTTCAAATATCGCGTCATCACGTAGGCGTAGACGTCGTCGACCTGCTGATCCACGCGACCGCCTTCGATGCGGACGATTCCGCTGAGCGTATCTCCCGCCGTCACCGCTTCTTGATGCAGCATGAGATCGACCTTGGCCGCGCCTATCCCTACGCTGGCGAGCATTCTTTTGAACATGGACATTCTCGCTTCTCTCCTCCTAATGCATATTACTTCTATTACGATAAGTGCGCTAAAGCGGTTTCATGAATGAAACCTCAAAAAGATTTAATGAGGCGTCGTTCGTCAGAGCTCGCGAAGCCGGAGCATTACACGTACCCGTTGCCGGATGAGCGGGATACGGTGGTCGAGTTTACGTTGATCGAGGAGGAAATCATCCGATAAAGCCGAACAGAAGCGGGGCACCTTCCTCAGAAGGTGCCCTCGGCCTGTTGAGGAGCTTCAACCGGCATTTTTGTTAGAAACGTTTCGCAACCTCCCTAGCATGTGCGATTGCTTTTTCCTTAATAGCCGGAGCCTTCTCCGACGATGCCGTTCCTTCGACCCAAATGGCCTCGACCGATTGAATCCCATAGAACTGCAGAACCTTATTCAGATAGCTGTATCCCATCTCGATCGGAGCAAGGGGACCTTCCGAATAAACGGAACCGCTAGCTTGAATGTGCAAGGCTTTCTTGCCGGACAGCAGGCCTACAGGACCGTCCTTGGTATATCTGAATGTTTTGCCCGGGATGGAAGTCGCATCCGTGTAGGCTTTCATAACGGGCGGAATCGAGAAATTCCACATGGGGGACACATACACGTACTTATCGGCGGCCACGTATTGATCCACAATCTCCTCCAGACGAGCTACTTTGGACTTCTCGGCATCGGACAGCTGATCGAAAGACGAACCCGACCGAAGCTTGCCCCAACCGCGCAAAACATCGGCATCGAATGGCGGAATATCCTCTTTGTACATATCCAAATGAACGATTTCATCCGTCGGATTGGCTTCGCGGTACGCTTCGATGAATTCGTTGCCTACCGCGAGGCTATAGGATTCCTGAGGATCAAGGGGATGCGCGGTGATGTACATTAAAGTTGCCATGAATCAAAACTTCCCTTCCTTAATTATAGTTAATTTACTTTCCATATTGATCTTATAAATATATAATTAATTTGTGAAGTACGCTCTTTAATGTGGTATAGTATGAAAAAAGGTACTGTAACGGAGGCCAACTCATGCAAAAGAACCCGGTCCAATGTCAATTCGTTGCGGCGCTGGATTCGATCGTCGGCAAGTGGAAGCCGATCATCCTGTATCATTTGCTTCAAGGCAAACCTTTGCGGTTCAATGAGCTCAGAAGATTGCTGCCCGATATCACCCAAAGAATGCTTACGCTCCATCTGCGCGAATTGGAGGAGGATGAGATCGTTAAACGAGTCATTTATCCGCAAATCCCGCCGAAGGTGGAATACTCCATCACGGAATACGGCATGACCTTATCCCCGATTTTGGAAAGTCTCCACCAATGGGGAAAGGCCCACGTCGAGCGAAAGCAGCTCAAGAAGGCGGAAAACGAACAAAAAGAAACGGACTAGCGTTCAACATCACGCTAGTCCGTTTCTTTTGATCGCTTACTCGATCATGTTTTTCGTCGTTTCATACATGCGGGCCGTGTATTCGTCGATCTCGTCCCGGGACATGCGCAGGCGAGCCTCGGAGGTTCCATAGCCGATCTCCGACTTGCCCCCTTCCAAGCCCTTGAAGATTCCGTCCGCGAAGGCATTCAAAGGTTCTCCGTGCACATGTAGACTTTGTCCGCCTAGATCCGTATTCACCGCCGGAGGAGCAATCTCGATGACCTCCACGGAGGTACCGGACAGCTGAAGCCTAAGGCTCATGGTGAAGGAATGAAGGGCCGCTTTGGTCGCCGAATAAGTTGGAGCCACCGCGAATGGCGTGAAGGCTAATCCGGAAGTGACGTTAAGAATAGCCGCCGAGCCCTTGGCCGCAAAATAAGGGGCGAACAGCATCGAGAGATGGATCGGCGCTTCGACGTTCGTTTGGATTTCTTGGTTGAGGGAGCCCCAGTCGTTCCTCGCATCCGCTTTTAACACGTTGAACCTCAGTTGAATCCCCGCGTTATTGACCAACACGTTCACGTCGGGATAATTCGTCGTCACCCAATCGAATAAGGCCGTTCGCTCGGATTCGATCGTCAGATCGCTTGTCCGGACAATAAGGCCCGGCAGCTTCTCCTTGGCCTTCTCCAGAACGTCCGCCCGGCGTCCCGTCACGATGACGGTATTCCCTGCTTTGATAAAGCGTTCGGCGAATGCGAGTCCGATTCCCGAACCGCCGCCCGTGATCAAAATCGTGTTACCGGATAACTTCATTTCCGTTCCTCTTCTCTTTGGTTGATTTGATTCATGTAACGGTCGATCTTAACGTCGATACCCGCGAGGGACTCCGTCATCGAATCGATATGGGCCTGTACGGCTTGCTTGTGTTTCTTCATCATCTCGAGCCGAAGATCGACGGTGTCGTCTCCTTGCGCTACCCAATCCATATATTGCTTGATGTCGCCTATCGGCATCTGCGTGTTTTTTAAACAAAGAATGATTTCGAAGAGAGCCAACTGACGTTCCGAGAAGAGCCGTCTGCCGGCTTCGTCGCGTTCGATAAAGGGCAATAAACCTTTCTTCTCGTAGTAGCGTATTGTTGACTCCGGTATGTTCCATCTGGCTGCCGCTTCGCCTATCGTTACATATTTCATGTGGAGGCCTCCCATTCGGCTTTCCTGTCGACAGGATTAGGATACGACTTAAACCATGGTTTAAGTCAACGGCAATTAATAAAAAAAGCCTCGAACGAGTCATCTTCCGAGGCTGCATGTCTATCGCTTAAGCGAAAGTTTGCCGAGAAGCCTTGTTACTAGATTTGACCACAAGAAAACCGCCTTGGGTACAAGGCGGTTTATTGAGCTATCTTGAGCCATCGTTCTCAAATGAACTCTAAATAGCGACGATTCCACATCTTTTCATAAAAACCGATCGTCTCTACTGCAGACATAAACGAATTGTTTAATGTGGAGGTTGCGTTTTTGACCATATGGTTTCGGTAACCCAGACCATGGGCAAATTTGATGGTGGCATCCATGCAGTATTCCGTTTGGGCACCGCAGAATTCGATACTGTCTACATTTAATTGATCTAAGGTTTCTTTTAAGTTCGTTCTGTAAAAAGAATTTGCGTGCGTTTTTTCGATCAAATAATCTTGTTCTTGAACATCGAGTTCAGCATGAATGGCCCATTGTTCCTCTCCATGTACCAATTCCTCATCACAGTGCTGAACAAAAATAATCGGTTTATTCCCCTTTCGGTACAAGGAGATTCTTTCATTGACCGTAGTCAGCAATTTTTCCAATTCGAACAAAGGCTCTTTGTCGTGACAGACACCATTTTGCAAATCGATGACCATTAAAACGTCCGCACCCATTCCCATCCATTTCACCTCATTATTTATCTTAAGCTATAAAATAGGATTATATCATTTTTTTGCTGAACGATCTGACCAGAAGTCAAAACGTTATTAAAAAGATACCCAAGCTTCATCGAAGCGTGGGTATCTCCTCCATCCATAAGGCGTAATGCTGCCCGACATGGGCTTCGTTCGTATGATTCCGCGTAATCTCGATATGTTCAAATCCATAGAACGGGCCGTTGAAGCCCCTCCAGAAATCAAGGTCCTGCAGCGTCGGGTACGCTTCCAGAGAAGGATATCCCTCCGCCGAGCGAAGCGGTTGGAAGCGGGCTTTGCCGACAAGCGAGGTCCGGTAGCCGGCGGTCTGGAAGTCCTCGGATATGCGTCCGCAGCGGGTATTTTCTTCGGCTTGTCGATCTTCGCCGTATCGTTGCTGCTGGGATGGGTCGTCAAGCTGGCCAATGCGAGAGGAGGCAAATAAGATGGGCAACCGGGAGTACTTGGGCAACGGCTTGAGTCTTATCCCGAAGGACTTCCAATGGTTGGGCTATTGCTCGGAGGAGGATAAACGGGTCCTTCTTTTGTTCAATTTATAGAGGACCGTCGCCAACACGGCAACGAAGACAACCAGCAGCAGATAGAGACGGTTATGGCCCGCGGCCGACAGCACGCTGAAGGAGACCGAGGACAGCACCAGGCCATAGATCATGTTGCCGATCGTCGTCGCGAGAACGAAGTGCGACGTGCGGATCGAGCTTAATCCGGATGCGATATTGATCAAGTTCGTCGGCATAAACGGCAAAATCCGTCCGGACAATACGAAGACAAAGCCGCTTTGCTCGATTTTCTCCCGGAAGGGCTGCAGCTTCGAACGGGCGAACACGTCATGGAACAAATGGCGGATCGATAGGAAGACCAGCGTGCTGCCAATGACGCTGCATAGGCAACCGTAAAAATAACCGGCCCAGAACCCGAACAGCGTAATATTCGCCGTGATCACCAAGATCAGCGGGATGAAGGTGAAGATGTTCTGTAGCGTCATGATGACGAGCATGATCAGCAATAAGAGCGCGACATTATCGTGAGCCAGCTCTCGGATCTTGTCCGGCGTGATGTCCGAGACGGTCAAGCCGCTGTTCTTCAAGACGAGAAACAGGACGACTATGAAGGCGACATACCCGACCGCGCGGATAAGCAGTTTGCGTTTATTCATGATGCGATGTGCTCCTTTTGTGCATCTGCACGATATCTTTTCTATTATAAATCATTTTCCGATGTGGGTTATTTAAAGAATTCATTCAGATAGGATAGAATGAAGGTATTCGGAATTCGGACCTTATGGAGAGTTCCGTCCGGAATAGGGAATCAAATTCGGCTTACGGCAAGCTAAAGTCCAGCGGTATGATGTCAAGTCCCTGATTCATGTGAATTGGAAATTTTGTTGGCACTTAAGCGCTGGAGTCAGGGAAAAAGACAGCACCAAACTAAACCCAGTCGAAAATCAGGCACCTACCAGA
>Ga0065721_10049344_pt1 | contig 36705 bp, 29 predicted proteins | sample Mesricmetagenome_FD_59108 | JGI IMG/M metagenome (GOLD analysis project Ga0065721, IMG submission 59108) | Mesophilic microbial community from rice straw/compost enrichment Sample: eDNA_1 v2 (version 2) | ecosystem: Engineered > Solid waste > Grass > Composting > Bioreactor | place: USA: Davis... | reverse complement strand
CTGCCGTGGCGGACGCGGCAGGCCGCTGCGGTCGCTGTAATCGACGGCGCGCCCGCGCGGCCGAGGCTCCTGCCCCGTGAGGGCATTGGCACAGGCCACATCGAGAACGGTCGCGCCCGCCACGGCCCCGAAGGCTATCGCGACCCGGTCACGATGCGCCTTCGGATCGCGCAGGGCGCCGCCGAGAGTCGCAAGATCGAGCGCATCGCCGGCCACACGCCCCCAGATCCAGGGCGTCGGATCCCGCTGCGCCAGGATGCCGATTCCGGTGGCGATCTCGCGCATGCCATAAGCCCGGATGAGGCGCTCGTGGCTCTCCATGCCAAGCCAGCGCGCCATGCTCCTGGCCCCCAGCACTTCGGCGGCGCCGAGCGCGAGGCTGAACCAGCCCAGCCCGCGGGCCATCGTCTCTGCGGAGGCCGACGAGCGGCGACGGGAACGGTCGTGTCTGTGGTGGGCCATGGGACACCTCACTGGGGCTTGAGGACGACCTTGACGCAGCCGTCCTTCTTGTCGCGGAACGTTTCGTACATCTGCGGTCCCTCTTCGAGGCCGACCGTGTGGGTGATCACGAAGGAGGGGTCGATCTGCCCTTCCTGGATCCGCCGCAGCAGGTCGTCGGTCCAGCGGTTCACGTGGGTCTGGCCGGTGCGGATCGTCAGCCCCTTGTTCATGGCCGCTCCGAACGGGACCTTGTCGAGGAGCCCGCCATAGACGCCCGGCACGGACAGGACGCCCGCCGGGCGGCAGACATAGATCATCTCCCGCAGGACGTGGGGCCGGTCGGATTCGAGCATCACGGCCTGCTTGGCGCGGTCGAGGATCGTGTCGGGATGCGTCATCGACACATGCGCCTCCATGCCGACCGCATCGATGCACTTTTCAGGGCCTTTGCCGCCGGTCAGCTCGTTGAGGCGCTCGATCACGCTTTCTTCCTGGAAGTCGATGGTGATCGCGCCGCCCGCCCGCGCCATGCTCAGGCGCTCGGGGATGCGGTCGATGGCGATCACCTGCCGGGCGCCGAGCAGGAGGGCGCTACGGATCGCCATCTGGCCGACCGGACCTGCGCCCCAGATGGCGACCGTGTCGGTCGGCTCGATGTCGCATTGCACGGCCGCCTGCCAGCCGGTGGGGAAGATGTCGCTCAGGAACAGGACCTTCTCGTCCGGAATGCCGTCGGGGATCTTCACATGCGTCGTGTCCGCATAAGGCACGCGCAGATATTCCGCCTGCCCACCCGCATAGCCGCCGGTGAGGTGGGTGTAGCCGAACAGGCCTGCGGTCGTGTGGCCGAAGACCTTGGCCGCGAGATGGGCGTTGCGGTTGGTGCGCTCGCAGACCGAGAAGTTGCCGCGCCGGCACTGGTCGCATTCACCGCAGATGATCGTGAAGGGGATCACCACCCGGTCTCCGACCTTCAGGTTCCTGACGGACGATCCGACTTCGACCACCTCGCCCATGGTCTCGTGGCCCATGATGTCGCCCTTTTCCATGCCGGGCATGAAATGGTCGTAGAGGTGCAGGTCGGAGCCGCAAATGGCGCAGCTCGTCACCTTGATGATCGCGTCGCGCGGCTCCTCGATCTCCGGATCGGGAACCGACTCGCAGCGAATATCCCCTTTCCCGTACCAGCGAAGCGCTTTCATTCCCGTCTCCCGTCACCGCGCGAGGACCGGCCGGGCTGCGGCCGGTGAGCGCTAAGGAAGACTGTCTGAGAATGGTTGCGTTCCCTCGCGGCCCGAAATTTCCGCTCCGGCCCGCGGGAGGACAAGGCTCACAGATGGGCCGGAAGCCCCCGGATGAGTTCGGCCAGGGCGGGCTCCAGGACCCGGTAGGCGGCATCCTCCACGTCGAACCACTGGGCCTCGCGCTGGCCCTTCTCGCGCCAGGTCTTGAGCTGCTTCGACACCTCGAGCGGATAGACCTCGACCCGGCACAGGTCGAAATGCTCGGTCCGGCGCTTCCAGTATTCGTAATGCCCGATGGGCTTGTTCTGGATGGATCCCTTGACACCCGCCTCCTCGACGGCCTCCTGGGCGGCCGCCTTGTGGGGCTTCTTGCCCTTCATGGGCCAGCCCTTGGGGATGAGCCAGCGCTTGGTCTCCCGCGAGGTGACGAGAAGCACCTCGACCTTTCCGTCCTTGATCCGGAACGGAAGGGCCGCGACCTGGCACAGCTCGCCATTGGGAAGACTGATGGTTTTCTTGGGCATTCTCTGCTGAAGAAGAGCTCTCTTGAGGTGAGGGCCCAAATCTGGTTGATTTGAGCCGGCTAATCAACAACGAAACCGCAAAGTTCCGAACTCTCCGTCGGAACGGCGGTTCCTGACCGTACACATATCGACATGAATGCCCGGCAACGGCCGACCGGGCAGATTCGGTCCGGGGGCGGATATTCGACCATGCAAGACGATCTGAACACGCGTTTCGAGGCAGCCTGCGCGGTCGCGCGGGAGGCCGGGGCCCTGGCCCGCCAGCGGTTTCTCGAGCGGCCCCGCTCGCAGCAGGCGGACATGAAGGGGCCGCAGGACTTCCTCACGGCCACGGATTCCGAGGTCGAGGAGCTCATCAGGAGCCGCCTCCTGGCCCTTTTCCCGCAGGATTCCTTCTTCGGCGAGGAGGGTGGCGGCTCCTTCGAGCGGGACGTGTGGGTGGTGGATCCCATCGACGGGACAGCGAACTTCGCCCGCGGCATCCCGCATTTCGCCGTCTCCATCGCGTTCCTCCGGGACGAGCGGGTCGAGATCGGCGTCGTTCTGGACGTGATGCACGACGAGCTCTACACGGCCCGCCGCGGCGGCGGCGCGACCCTGAACGGCAAGCCCATCCGGGTGAGCGGGCTCGCCAATATCCGCCAGGCCACCGTGGAGGCCGGCTGGTCTGCCCGACTGCCGTCCGAGCCCTATCTGGCCATGGTGGAGCGCCTGAAGCAGACCGGCGTCAACGTGCGCCGCGGCGGCTCCGGGACCCTCGGGATCGTCTATGTGGCGGACGGCCGGATCGACGCCTATTGCGAGCTCCACATCAATGCCTGGGACGTCCTGGCCGGGCTGCTGATCGTCGAGGAGGCCGGTGGCTGGACGAACGATTTCCTGGCCGGTGATGGGCTCCGCAGGGGAAACCCGGTGCTCGCCTGCACGCCCGAGCTCGTCGGTCCGGTCACGGCCGCCACGGGAATCGGCATCGGCAAGGCGGCGGCCTGAGCCGGCCGCATGCCGTCTTCTTGTCCACAGGCAGGGGATCATTTTCGCCCGCAAAACCGGGCTTCCGCATGATCCTCCGAAAGACGCATCCAAGGGTCTTGACCGGCGGGCCTAATGATTGGAGCTTAGCCGACCAAGAAAAACAAAATACTATCCACATGGGAGGATCCTCGTGAAACTGAAGAAGACTTTCATTGCGGCCACGATGCTGGCAGGCGCCACGGCCCTGTCATTCCTGTCGGCCGCCTCGGCCCAGGCCCAGGGCGCGCTCGTGATGTATTGCGGCGTGCAGGAGGAATGGTGCCGGGCCATGACGACCGCCTTCGAGCGGGAGACCGGCATCAAGGTCTCGATGACCCGCAAGAGCTCGGGCGAGATCTACGCCCAGGTCAAGGCGGAGGCCGCCAATCCCCGCGCCGACATCTGGTGGGGCGGCACGGGCGACCCCCATATGCAGGCCGCCGAGGAGGGCCTCACGGTCGAGTACAAGTCGCCGAAGCTCGGCGAGCTCCAGGACTGGGCGGTGCGCCAGTGGGAGCAGTCCAAGAACCGCACGGTCGGCATCTATTCGGGCGCGCTCGGCTTCGGCTACAACACGGAGCTGATCAAGTCGAAGGGCGTCGCCGAGCCGAAATGCTGGGCCGACCTGCTCAATCCCAAGCTGAAGGACGAGGTCCAGATGGCCGACCCGAACTCCTCGGGCACGGCCTACACGCTGCTGGCGACCATCGTCCAGATCATGGGTGAGGATAAGGGCTTCGACTACCTCAAGGCCCTGCACAAGAACATCAACCAGTACACCAAGTCGGGCGCCGCTCCGGCCAAGGCGATGGCGCTCGGCGAGACCACGGTCGGCATCGCGTTCATGCACGACATCGTGACGATGATCGTCGACAAGGCTCCCGTGAAGGTCGTCGCCCCCTGCGAGGGCACGGGCTACGAGATCGGCTCCATGTCGATCATCAAGGGCGCCAAGAACATGGACAGCGCCAAGAAGTTCTACGACTGGGCGCTGACCCCCGCCGCGCAGAAGCTCGGCGCGGAGGCCAAGTCGTACCAGGTGCCGTCGAACAAGAACACGCCGGTTCCGCCGCAGGCGCCGAAGCTCGACGAGATCAAGCTGATCAACTTCGACTTCGCGAAGTACGGCTCCTCCGAGGAGCGCAAGCGGCTTCTGTCCAAGTGGGACAACGAGGTGAAGAACCTGCCGAAATAGTCGGCCCGGTCTTCCGTTCGGCGAGGCCCGAAAAGGCCTCGCCGCTTTTTTGTCATTGGTGAACACCCCTGGCGGAGGGCCTCGATGCCCTTTTCGGGGTTTCGTGCGAGGATGGATATGTCGCGGGCAACCCTCGGCTGGATCGTCCTGGGCTGGATCGGATACGCGCTCCTGCCCTGGTATGGCTTCGATCGCGCTGCCGCCGTCGGCTGGACGGACGCTCTCGTGGGTGGTTCGGGCCTCGTGCTCGGCCTGAAGGGCGCGTGGTGGCTCCTGCCGGTCATCGTCCCGCTCCTCATGCTGCTGCGCCCCGCCGTGCGGCCGGACCCGACCTCCCTGGCCGACTGGCTGACCGGGGCGGGCATCCTCGGACTCCTGCTCATCCTGCTGCAGGGCTTCTCCATCGGGCTCAACGGCTGGACTTTCGAGTTCCTCAAAACGCTTTTCGGGGAGCCCGGGCCGCACCAGGCCGGCATGGGCTACGGCGCCGCGCTCACGGCCGCCGCCTTCCTCATCCTGCTCTGCCACGGGCTCGCGGCCCGGGGCTGGTGCCGGGGCGACGCCTTCGTGACCTCGTCCATCGGCGTGGTCATCGCCCTCATCATCGTGTTCGTGTTCTTTCCCGTCACGACCATCCTGGCCAGCGCCTTCGCGGACGATGCGGGCCGTTTCGCCCCCCTGGTCTTCCTGGAGAAGTTCGTGGACCGGTCGATCTGGGGCCTCGACTGCCTGACCGGCGACCTGCGCTGCGGCGTCGCCTGGAACACGCTTTTCCTCGGCATCCTGGTGGCCTTCGGAACGACCGCGCTCGGCCTCGCCTTCGCGCTGATCGCCACGCGCACGAGCTTCCGCTTCAAGAAGCTGCTGCGCGTCATGAGTGTCCTGCCGATCATCACGCCTCCCTTCGTGATCGGCCTCGCGCTGATCCTGCTCTTCGGCCGCTCGGGCGCCCTTTCGGCCGTCCTCTACGACTGGTTCGGCATTCCGCGCTCCCGCTGGATCTACGGCCTGCCCGGCGTCTTCATCTCCCAGCTCCTGGCCTTCACGCCCATCGCGTTCCTGGTGCTCATCGGGGTCGTCCAGGGCATCAGTCCCACCCTCGAGGAGGCCTCGCAGACCCTGCGGGCGAAGAGCTGGACGACCTTCCTTACGGTCACGCTCCCGCTCATGCGGCCGGGCCTTGCCAACGCGTTCCTGCTCGGCTTCGTGGAGAGCCTCGCCGATTTCGGCAACCCCCTCGTCCTCGGCGGCAACTACGAGGTGCTGTCCACCAAGATCTTCTTCGCGGTGGTCGGTGCCCAGCAGGACCAGGGGCGCGCGGCCGTCTTGTCGATTATCCTGCTCGGCTTCACGCTCGGGGCCTTCTGGCTCCAGCACGCCTGGCTCGGCAAGAAGGTCTACACCACGGTCACCGGTAAGGGCGACGCGGGCATTCCGCTGCCGCTGCCGCGCCGGGTCGCGCTCGCGTCCTATCTCACGGCGATCCCCTGGGCCCTGTTCACCCTGGTGGTCTACGTGGTCATCGTCGTGGGCGGCTTCGTGCGCTCCATGGGTCGTGACTACACGCCGACCCTTGACCACTTCCTCACGGCCTTCCGGATCGAGCGGACCGAATGGGGCCTCTATTTCTCGGGCTCCGCCTGGGATTCGTTCTTCGCCACCGTGAAGGTGGCGGCGCTCTCCGCGCCGCTGACCGCCGCCATCGGCCTGCTCACGGCCTATCTCCTGACGCGCCAGCGCTTCTCGGGTCAGCGCGCCTTCGAGTTCGGCACGCTCCTGAGCTTCGCCATTCCGGGCACGGTCGTCGGCGTGTCCTACATCCTGGCCTTCAACGTGCCGCCCATCGAGATCACCGGCACGGGTTTCATCCTGGTGATGTGCTTCGTGTTCCGCAACATGCCGGTGGGCGTGCGCTCCGGCATCGCGACCCTGAGCCAGATCGACAAGAGCCTCGACGAGGCCTCCCTGACGCTGGGTGCCCGGTCCGCCACCACCATGCGCCGGGTCGTGCTGCCGCTGCTCCGCCCCGCCATCGTGGCCTCGCTGGTCTATTCCTTCGTGCGTGCAATGACCGCGGTGAGCGCCGTCATCTTCCTCGTCACGGCGGAATACAACATGGCCACGACCTACATCGTCGGCCGCGTCGAGGCGGGTGAGTTCGGCCTTGCCATCGCGTATTCGACGGTGCTCATCTTCGTGATGCTCCTGGCGATCGTCGCCATCCAGTTCGCCGTCGGCGAGCGGCGCCTGGGGCGCCGCAGCGCCGGCACCAATACTGCTCCCATCGCCGTCCAGGCCGCGCCATGAACCAGATGTCCCACGTATCCTCCCTCTCCGTCCCAGGTGCCACGCGAGCGACCCGCAAGGAGGCGGCCTCCGTGGAGTTCCGCAACGTGACCAAGCGCTACGGCAAGGTCACGGCGGTCGACAGCGTGTCCTTCTCGATCGCGCCCGGGGAGCTCGTGACCCTGCTCGGTCCCTCCGGCTGCGGCAAGACCACGACCCTGCGCATGATCGCCGGCCTCGAAATGGCGAGCGAGGGCCAGATCCTGATCGGCAACCGGGACGTCACGAACCTCTCGGCCGCCGACCGGGACGTGAGCATGGTGTTCCAGTCCTATGCGCTCTTCCCGCACATGTCGGTGCTGGAGAACGTGGCCTACGGCCCGTCCGTGCAGGGTGTCCCGAAGAAGGACGCCCAGGCGATGGCCATGGAGAAGCTCGGCCTCGTGGGCCTGACGGGCCTCGAGAAGCGCGCGCCTTCCGAATTGTCCGGCGGCCAGCAGCAGCGCGTCGCCGTGGCGCGCGCCCTCGTCCTGGAGCCGCAGGTCCTGCTCTTCGACGAGCCCCTCTCCAACCTCGACGCCAAGCTGCGGCGGCGGGTGCGCGAGGACATCCGCGAATTGCAGCAGAGCCTGAACCTGACGGTCGCCTACGTGACTCACGACCAGGAGGAGGCGCTCGCGGTCTCCGACCGCATCATCGTGATGTCGAATGCCCGCATCGCCCAGACAGGCGCCCCGCGGGAACTCTACGAAGAGCCGGCCGACCTGTTCGTGGCCGACTTCATCGGCGACGCGAACATCCTCGACGGCACGCTCCTCGACCGGGAGGGCACCGAGGCGCGGGTGCGCATCGGCGGCATGGTCCTCACCCTGCCCCATCGCGGCGCAAATCCGGGCCCGGTCAAGCTCGCCGTGCGGCCCGACGCCGTCCTTCTGGAGGAAGGCCCGGCCGGAGACGGGGTCCTGGCCGGCACGGTCCGGAAGGCCTCCTATCTCGGGACGCAGGTGGAATACGACGTGGAAAGCCCCATCGGCACCCTGTTCGTGGTGCAGTACGGCCGCAAGGAGCCCATCGCTCCGGGCACGCCGGTCTCGGTCACCCTGACGCGCCAGCGCGGCGTGGCGCTTATTCCCAACGCCTAATCGCCCAACGCCTGACCGCCCAGACCTGATCGGCTCCTTCGCACCTCACCCGCCCCTGGCGCCGGGGCGGGTTTTCGGTTTATGGCATCGGCAATGACCGGCAGCCCGGAGGCGCCTTTGCAGCGTCGCCGGACACAACCGCACGACGAGAGTGGATTCGATGCTCAAGGCCCTGATTTTCGACATGGACGGCACCCTCGTCCACAGCGATCCGGTTCACCTTCAGGCCTTTGCGGAAGTGCTCGGGCCTGAAGGTGTCGTGATCGACGACGTGGTGTTCCGCAACTCCATCATCGGCCACACCAACGAATCCATCTTCGCGACCCTGCTGCCCAACCATTCGGTTTCCGAGCACGAGGAATTCGCGCGGCAGAAGGAAGCGGCCTTCCGCAGGCTTGCGACGGAGCTCAAGCCCCTCGACGGGCTGCCGGAACTCCTCGACTGGGCGGATTCGAAAGGCATTCATATCGCCCTCGTGACCAACGCGCCGGTCCTGAACGCTACCCACATGCTCGGCATCATCGGTGTGGCGGAGCGGTTCATCGTCAAGGTGACGATCGAGGATGTCGTCCGCGGCAAGCCGGACCCCCTGCCTTATCTCACGGCCCTGGAGAGGCTCGGGATCGAGGCCCGGGACGCGATCGCTTTCGAGGATTCGCCGTCCGGCATGAAGGCCGCGAAGGGAGCGGGGCTGTTCTCCTTCGGCATGCTGACGGGCCTGACCACGGAGGTGATCACGGCCGCGGGGGCCGACTGCACTATCGCGGATTTCCACGATCCCGCCCTCTGGGACATTCTGGAAGAGCGGGCCCGCGCCTGAGCCGCGCGGCTTTAAGATCCTGATTTTTCGAGCATCTTTTCACTCAAAACCGGTTCTTATTTTTGCGTCCGATGCTTTAGGCCGCGTCCGATTGCCGCTCGTCGGGCTGTCCGTCCGTCTCGTCGAAAAGGCGGCGTGCCTCCAGGATCTGGTCCCGGTTGCGGATGGCCCAGTCGCCGAGGCCACGCACCGTTTCGAGCAGGGAGCAGCCGAGCGCCGTCAGGCGGTATTCGACTTTGGGCGGAATCGTTGGGTAGACCGTGCGCTGCACCAGCCCATCGCGCTCCAGGCCGCGCAGGGTCAGGGTCAGCATACGCTGCGAAATCCCTTCGACGATGCGGCGCAATTCGTTGAAGCGCTTCGGCCCGCTGCCGAGCTGGACGACCACCTGGACGGTCCACTTGTCGCCGACCCGGGACAGGATCTCGGTCACGGTCCGGCAGTTGGTGGGCACATGGATGTGACTGGGTGTCAAAAAAGTGCCTCCTTGCGGCTGGCTCCAAAAGTTACTTTATGAGCCTCGGTAACAAAACGGAACTTAGTTGGTTTTCCGTTTCATGCAATCCCGAGGAGACTCCATGTCGCTGAAGCTTCACACGATCATCGCCAGCACGCGCCCCGGCCGGGTCGGCCCCGCCATCGCGCAGTGGTTCAATGACTTTGCCGCCGAGCACGGCAAGTTCGACCCGGTTCTGGTGGATCTTGCCGATTTCGACCTGCCCGTCTTCAACGAGCCCGAGCACCCGCGCCTGAGGAATTACCGCCACGCTCATACCAAGGCCTGGAGCGAGAGCGTGGCCTCTGCCGATGCCTTCGTGTTCGTCACGCCCGAATACAATTACGGCCCGCCGCCCTCGCTTCTCAACGCCCTGAACTATCTGGCCGTCGAATGGGCCTACACCCCCGCCGGCTTCGTCAGCTATGGCGGCGTCTCGGGCGGTCTGCGTGCCGTTCAGGTAACCAAACAGATCCTCACCACCTTCAAGATGATGCCGATTCCGGAAGGCGTGCCGATGCCCATGGTGTTCCCGCACCTGGAGAACGGGAAGCTGAAGCCCGAGGAGATCTACAAGACATCCGCCACCATGATGCTCGACGAGATGCACAAATGGGCGGAGGCGCTCAAGGGCCTCCGCAGCCAGCACAAGGCATCGCTGCAGACGAAGGCCCAGGCCGCGTAATCACGGGAACGACCGTGCTCAAAAAGGTGCCGCTGCGAGGAGCAGCGGCGTCTTTTCTTTTCCAGCCCGCTCGGTGGCGGCTTATAGCCGGCCCGCAAGCGCGGTCTCGTAGAGCCCGCGGGCGCTCTCCTTCGTGATCGGGACCGGGTTGCCGCCGGCCGTCGGATCCTCCGGCGCCATGGCGGACATCTCGTCGAAGCGGGCCGCGTCGATCTTCAGGCCGTCCAGCGTGTGCGGCACGCCGAGATCCTTGCGCAGCTTCAGCACCCAGTCGAGGAAGGCCTGGAAGCTCGGCTCCAGCCCGATATAGGCGGCGAGCCGCTCGATCCTCTGCTCGATGGCCGCGCGGTTATAGACCAGCACGTAGGGCATGAAGACCGCGTTGGTGAGCCCGTGATGAGTGTCGTAGAGCGCGCCCGCCGGATGCGACAGGGCGTGGATGGCGCCCAGCCCCTTCTGGAACGCGGTGGCGCCCATGGCGGCGGCCGACATCATGTTGGCGCGGGCCTCGATGTCCCGGCCATCCTTGTAGGCCCGCGGCAGGTATTCCTTCACGAGGCGGATGCCCTCCACGGCGATGCCGTCCGCCATCGGGTGGTAGCCCGGCGCACAATAGGCCTCGAGGCAATGGGCGAGCGCGTCGAGCCCCGTCCCGGCCGTGATGTGGGGCGGCATGCCGACCGTCAGCTCCGGGTCGCAGATCGTGATCCTCGGCATCATGAGCGGATGGAAGATCACCTTCTTGGTGTGGGTCGCCTCCTGGGTGATGACGCCCGCGCGCCCCACCTCCGAGCCGGTGCCGGCCGTGGTCGGAACCGCGATGATCGGCGCAATCCCGTTCGGATCCGCGCGGGTCCACCAATCGCCGATATCCTCGAAATCCCACATGGGCCGCGTCTGGCCCTTCATGAAGGCGATGACCTTGCCGGCATCGAGGGCCGAGCCGCCGCCGAAGGCCACGACGCCATCGTGCTGGCCGGCCCTCAGGGCTTCCAGGCCCTTGTAGACATTGGTCTCCACCGGATTCGGCTTGATGTCCGAGAAGATCGCGGCCTTGAGGCCCGCAGCCTTCAGGGCCTCCAGGGCGTTCTTCGTCATGGGCTGGGTGGCGAGGAACGGGTCCGTCACGATGAGCGGCGCCGTCATGCCGACCGATTTGCAGGCCTCGGCCAGTTCGGCGATGCGGCCGGCGCCGAAGCGGATCGCGGTCGGGTAGTTCCAGTTGGAGCGGGGAGAAGCGGTCATGACGGGCGCACTCAGAGCTGACGGAGATGGAAGGATTTCGGACGGGTGAGCGACTCGTAGGCGAGCCGCGAGAGGCTTGCGCCGCGGCCTGTATCCTTCACGCCCGTCCAGGCGAGGGCTGGATCGAGATAGTCGCAGCGGTTCATGAAGACGGTGCCGGTTTCGAGCCTGTCGCCGATCGCCTCCGCGGCATCGACATCGGAGGTCCAGATGGCGGCCGAGAGGCCATAGGGCGAGTCATTCATGAGGCGGATCGCCTCCTCGTCGCCCTTTACCTTCATGATGCCGACGGTCGGCCCGAAGCTCTCCTCGCGCATCACGCTCATGGAATGATCCACGTTCGTGAGCACCTGCGGTGCCAGATAGGCGCTGTCGCCGCGATCCGCCGCGAAGCGCTTCGCATCGATATGCGCCCTGGCGCCCTTGGCCACGGCCTCAGCGTTCTGCCGGCGCACGAGATCGGCGAAGCGCTTATGCGCCATCGGCCCGAGGGTCGTGGCCTCATCGAGCGGGTTGCCGAGCACGTATGTGTTCACGAGCGCGACCGCGCCCTCCACGAAGCGGTCGTAGTGCTTTTCGTGGACGTAGATGCGCTCGATGCCGCAGCAGCACTGGCCGGAATTGAAGAAGGCGCCGTCCACCAGGTTCTCGATAGCGTGGCCGATATCCGCATCCTCGCGCACATAGGCCGGGTCCTTGCCGCCGAGTTCGAGGCCGAGCGACGTGAACGAGCCCGCCGCCGCACGCTCGATGGCGCGCCCGCCCGTGACGGAGCCGGTGAAGTTGCAATGATCCACGAGACCGCCGCCGAGGATGCGGCTCGTTTGGTCGTGGCTGAGATGGAGGTTCTGGAAGAGGCCCTTCGGCAGGCCGGCCCGGTCGGCCGCCATCTGGAAGCGCTCGCCCGCCAGCACGGTCTGCGAGGCGTGCTTGAGCAGCACCGCGTTGCCGGCCATGAGCGCCGGCGCGATGGTGTTGATGGCCGTGAGATAGGGATAGTTCCAAGGCGCGATGACCAGCACGAGGCCGACGGGCTCGCGCTTGATCATGCGCCGGAAGCCCGGCTTCTCGTCATCCGGCGGAAGAGCCTTCAGGCTCTCCTCGGCGATGCGGACCATGTGGCGCGCCCGCTCCTCGACGCCCCGGAACTCGCCGCCGTAGCGGACCGGACGGCCCATCTGCTGGGCGAGCTCCGGCACCACCTCCTGGTTCATGGCGACGAGCGCATCGAGCAGCCCGAGAACCTTGGCGGCACGCTCGGCCAGGGGCACGTGCCGCCAGGCCTTCTGCGCCTCCCGCGCGGCCGCAATGGCGGCCTCGATGGCAGCGTCGGACATGATGGGACGGCGAACGAGCTCACGCCCGTCGATGGGGGAAACGCAGACGATATCGGTGTCGGCCATGATCGTGCTTTTTCAGATGATCTCGAAATACCGGGCGAGCTGCCAGTCGGTGATGGCTTTCCTGGCCTCCCGCTCCTCCCATTCGCGCGTCGCCGCATAATGGTCAACAAACGTATCGCCGAAAAGCTGGCGGGCGGGTTTCGAGGCCCTCAGGCGCTCGGCAGCCTCGCCCAGCGAGCGGGGCAGCGCCCGTTTCTTCGGATGCTTCACCGCATAGGCATTGCCCTGGATCGGGTCGCCGGGCTCGATCCTGTTCTCGATGCCCCAGAGGCCCGACCCGATGGCGGCCGCGAGCGCAATGTAGGGATTGATGTCGGCCGCCGCGACCCGGTACTCCACGCGCTGCGATTTCTCGGAGCCGGGGATCACGCGCAAAGCCGTGGTGCGGTTCTCGACGCCCCAGGCCGCATCGGTCGGCGCCCAGAAGCCCGGGATGAGCCGCGTGTAGCTGTTCACCGTGCAGGCGACCATGGCGAGAATCTCGGGCATCAGCTGCTGCTGCCCGCCCACGAACCAGCGCATCGTGTCCGACATATTGTGCGGCTTGCCCGGATCGTAGAACGCCCCCTTGCCGGATTTCAGGTCGCGCAGGGATGTGTGGAGATGGCCGGACTGCCCCGGCCAGTCGCGGGACCACTTGGCCATGAAGGTCGCCATCCAGCCGCGGCGCTGGGCGAGAATCTTGGTGAAGGTCTTGAACAGGGCCGCCTTGTCGGCGGCCTGAAGCGCCTCGTCGACGCGGATCGCCGCTTCGAGCACACCGGGGCCGGTCTCCGTGTGGAGGCCCTCGATCTCGAAATCCATCTTGCCCGCCATGTCGAGCAGGTCGTGGTAGAATTCCGAATGCACGCCCGAGCGCAGCACCGAATAGCCGAAGAAGCCGGGCGTGATGTTCCGTAAATCGCGGAAATTCTTCTCGCGGACGGAATGTGGTGTCTCCTCGAACAGGAAGAACTCGAACTCGGCCGCGGCCGAGACCGCAAAGCCCATGTCCTTCGCCCGGTCGAGCACCCGGCGCAGGGTCCCGCGCGGACAGGCGGCTTCCGCATAGCCCTCGAACTCGGCCAGGAAGAATGGCAGGTCGTTCTCGAAGGGGATCAGCCGCATGGTGTCCGGCAGGATCCGCGCGGTGGCGTCCGGATAGGCCGTGTGCCAGCCGGTGAGCGTGGTGTTGTCGTAGAGCTGGTCGTTCGAGTCCCAGCCGAGCACCACGTCGCAGAAGCCGAAGCCCTTTTCGAGCGCCCCCTCGAACTTGTCGCGGGCCATGTATTTCCCGCGCATGATGCCGTCGATGTCGACGAGGCCGATCTTCACGAAGGGCAGGTCGCGGCTGCGCACATAGGCGGCCGCATCGGCCGCAGTCCTGATCTTTGGTGTGTCCATGCGAAATGTGGGGGCGTTCATGCCGGAACCCTGGCGAGAAGGAGCAGGAGGGGGAGCGCAGCATCCGCGCTCCCCGCAGGTTCATCAATAGGATCTGTACTCGGCCTCGCCCTTGGATACGGCGAATTCCTCCTCGGGCGAGAGGATGAGCTTATGCCGTCCGTGGACCAGGAAATAGGCCATCATGACCGCATAATAGACCGCGACCCCGACCACCGCCGTCTGGAAGACCGGATCGGTGAACTGGAAGGTGAGCGTGACCGCTGCGATCGCCATGCAGATCACCGCGCCCGCGATGCCGAAGGGGCTCACATAGGGCCGGTGGAGATGGGCGAATTTCCGCTTCAGCACGATGTAGGACATGCCCTGCATGAAATAGGCCAGCATCGCGCCCGCGACGGCCATGTTGAGCAGCGTCCCGCCGATGACCGAGCCGCCCGCATCGGCCCCTAGGGAGAACCAGATGATCATCATCACCAGGAGACCGAGGACGGCGCCGGTGACGAGGGCCACGTGCGGTGTCTTGCGCTGGCCATGCGTGATGGACAGGAAGCTGGGGAAATAGCCCGCCCGCGACAGGGAATAGATCTGCCGCCCGAACGCGAAGATGATCGTGTGGAAGGACGCGATGAGGCCGATTACCGCAATCGCCGCCAGGACCTTCGCGATGTCGGAGCCGAACAGGGTGCGGAACCCATCGAGCAGCGGCTCGGTGGACTTGGCGTATCCCGTGGCGCCCGGCGCGATGCCAGTGTTCAGGAAGATCACGCAGAACGCGGAGGCGATCAGCGTCAGGATGCCGGCGATGATGCCCTTCGGCATGTCGCGCTGCGGGTCGTGGGATTCCTCCGCGGCCAGGGGCAGCTGCTCGATGGCGAGGAAGAGCCACACGGCGAAGGGCATCGTGGCGAAGATGCCGCCGATGCCCATGGGCAGGAACGGGCCATTACCCTCCGGCAGCTCTACGCCGCCCGGCCCCATGTTGAGTGCCCAGCGGGCGAAGTCGAACTGGCCCGAGAACAGCACCGACAGGTAGAACACCACCAGGCAGGCGAGCGCCAGCAGCGTGACCGTAACAGTCACCTTGAACGACAGCTCGACCCCGACGATGTTGAGCCCGACGAAGATGGCGTAGCAGACGATCCAGTAGATCGGCTGATAGGCCGGGCCGGTTTCGAAGATCCCGCTCAGGTAGGAGCCGATGAAGAACACGATCACGGCCGGCGTCAGCACGAACTCGATGTTCTCCGCGATCCCCGTAATGTAGCCCGCCCACGGCCCCATGGACGTACGGGCGAACGAATAGGCGCCGCCCGTATGCGGCAGGGCCGGCGACATCTCAGCGATCGAGAAGGTGAGGCCGAGATACATGATGGCGATGATGATGGTCGCGAAGAACATCGAGCCGAAGCCGTTGGCGAGGCCCAGATTCCAGCCCGAATAATGGCCCGAGACCACCGCGCCGACGCCGAGCGCCCAGAGCGACCAGACGCGGGCATGGCGCTTCAGGCGCCGGGCCTCGAAATAGCTGTCGTCCACCGTAGTGTAGGTAATGCCGGCGGCGCTCTGCGCTCCGACCGGCGGGGCCTGAACCCCGGGACTCCCCTGTCCGACTGACATAGACTTTTCCTCCAAGAATAAGCCTGCCCTCTGGAGCCACGGCACACCTCGCGCCGTGGCCGTCGTCACAGCGTCCGCATCCCCTCCCTCAGCAAGGGTGCGAGACGGCCCGCCCACGAGGCCTGTCCGTCTTCCGTGCGGATCAGGTCGTTGCGGATCTCGATCATGAGTGGCGCCAGCCCCCGCCGCGCGGCATGGCGCTCGAGGGTGTGAAAGACCCGGTCGGCCGGGCTGTAGGGCTCGTTCATGCCCACGCAGAGCCCTGCCTCCCGTTCAAGCCCCGCCGCGACGCTGCGGGCGAGGCGCTCGTCCTGGTCGAAGATGAGGCCGATCTGCCAGGGGCGCGGGACGCCCCGATAGACGGGCGTGAAGGAATGGATCGACACCACGGCCTCGATCTCGCCCGCGCGGGAAGCGGCGAAATCCTCCACGGCGCGGTGGAACGGCTCGTAGACCTCCCTCGCCCGCCGGGCCCGCTCTGCTGGCGGGAGTTCCGCGTTGCCCGGAATGGGGGTGGCCTCGCTCAAGGCCGTGATCGAATCCGGCGCCGACGGGTCCCGGTTGAGATCGAGGACGAGGCGCGAAACCGTGGCGTGGATCAGCGGTGCATCCAGGCTGCCGGACAGGCGCTGCGCCACGCCCAGGGCCCCCGGGTCCCAGGCGATGTGGCTTTCCCGCTCGTCCGGTCCGAGGCCGAGGGTGCCGTAGCGCGCCGGGAGATGGTTGGAGGCATGTTCGCAGATGAGCAGAACCGGGAACCGGCCGCCAGCATTCTCGATGCAGGCCACGGCTCCCTCGACGGGGCCGTCGCGTCCGGCATCGTTCGGCATCGGTCTCGCATGCACGATGCGATCCTCCCTTCGCTCGCCCGGCGGGAGCCGGGCTTTGAACACCCAATACGTTCCCGTTTATTGTTGTCGTTTTGGAATTTTTGGTACAGCTTTCGGAGGCCGTCAAGGACGGGATGTGGACAGGTCGCCCATGCGCAACGAAAGTACGATACATTCCGCAGCGTCACTGACACTGGCGGATCGGATCCGCCAGGAGATGGAGACCTTCACGCCGAGCGAGAAGCGCGCCGCTCACGTGCTCCTGAGCCATTATCCCTTCGCGGGTCTCGAGACGGTGGCGGAATTCGCGTCCCGCGCGGGCATTTCGGCACCGTCCGTCCTGCGCTTCGTGACGCGCCTCGGCTTCGGCGGCTTTCCGGAATTCCAGAGGCATCTGCGGGAGGAGCTGGAGGCGCGCCTCCTGTCTCCGTTGGCCAAGGCGGGGCCGAGCGAGACAGCCCAGGGGGCACCGGCTCTCGCGGCCTTCGCGGAGGCGACCATCGGCAATCTGAGAGCGACGGTCGAGAACATCGCGCCGGCCGAATTCGAGGCCGTGGTCGCCCTCCTGAGTGATCCGCGCCGGCGCATCCACTTCACGGGCGGCCGCTTCACGGGGGCGCTCGCCCGCTATGCGGAGAGCCATTTCCGGATCGTGCGCAGCCATGTGGACTATATCGACGGGCAGCCGGCCCTGTGGCGGGACCGGATGATCGAGATCGGCCGCCGGGACGTGCTCGTGGTGTTCGACATCCGGCGCTACCAGGAGGACGTGATCGCCCTGAGCGAGGCTGCCGTCCGGCAGGGCGCCACGGTGGTGCTCCTCACGGATCCATGGCTCTCGCCTGTCGCCCGCATCGCCCGCCATGTCCTGCCGGCCCACATCGCCGCCCCGTCCAACTGGGATTCGGCTGCCGGGCTGCTGCTGCTGGCAGAAGCGCTCGTCGGGGCCGTGACACTGCGGCTCTGGAAGACTGCGAAGCCGCGCATGGAAGCTGTCGAGCGCCTTCGGAACGAGGGCCGGTCAGGCGAATAGGCGGCTCATTCCGCGGCCGGCGGGTCGACCCTCTGGAGCCAGGCAACCACGAAGGGCACCACCAGGCCGATGCCCAGGAACCGGACCAGATGGTGGATGCCCACATAGAGGGGGTCTAGCCCCAGGACCAGAGCCAGCACCGTCATGGCCTCCAGGCCGCCGGGCGCGAAGGCGATGAGGCCGTTGGCGAAGCTGACGCCCGCCAGCCAGGCGGCAAGGCCCGCGAAGGCGGTCGCCACCACCATTCCGATCGCGAAGGATCCCAGGGCAGCGACGAGCGTGGTGCGCAGGGTCGAGCGCCGCACGTCGCGGAAGCGCTCGGCGATGAACATCCCGATCAGCACGAGGCCCCCGGTGGTGATGACCGGCGGGATCACGCCCGTAACCCATTCGGCCCCATGGCTGACGATGCTCACGAGAGTGGCGCCGAGCAGGATCGGCGCCGCGACGTTCAGGCGCTTGAAGACGAGGCCGACGAGGAGCCCGCCGATGAGGATGAATGCCATCCCGCCGGCGCTCTGGACCGGGAGGCCCTGGCCGATGAGGGCGCTGCCCGTGCCCCCGCCGCTGAAGACGACCGCGCTCGGCAGAAGGGCGATCAGCACGAAGAGCCGCAGGTTCTGGACGATCGCGATGGGCGCGACGGCGGCATTCCGGTCGACCGCGATGGCCAGCACGGTCGAAAGGGCGCCGGGCACCGAAGCCAGCACCGCGTCGTCCCGGCGCCAGCCGGAGACGCGCGTGAGCCAGAACGCGGAGGCGCCCGAGATGGCGAAGACCGCAATGACGAGGAGCACCAGGCTCGACGGATAGCGCGCCATGGCCGCGATGGCGGCCGGCGTCACGGCCGCGCCCATGGATGCGCCGGAGATCAGCATCGCGGCATCGATCAGGGGCCGGGGCATGGGCTTCGCCCGGCCGGACCAGCCCCACAGCAGGGTCGCGAGGGCCGAGCCCGATAGCCATGCGGCCGGAACCCCGGCCGCATCGAGTGCCAAGCCCCCAAGGGCCGCGATCAGGATCTGAACGATATGGGCGAAGACGATGCGCATGACAGGAGATCGGGCCCGAACGGCCCGTGAGGCTCAATGAACACGGACGGCGCCCGCGTCAATGCCGCGCCTGCAGACTTGTCATGCAAAGACCGCTCAGCCGGCCACTCGCGGCAGGGCCTCGGCGATGCGGCGGACCGCCTCCTCCAGGTCGGAGGCCTTGCGGGCATAGCAGAGGCGCAGATACCCCTCCCCGGCCTCGCCGAAGGCCGAGCCGGGGGCGAGGCCCACATTCGCCTCCTCGATGAGCGCCATGGCGACCTCCTTCGAGGTACGGCCGCCCTTGACCTTCAGGAAGGCATAGAAGGCTCCGCTCGGGGGCGGCAGGTCGACATATCCGGTCCCGGCCAGCCGGCCGACGATCTCCCGCCCGGTCCTGGCGCGGGCGATCTGATGGGCGACGAAATCCTCGCCCTCTTCGAGGGCCGCAATCCCGCCGCGCTGGACGAAGACTGGCGTTCCGGAGGTCTGGTACTGGATGAGGTTCTCGATGACCTGGCCGAGGGCGGGCGGCGCCTCGAGCCAGCCGAGGCGCCAGCCGGTCATGGCCCAGTTCTTCGAGAAGGTCTGGACGAAGAGAATGCGGTCTTCCGGGGACATCACGTCCCGGAACGACGGCGCGCGGCCGTCGATGGCCAGAGCCGGGTCATGGACGAAGCGGCCATAGATCTCGTCCGCCACGATCCAGAGCCCATGCCGCCGCGCGAAGTCCAGGAGCGCGCGCAGGTCGGACATGGTCGCGGTCCAGCCGGTGGGATTCGCAGGCGAGTTCACCAGAATGGCGCGGGTGCGCGGCGTCACGGACGATTCGATGCGCTCGAAATCGAGGTTCCAGCCGTTCTGCCCGAACACCATCGGCACTGCGACCGGGCGGGCGCCCGCCACCGTGACCGCACCGACGAAGTTCGGCCAGGCCGGCGTCGGGATCAGCACCTCGTCTCCGTTGCCGGACACCATGCGCATGGCGATCTGCATGGCTGGCATCCCGCCGGTGGTGACGAAGAAGCGCTCAGGATCGGAGGGCTGGCCATAGACGCGCTCGTGATAGCGCGCCAGGGCCTGGCGCAGGTCCGGAATGCCGCGCTGATAGGTGTAGAAGGTCTCGCCGGCGGCGAGCGAGCGGGTCGCCGCATCGCAGATGAAGGCAGGCGTCGGCAGGTCGCCCTCCCCGACCCAGAGCGGGATCACGCCCTCGCGGCCGCGGGCGTGGTTGAACACGTCGACGATCCCGCTCGACGGCGCCTGCTCGGCCTCCGGACGGAGATTGAAAAGCGACGGAACGGGCACGGATGCGTTCATGAGCGACTCCCTGACAGGCCATCAGGGTTGGCCGTTCCGTCCCCTAAAGGCAAGCACCGATCCCGACCCATCACAAGAAGCCGGGATCGCGATCGAATCCCGTGATGGATCACACGGCGCGCCGGTCCCGCAACAGGTCGCGGATCTCGCCCAGGAGCTTGACGTCGGCCGGGATCTCGGGGGCCTTCTTGGCCTCCTCGGCCTTGGCGTCCGCAATCCGCTGCATCCGGTTGATCGCCTTCACGACGAGGAACAGGATGAACGCGATGATCGCGAAATTGAGCGCGACCGTGATGAAGTTGCCCCAGGCGAGGACAGCACCCTGGGCTTTCGCCTCGGCGAGCGAAGGCGCCGTGACATTCTTGGAGAGCGGAACGAAGTAATTCGAGAAATCGAGGCCGCCCGTGATGGCGCCGATGATCGGCATGAAGATGTCGCCGACGAGTGATTCGACGATCCGACCGAAGGCGGCGCCGATGATGACGCCGATCGCCAGATCGACCACGTTGCCGCGCAAGGCGAACTGCTTGAATTCCTGCCACATGATTCCGGTCCTCCAGCTCCGACCTTATGCTTAAGCTGGAGGAACCGGAATGGCCGTCAAGCCCCCTTCAGGGCGAGCAGGTTCTGGAGGTCGAGACGGCGGGTGACCATCTGGAGCTGACCGTCGGGAGTCCGCGGCCATTGCTCCTCCGGGCGATCCCAGTAGAGCTCGATCCCGTTCCCGTCCGGATCGCGCAGGTAGAGCGCCTCACTGACGCCGTGGTCGCTCGCGCCCTCCAGGGGAATACCCGCCTCCGCGAGCCGGCGCAGGGCATCCGCGAGCGCCTCCCGGGTCGGGTAGAGGATCGCCACGTGGTAGAGGCCCGTCGTGCCAGGCCCCGGCGGATGCCCGCCCGCGCTCTCCCAGGTATTGAGGCCGATATGGTGGTGGTAGCCGCCCGCCGACACGAAGGCGGCCTGCTGGCCGTAGCGCTGCGTGAGCTCGAAGCCCAGGACGCCGCAATAGAAGCCGAGCGCGCGCTCCAGATCGGCCACCTTCAGGTGTACATGACCGATCCGGGTGCCGGGATGGATGGGACGCGTGGAGGGCTCTGCGGTGGAGGATGGTTTGACGAAGGAGTTCATGGCCTGCCTCACAGGGAACGGTTGCCGGACGCGGCCGGGATCTTCGCGGGCTTGAGCGCGAGGGCGCCGTCTCCGACCAGCGCCAGCGCCAGGAGCCCGGCGATCCACAGGGCCAGGAATTCCCAGCCGCCCTTCGGGTTGGTGAAGAAGAAGCCGGCCGGGCCGTGCACCGTGACGATCGCGCCCAGAAGGACGGGGATCAGCACGAGGGCCGCGATGCGGGCATAGAAGCCCAGGATCAGCGCCACGCCGCCCACGACCTCCACGAGAATTGTCAGATAGGCGAGCGCGGGCGGAAGCCCAAGGCTTTCGAAGAACTGGGCGGTTCCGGCGGGCGTGAACACGAAGAGCTTCAGGCCCGCATGGGCCAGGAACAGCACACCCATGGCGACGCGCAGGATCAGGGACGCATAGGGAGCGGTACGGGTGTCGATCACGACGATCTCCTTGGAAAGGACTTTTGGAAACAAAGTGTCGCTTTCATATGACCTCAAACCTGGAATACGATAATCCCCGCATTGGAATATCAGTTCACACCCTGAGAGTGAGGCGAACCCATGCTCGACCGTGTCACCAGCATGCAGGTCTTCGCCCGCGTGGCCGCGCTCGGCAGCTTCTCGGCGGCCGCGCGGGCGCTCGGCCTGTCCCAGACCATGGTCACGAAGCATGTGGCTGCCCTGGAGGAGCGGCTCGGGATCAAGCTCCTCCACCGGTCGACGCGCCGGCTCGTCCTGACCGAGGGCGGGCGCCATTACCTCGCGGCCGTGGAGCGCATCCTGGCCGAGATCGAGGAGGCCGAGGCTTCGGCGGGCCTTGACCGGATCGAGCCGCGGGGGACCTTGCGCCTCAACGTGCCCGTCACGTTCGGCTTCCGCGAGATCGCGCCTGCCTTGGCGGATTTCAGCCGGCTCTATCCGGCCCTGCGCGTCGATCTGGGCCTCGCGGACCGCTACGTGGAACTGATCGAGGAAGGGTGGGACCTGGCGATCCGGGTCGGCCGGCTGAAGGATTCGAGCCTCGTCGCCCGCAGGCTCGCGCCCTGCCGCCTGATGATCTGCGGCGCGCCCTCCTATCTCGACCGTCACGGCGTGCCGCAGAGCGTGGAGGATCTCGCCCGGCACAACTGCCTCGGCTATACCCTGTCGAGCACGATCAGCGCGGACCGCTGGGTGTTCGGGACCGACGGGGACGTGGTGGTGCCGGTCAAGGGCAACCTTCGGGCCAATAACGGCGATGCCCTGCTGGCCGCGGCCCTGGCCGGCCAGGGCCTGATCTACCAGCCCACCTTCCTGGTGGGCGACGGCCTGCGCAGCGGCGCATTGGTGCGAGTGCTGCCCGACCTGCCCACCTACGAGCTCTCGGTCCACGCAGTCCTGCCCTCCGGCCGCCAGGCTCCGGCCAAGGTTCGCGCCGTGGTGGCGTTCCTGGCCGAGCGTTTCGCCCCGAAACCGCACTGGGACCGCGGCCTCTGAGGCGCCGCGGCGCCCTGGGGCGGTGACAATCCCGCCCGCGAGGGAGTAAACCTGCCTCTGGCTCTCGCGAGGAACGCTGTCATGGTCGCCAGCTGGGCGGTAATTCTATCGGCCCTGGTCTATCTCTGCCTGCTCTTCGCCGTCGCCTATTGGGGCGACAATGGCGGACGCCGCATCTTCAAGGGCCATGCGCGCTCCACGATCGCGGCCCTGTCGCTCGGCGTCTACTGCACGTCCTGGACCTTCTTCGGCTCGGTGGGCCTGGCGAGCCATTCCGGCCTCGACTTCCTCACCATCTATATCGGCCCCATCCTGGTCATCGGATTCGGGCATCTCCTGGTGTCCCGGGTCGTGCGGATCGCCAAGACCCAGAACATCTCGTCGATCGCCGACTTCGTCGCGGCGCGCTACGGCAAGAGCGAGCGGGTGGCGGCCCTCGTCAGCCTCATCGCCCTCGTGGGCTCCATCCCGTACATCGCGCTCCAGCTGAAGGCGGTGGCGTCCTCCCTCGACGTATTCCTGAAGGCCGCGAACGGCTTCACGCCGCAGAGCGTGCCGTTCTTCGGGGACCTCGCCCTGGCCGTGGCCCTGGTGCTCGCGGGCTTCGCGGTCGCGTTCGGCACGCGCCACACGGACGCGACCGAGCACCAGGACGGGCTCATGCTCGCCATCTCGCTCGAATCCGTCGTGAAGCTCGCGGCCTTCCTGGTGGTGGGAGGCTACGTCACCTTCATCATGTTCGAGGGCTATGACGGCATCGTGGACCGGCTGCACGCGCAGGATATCAGCGCGAGCCTCCTCGAACGCACCTCCGGCTTCGGCAGTTTCATCACGCTGATCCTGCTCTCGAGCTGCGCGGCGCTCCTCCTGCCCCGGCAGTTCCACATGACCGTGGTGGAGAACCGGGCCATCGAGGACGTGAAGCGCGCCGCCTGGCTCTTTCCCGTCTATCTCGTCGCCATCAACATCTTCGTCATCCCCATCGCGCTCGGCGGGCTCGCGGTCTTTCCCGAAGGGACGGTGGACCGGGACATGACGGTCCTCGCGCTGCCGCTCATGGAGGGCGCGGGCAAGATCGCCATCATTGCGTTCCTGGGCGGCTTCTCGGCCGCCACCGCGATGGTCATCGTCGATTCGGTCGCCGTGGCCGTGATGATCTCGAACCACCTCGCGATGCCGATCGTCCTGCGCCGGCGCGCCTTTGCGGGGATCGATCCGGGCAGCTTCGTGCTCGCCATGCGGCGCATCTCCATCGTCCTGGTGATCCTGCTGGCCTATGCCTATTACCGGGCCTCGGGCGAGGCCGCCCTGGCGGCCATCGGCCTTCTCTCGTTCGCGGCCATCGCGCAGATCGCCCCGGCCTTCATCGGCGGCCTGATCTGGTCGCGCGGCACGGCGCTCGGCGCCAGCGTCGGCCTCACGGTCGGCTTCCTCACCTGGGCCTATACGCTGCTGCTGCCGAGCCTCGTGTGGGACGGCGTCTTCTGGTCGGACGTGGTGGTGACGGGCCCCTTCGGCCTCGTGGCCCTCAAGCCCACGGCCCTCTTCGGGGTCGACCTGCCGCAGCTGACCCACGGAGTCGTCTGGAGCCTGACGCTCAACATCATCAGCTACGTCGTCTTCTCCCTGTGGCGTCCGGCCACCGCCCTGGAGCGGATCCAGGCCCATGTCTTCGTGGGCGAGAACGACACCTCCGCGGCCCCGAGCTTCCGCCTATTCCGGCCCAGCATCTCGGTGGAGGAGCTGCGCGCGACGGTGGCGCGGTATCTGGGCGACGAGCGCACGAGCCGCTCCTTCGAGGGCTTCGCCCACAGCCGCGGCCAAGTGCTCGAACTGCGCGCCGAGGCGGACATCCATCTCCTGCGCTATGCGGAGCATCTCCTGGCCTCGGCCATCGGCACGGCCTCGTCCCGCCTCGCCCTGTCCCTGGTTCTGCGCCGGCGGACAGTCTCGACGAAGGCGGCCCTGAAGCTCCTCGACGACGCCTCGGCGGCGATCCAGCATAGCCGCGACCTCCTCCAGCACGCCATCAACTACGCCAAGCAGGGCATCACGGTCCTCGACCGGGACCTTCGTCTCCTGGCCTGGAACCAGGCCTTCGTTGACCTCTACGACCTGCCGCCCAACCTGGTGCGCATCGGCGTCGGCATGGACAGCATCATCCGGTTCAACGCGGAGCGCGGCTCCTACGGCCTCGGCGCGCTCGAAGACTTGGTGGACGCCCGGATCCATTCCTTCCTCCATGACCTGGAGCCGGTCCGCCTCAAGCTCTACCCGTCCGGCACGGTCATCGAGATCCGCTCCAACCCGCTGCCCGACGGGGGTCTCGTCACCACCTACACGGACGTGACCGACACGGTGGCGGCCGAAGAGGAGAGCCGCCGCGCCAACGAGACCCTGGAGCAGCGCGTCCGCGAGCGCACGGAGGAGCTCACCCGCCTCAACGAGGCGCTGACCCAGGCCAAGGCGGAGGCCGACGAGGCCAATGTCTCGAAGACCCGCTTCCTGGCGGCCGCCTCCCACGACATCCTCCAGCCCCTCAACGCGGCCCGCCTCTATGCCACCTCCCTGGTGGAACGCGACCGGGAGGCGGGCGACGCGACGCTGGCCGAGAACATCGACGCCTCCCTCGATGCCGTCGAGGAGATCCTGACGGCGCTCCTCGACATCTCGCGCCTCGACACAGGCGCCATGAAGCCGCAATGGTCGAGCTTCCGCATCGACGAATTGTTCCGCCAGCTCCAGCGCGAGTTCGATCCCATCGCCCGCGCGAAGGGACTGACACTCACCTTCGTTCCCTCGTCGCTCACCGTCCGCTCGGACCGGCGCCTCCTGCGCCGCCTTCTGCAGAACCTGATCTCGAACGCCATCAAGTACACGCCCGGTGGGCGCGTCCTCGTCGGGGGACGGCGCCAGGGCCACCACCTGATCCTCGAAGTGTGGGACACGGGCCTCGGCATTCCGCCCTCGAAGCAGCGGATCGTGTTCAGGGAGTTCCAGCGCCTCGACCAGGGCGCCAAGGTTGCGCGCGGCCTCGGCCTCGGCCTGTCCATCGTGGAGCGTCTCGGGCGCGTACTGGCCCACCCGGTCACGCTGAAATCGGAGGCCGGGCGCGGCTCCGTGTTCCGGGTCCAGGTTCCGGTGGTGGCGGCCCTTCCGGCCTCTCATGCGGCGCCGGAGACTCCTGCGGCCTCCGTGGCGGCCCTGTCGGACATGCGCGTGCTCGTGATCGACAACGAGCCGGCGATCCTGGAGGGGATGCGCCTCCTGCTGACGAACTGGGGCTGCGAGGTCTGGACCGCCTCCGACCTGGAGGGCGCCCAGGCGGTCATCCGGACCCAGAAATCCAATCCGGACGTGATCATCGCGGATTACCACCTGGACGAGGGCGACGGGCTCGACCTGATCAAGGCCCTGCGCTGGAAGACCCAGGTCGATACCCCGGCCATCCTCGTGACCGCCGACCGCACGCCGGCGGTGCGGGATGCGGCGGCCGCCATGCATGTGCACGTGCTCAACAAGCCCATGAAGCCGGCGGCGCTCCGGGCCCTGCTCACCCAGTGGCGCGCCACCCGCGTGGCCGCCGAATAGGCGGCAGCGTCGGAAGTCCTTCGCAAGAGACTTGTCGCTCTACCTCACGCTGCCGTTTCGGGCGTATAGGCGGGGCGTCCGCTCGCCAGCGCGTCGTCGAGCAGGTCGAGCCGGTCCTGGCCCCAGAACACCTCGCCGTCGAGCACATAGGCGGGCGACCCGAAGACATCCCCGGCCACGGCGTTCTCGAGGTTGAGGGCATAGATCGCCTCGGTGGTGCTGCCCGTCGCGACATCCATCAGGGACGCGGAATCGAGCCCCGCCGCCTCGGCGAGTTCGGCGAGGACGAGCGGGTCCGCCAGATCGCGCTCCTCCTCCCACAGGGCCTTGAAGGCCCGGCGGAGGAAGGGATCGGCATCCTTGCCCGCGACCGTCACGGCGATGACGAAACGGTCCGCCAGATTGACCTCGAAGGGCCAGAATTTCGGCTTGATGTTGAAGCTGAGGCCGCGCCTCTCTCGCCAGCGCTGGAGTTCCACGAGGCGGTAGCGCTGCCGCGCGGGGTGGCGCTTGGCCAGGGGCAGGCCGCCCGTCTCGGCGAAGACCCGCCCCAGGAAGACCGGCTTGTAATTGACCTCGACCCCGTGCCGCCGGGCGATCTCCATGAAGGGCGCGTGGCCGATATAGGCCCAGGGGCTCATCAGCGAGAAATAGTAGTCGATGGTGCGGGGCATGGAATCGTCTTTAACGTTGCGGCAGGGACAGGGAAGCTACCGCGCCGCCGGGCAGGATCAAGTCGCCTTCTTGAGCGCCTCCTCGGCGGCCAGGAAGGCGGCCACCTCCTCGGAGGCCTCCGGCGCCCGGGCCTGCAGTCCGATGGCGTCGAACAAGCGTTCCACCGCCACGAAGCTCTTGGCCTTCCGGTCGTAGAGGCCCGCGCGCACCAGCGCGATGGCGTTGATGACGGGCCTGCCGTCCCGGGACCGGGAGACGAGCCGGTGCTCGATCACCACCCAGGTTTCGGCCCAGGTGACGATCCTGGTCTCCAGGACGAAGGGCTGGAACAGCCTGAGCTCCCGGCGGAAGCGGATCTTGCCGGCGCTGACCACCGGCACCCAGCCGTTCCGGGTCACGGCCCGCCAGAGGCCCGAGCGGATCATGATGTCGGTGCGGCCGAGATCCATGAGCGTCCAATAGCGCCCGTTATTCATGTGGAGCGATGTGTCGAGGTCGTGCGGCCACACCCGGAAGGACAGGCGCGAGACGTCGCGCACCGGGTCGAGCCGTGGGCGGAAGAACGACGCGACGATGAGGTGAAGGACGCGCAGCCACAGATTCATCGGAGAGTCCGGGTCAGGTCATCCCCACGCCGCTGACGCGCTGGAACAGGGCGAGGTCGAGAGAGGGCGCATCCCGGCCCAGGCCCGTGAGAAGCGCATGCACCTGCCCGCGGTGATGGGTCTGATGGTTGAAGACATGCAGCAAGGCGGGCGCCAGGGGCTGCTCCACCTCGACCGGATTGGTGAGAGGCCGGTAGCGGAAGCGGGACGCGAGGTCGCTGTCCGACAGGCCTTCCACATAGCTCATGATCCGCTCGTCCTCCCGCCAGCGGGCGTCCCGGAGCGAGCCGAATTCCTCGAACAGGATCGCGTCGAGACGCGTGGGCGCCTCCCCCTGCCCGGTGAAGCGCCGCATCCAGATGCGGTCGGCCACCAGGATGTGGTTGAGGGTGCCGTGGATGGACCGGAAGAACGCGCCGCGGTCGGCCCGGTAATCCGCATCGGGCAGCGTGGCCGCGGCGTCGAAGAGGCGCTGGTTGCACCAGGCATTGTAGGCCGCCAGCATGACGAAGTGCTGTTTCATAGGGCCTTCTTCTCCCTCGGGAGGCGAAAAACGGGGCGGACGTGCCGATGCTTTAGCACGTCCGCCTGCGGGTCGGCCTCTCCAAATGAAGAGGGCGTCAGGATGGAGAGGGCGTCAGGCGGCCTTCCGGGCCTCCGCGCGTCCGTAGAAGGTCTCGCCGGAGGCGGCCATGTCGAGGAGGAGCTTCGGCGGCGCGAAGCGGTCGCCGTGCCTGGCCTGCAGATCCCGGCACAGCTCCACGAAGGCCTTGGCGCCCATGAAGTCGATGTAGGACAGGACGCCGCCCGTATAGGGCGCGAAGCCGAAGCCGAGAATGGAGCCCACATCCGCCTCGCGCGGATCGGTGATCACCCCCTCCTCCACCGTGCGCGCCGCCTCGAGCGCCTGGGTCACGAGGAGGCGCTTCTTCAGCTCCTGCATGTCGAGGGTCTCGGCCTCGAGATGTTTCGGCTGAAGATCCTTCAGGCCGGGCCAGAGACGCTTCTGGCCGTTCTCGGGATAGTCGTAGAAACCCTTGCGGTTCTTGCGGCCGAGGCGTCCTTCCTTGTCGACGAGCGTCGTGAGAAGCTGCTCCTGCGCCGGCACGATGGCGGCCTCGCCGAGCTGCTCCTTGGTGGCCCGGAGGATCTTGAGGCCGAGATCGACGCCGACCTCGTCGTTGAGCGACAGGGGCCCGACCGGCATGCCGGCCTGCTTGCCGGCATTCTCGATCATGGCCGGCGGCACGCCCTCCAGGAACATCAGGTGGCCTTCGAGGATGTAGCCGAGCACGCAGCGATTGGCGAAGAAGCCGCGGGAATCGTTGACGACGATCGGCGTCTTCTTGATGGCGCGTACGAAGTCGAGCGCCGTCGCGAGGGCCTTGTCGCCGGTCTGCTTGCCGAGGATGACCTCCACCAGCATCATCTTCTCGACCGGCGAGAAGAAGTGGATGCCGATGAACTCGTCTGGCCTCTGCGAGGCCTTGGCGAGGCCGCTGATCGGCAGGGTCGAGGTGTTGGACGCGAAGATGCAGTCCGGCCGGATCACCGCCTCGACCTTCTGGATCACCTCGGCCTTCACCTTGGGATCCTCGAACACGGCCTCGATCACGAGGTCGCACTCCTTCAGGTTGTTGTAGTCGGCCGAGGCCGTGATGCGCGCGAGCAGCGCGTCGCGGTCCGCCGTCTTGGCGCGGCCCTTCATGATCCGGTCGGTCATCAGCTTGTGGGAATGAGCCTTGCCCTTCTCGGCGGATTCCACGTCCCGGTCGACGAGCACGACCTCCATGCCCGCACCGGCCGTCACATAGGCGATGCTCGCGCCCATGAAGCCCGCGCCGACGACACCGATCTTCTTGAGGCTCGACGGGGGCACGTTCTTCGGCCGGCGCGCACCCTTGTTCAATTCCTGCATGGACAGGAAGAAGGTCCGGATCATCGCGGCCGCTTCCTTCGAGCGCAGGATCTTGGCGAAGTAGCGCGACTCCACCTTCAGCGCCTGGTCCATGGGCAGCTGGAGGCCCTGATAGACCGCCTCCAGAATGGCGCGGGCGGCCGGGTAGTTGTCCTGCGTCTCACGGCGATAGATGGCGTTGGCCGGGGGCCAGATCTGCATGCCGGCCGCGGAATAGACCTTGTTGGACGGGAGCCGGAAGCCCTTCTGGTCCCAGGGCGCCTCGGCCGAGCCGCCATTGCGGATCCAGTCCTTCGCGGTCTGCACGAGCTGGTCGCGCGGCACGACCTGATGCACCAGGCCCATGTTGCGGGCCATGAGCGAACGGATCTGGTCGCCCTTGAGCAGCATCTGCAGGGCATCGCCCGTCTGCATCAGCCGCGCGACACGCTGCGTGCCGCCGGCGCCCGGGAAGAGGCCGACCTTGATCTCCGGCAGGCCGACCCGTGTCGCGTCCGCGTCCGACACGATCCGCTGGTGGCAGGCGAGCGCCAGCTCGAAGGCGCCGCCGAGGCAGACTCCGTGGATCGCCGCGACGAACGGCTTGCCGCTGGTTTCAAGACGCCGGTAGAGCTGGGAGAGCCTGCGGGATTCCTCGAAGAAGGCGCTCATCGCCTCCTCGGGCCCCTTCTCCTTGGCGAGCGTTTCGAACTGCGTCTTCGATTCCTGCAGCATCGAGAGATCGGCGCCGCCCGAGAAGCTCTCCTTGCCGGACGTGATGACGCAGCCCTTGATGGTCTCGTCGTTCGCGACCGTCTCGACGATCTGCGCCAGCTCGCCCATCACCTCGTTGGTGATGACGTTCATCGAGCGGCCGGGCATGTCCCAGGTGGCGAGCGCAATGCCGTCGCCGTCGACCTCGAAGCGGAAATTGGTGAATTTCGTCATGTCGTCCTCCCTACCTCACACCGTCATCCCGGGGCCGCATCGCGGAGCCCGGGATCCATAACCGCCGTCGCTGCTGGCTGGAGCGCGGACAGTGGTTATGGGTTCCGGGCTCGCGCCGAAGGCGCGCCCCGGAATGACAGTCCAAATCAAACCCGCTCGATGACCGTCGCCGTGCCCATGCCGGCGGCGACGCACAGCGTCACGAGAGCCGTCTGCTTGCCCGTGCGCTCCAATTCGTCGAGCACGGTGCCGAGGATCATGCCGCCCGTGGCGCCGAGTGGGTGACCCATGGCGATGGCGCCGCCGTTCACGTTGACCCTGGCCGGGTCGAGGCTCAAGGCCTGCATGTAGCGGAGCACCACGGCCGAGAAGGCCTCGTTGATCTCGAAGAGGTCGATGTCGTCCGTCGTCATGCCGGCTTTCTTCAGCGCGATCTCCGACACCTCGATGGGGCCGGTGAGCATGAGCGCGAGATCGGAGCCGATGGACGCGAAGGAACGGATCCTGGCGCGCGGCTTCAGGCCGGCCTTGCGGCCGCCCTCCTCCGAGCCCACGAGAACCGCCGAGGCGCCGTCCACGATGCCCGAGGAATTGCCCGCATGGTGGACGTGGTCGATGAATTCCACATCCGGATGCGCGGCGATCGCCACCGCGTCGAAGCCGCCCATCTCGCCGATCTGTACGAAGGCCGCCTTGAGTTGGCCGAGGGACTGCATGTCGGTCTGCGGCCGCATGTGCTCGTCCTTGGCCAGGATCGTCAGGCCGTTGACGTCCTTGACCGGGATAACCGACTTCTTAAAGCGGCCCTCGTCCCAGGCACGGGCCGCGCGCTTCTGCGACTCGACCGCATAGGCGTCCACGTCGTCCCGCGAGAAACCGTATTTGGTGGCGATCAGGTCCGCCGAGATGCCCTGGGGCAGGAAGTAGTTGGGAACCGCAATGCCGGGATCGGCCGGCCAGGCGCCGCCGGACGCGCCCATGCCGACGCGGCTCATGGATTCGACCCCGCCGCCGATGGCGAGGTCCTTCATGCCGGTCATCACCTGCGCGGCCGCGAGGTTCACGGCATCGAGACCGGAGGCGCAGAAGCGGTTGATCTGGATGCCCGGCACCTCCTTGCCGAAGCCTGCCTTGAGCGCCGCCGCGCGGGCGATGTCGCCGCCGGCCTCGCCCACCGGGTCGACGCAGCCGAGCACCACATCCTCCACCAGCATGGGGTCGAGGTCGTTGCGGCTGCGGATCGCCCCGAGGGCCGTCACGGCGAGGTCCACCGTCGGGACCTCATGCAGCGAACCGTCCGGCTTGCCGCGGCCGCGCGGGGTGCGGACGGCATCGTAGATATAGGCTTCAGCCATGGAGGTCTCCCGGTCAGGTTGTCATCCCGGACGCGGAGCGATCCGGGATCGTCATCAGAATAGAGAGTTTTACGTGTTCGGCGATCCCGGCTGAAGCGCTTCGCTTCGGCCGGGATGACGCCTGTTCCTCAGAATGCTTCCATCGGCATCGCCATGGTCGTATCGGACCCTGCCGAGATGCGGGCGAGGCGCGTCGCGGTCTCGGGCATCATGCGCTCCATGAAGAAGCGGCCCGTCAGGAGCTTCGCGTCCATCTTCTCGGCGACGCCGTTGCCTTGCGCCTTCCGGGCCTGCGCGGCCTTCGCCATCTTGGCCCACATATAGCCCATGGCCACGAGGCCGAAGAGATGCATGTAGTCGGTGGCACCGGCGCCCGCATTGTCGGGCTTCGCCATGGCGTTCTGCATGAACCACATGGTGGCCTGCTGGAGATGGCCGAGTCCCTGCTGCAGGGGCGCCACGAAGGCCTTCAGGCCCTCGTCGGCAGCGTTCTCCTGGCAGAAGGCGCCGACCTCGTTGAAGAAGGCCATGATGGCACGGCCCCCATCCTTGCCGAGCTTGCGGCCGACGAGATCCATGGCCTGGATGCCGTTGGCACCCTCGTAGATCATGGTGATGCGGGCATCGCGCACGAACTGCGACATGCCCGATTCCTCGATATAGCCATGGCCGCCGAACATCTGCTGCGCCTTCACGGCGTTGTCGAAGCCGACATCGGTCAGCACGCCCTTCACGACCGGGGTCAGGAGGCCCATGTGGTCGTCGGCCGACTGGCGCTCCGCCTCGTCGGACGAGCGGTGCGCGATATCGCTCTTGAGGGCCGTCCAGAGCACGAGCGCGCGGGCGGCCTCGTTGAAGGCCTTCATGGAGAGGAGCGTGCGGCGCACATCCGGATGGACGATGATCGGGTCGGCCGGCTTGTCGGGGAATTTGGGCCCGGTGAGCGAACGGCCCTGGAGACGCTCCTTGGCGTAGGCAACGGCGTTCTGGTAGGCGACCTCGGACTGCGCCAGTCCCTGCACGCCGACCGCGAGGCGGGCCTCGTTCATCATCACGAACATGGCGTTGAGGCCGCGGTTTGCCTCACCGATCAGCCAGCCCCGGGCGCCGTCGTAGTTCATCACGCAGGTGGCATTGCCGTGGATGCCCATCTTGTGCTCGATGGAGCCGCAGGACACGCCGTTGCGCTCGCCGAGCGAGCCGTCCTCGTTCACGAGGATCTTCGGCACGACGAAGAGCGAGATGCCCTTGGTGCCCGCCGGCGCGCCCTCGATGCGGGCCAGCACCAGATGGACGATGTTCTCGGTCATGTCGTGTTCGCCGGCCGAGATGAAGATCTTGGTGCCGGTGATCGCGTAGGAGCCGTCGCCGTTGGGCACGGCCTTCGTCTTGAGGAGCCCGAGATCGGTGCCGCAATGGGGCTCCGTGAGGTTCATGGTGCCGGTCCAGGCACCCTCCACCATCTTGGGCAGATAGGTCTTCTTGATGTCGTCCGAGCCGTGCACCAGCAGGGCCGCGATGGCGCCCTGGGTCAGGCCCGGATACATGCCGAGCGCCAGGTTGGCGGCCGACATGAATTCCTGCATCACCGAGTTGAGGGTCGCGGGCAGGCCCTGGCCGCCGAATTCCTCCGGCACGGAGAGGCCCATCCAGCCGCCTGCCGTGAAAGCCTCGTAGGCTTGCTTGAAGCCCTTGGGCGTCGTCACCGACCCGTCCGGATGGCGGGTGCAGCCTTCCCGGTCGCCGCTCTGGTTGAGGGGCGCAAAGACTTCCTCGCAGAGCTTGGCTCCCTCGGCCAGGATCGCCTCTACCGTATCCGGCGTCGCATCCGCGAAGCCCGGCAGGTTGTTGTAGCGCTCGATGGAGAAGACGTCGTTCAGCAGGAACGTCACGTCTTCGACGGGGGCCTTATAGACCGGCATGGAAGTCCTCCCAGATCGCACGCCGGCAGCCTCGGTCGCTTCGACCCGACGCCACCGGCCGACAAGATAGTTCACATATAAACTATTGAGCCGCGCTGGGGAAGAGGTAGGGCGCCGATTGTCCGGCGGTATGGGGTACGGCCAAGATGTCGCGAAGGGCGGGCGGAGGGCGCAGAGCCTCGGCGGGCCTCGGGAAGACACTGCCGCATGAGTTCCCTGAGCCTATTGTGACGCGAGCGCGATGCGCCGCCACATGCACGACGCTTCGTGACCGGGAAGGGATAGAGCAGGATGAAGCCCGGTCTACGGAAGCGCAGGGCACTGACGGGCTACGAGCACTGCGAGCATTCCCGCAGCCACGCTTCAGTCTCCCGGGCAGTTCCGCGAAACGCCGGGCCCGGCGCAGGGGCAGGGAGGGATTTACCCGGCCTCGCCGGGCGAGAGAGGCGGCACCTGTGCAGCGCCCGGCAGGGCCGAGAGGTCGAGCGGGCCGTACTCGTCTTCGAACTTGAAGCGAACTTGAAGCGCCAGGCCTCTTCCGGCAGCGCGCAGGCGGTCTCTCAGACGTCCCAAAAGTCGACCGATTCCCAGGGGCCTTCCGGCACCAGCACGGCGAATGCTGCGACATCGTCCACGAGCACGGCTGGCTGGCCGTCCGTCCCAATCGCAAAATATCAATGTCATGGGACCTTCCAGACGCTGACTTTACGGACGGCAGTCAAACTGGCCGCATTGCCAGGCCGGTCGGGCCATTCATCCTGAACGGATTCGATCCTGATCCCGAAACGACTGCGCTGCTATGCAGACAGCCGAACGCTGCGGCACCTGCCGCAGCGGAGCGGAAAGGACTGGACACCGACTTGATCGGAAGCCACCCATCAGCCGGGATGCAACCTTACGGCACTTCCCGGCCCGAGATGGAAAGACGGCGCCTGTCTCAGGCGGCGTTGATGAGGCGGGCGCGGCAGGCCCTAAGCTCGACCAGGGCCTCCTCGATCTCGGCCCGCTGCTGCTCCAGGTGGCTGATCTGATCCTCGACCTGCGGCAGGGACAGGTTGAGATTGGCCGCGATGCCGCTGCTCCCCCGCTCCTCCGCCAGCATGGCGCGGATCTCCGTGAGAGTGAAGCCGAGATGCTTGCCCTTGAGAATGACCGACAGCCGGTCCCGGTCGCGCGCATCGTAGATGCGGGCCGTGCCCTCCCGGCGCGGCGAAAGGAGGCCGCGATCTTCGTAGAAGCGCAATGTCCTGAGGGTGACGCCGAATTCCCGCGCCAGATCGCCAATCGTATAGGACTTGGATTCCGCCGTATCCGCCCGCGTCTCCGCGACGACAGCGAAGTTCATTGCGACGCCATTGCTCATGTTCTGCCCCGTCTTCTTGTTCTGCGTGTCGGTCCGGCCTGTCTCAGGTTCCGTCCGAAGCATTATGATGTAATGATAGAACATTATGGATACTTTCCGCAAGTGCCCTCGCGGAAGCGCGGCAGGACGTCACGGGCGCCACATGCCGTTAGGTCCGAGAATCCTCTAAATCCCTCATCTTAACGGCTTTTTTACTACGTTTGCCAAAAGCTGCGCCATCGGCCGAGTGGGTGGCGGGCACGAATCGCCACATCCCGCGAGCCGCCGGCACGGGGGTGACGTGGGGTCATGGCCGCTGCCAGGAGTATTCTCGCGTCCCCACGAGTGCGGCCATGAGACGACTCGATCCGGCATATCTTGACGCCCTCGATCCTGAGACCCGTGCTGCCGCCGAGAAGGCCGCGCGCCGGTCGGGCCTGAGCCTCGAGGATTGGGTCGCGGCCGCGATGGCCCGGTACGGATCGGCCGACGCTCCGCCCGCCGAAGAGCCGGTCGACGAGGCCGAAGGACTGGGACGCGCCTTCGAGACGTCCGCTTTCGAGACCGCTCCGGCGGACGCCGAGCCGGCCTGCGAGGACCGCCCGCTCCCGGATCAAGCCTCCCGCAACGCGGTGGCGCTGGAGGCCATGGCACTCTGGATCGAGCAGACCGAAGACCGCCTGAATGCGACTGCCCGGAGCATCACCGACCGGCAGGAGCGCATGGCCGATGCCCTGTCGCGAAACCTGTCCGCCCTCAAGGGCCGCGTTGAGACCGTCGAACGCCGGGTCGAGGATCCGGCCGGCGAAGCCCTGGCGCCCCTGACGGAAACCGTCGCGGGTCTGCGCACGGACGTCTCGCGGCTCGCGACGCGCCTCGACGAACCGGTCCGGCCTGCCGTCGAGGCGATCCGCCAGGAGATCGACCGCCTGCGCGCCGGAATGGACGGCCTTGCGACCCGCAGCCAGATCGCCACCCTCGACGAGACCTTCCGGCTGCTCGCCCGGGACCTGGAGCGGGGCCCGTCGAGCAAGGACCTGCTCACCCTCGCGGGCTCCGTCGCGGGCCTGGACCGGAAGGTCGAGGCCCTGTCCGAGACTGTTGCGGACAACCTGCACCGGCGGCTCGGCGACAAGATCGAACAGCTCAAGGGAAAGGTCGAGCAGCTTGCCGCGACGAGCGTCGATCGTTCCGTGATCGACTTCCTCAGCAGCCAGATCGTCGACCTGCGCCAGGACCTCGCGCGACGGGCCGAGCCGCAGCAGATCGACGGTCTGTCCGAGGCCGTAGCCGCCCTGAGCCGGCAGGTCGAGGAGTTCCGGTCCGAACAGGTCGGGCGCGCCGATTTCGCGGCCCTCAGGACTTCCCTCGAGGATGTCTGTGCGGCCCTGGGCCGCTCAGTCGCCCTGCAGGAAAAGAGCGACGTGCCGTTGCAACTCCAGGACATGAGCCGCCGGCTCGACCTTCTGGCCGACCGACCTGTGCCGGAGCCTGCCAATCTCGAACCCATCGCAGAGCAGCTTGCCGTCCTCACCGAGCGCATGGCGCACATGGCCGACGGGCGTCTCGAACAGGCCGAGACCATCAACGGGCGCTTCGACCGGCTCGAGGAGGAGCTGCGCAAGGCCGGCTCCGTCGTGCCCACCTTACGCGCCATCGAGGAGAAGCTCGCCGCACCGGCGCGGCTGCCAGGCCTCGACGATCTCGAAGGGCGCATTGCCGCCTGTGCCGAGCAGCTCTCCCGGATGCCGGAGACCTGCCGTCAGGCCTTCGAGGAGGCCGCGACGCAGATGAAGACCCTCACGACCGCGAAGGATGCCGGCCGGGACAAACTGGTCGGCAGTGAGCTCGAGGCCGTCAAGGCCGGGCTCGTCGAGCTGAAGGGCCTTCAGATACGGGCAGAGCGGAAGACCCAGCAGACCCTGCTCGCCGTCCATGACGCTCTCGAGACCCTCGTGTCACGCTTCGCCGCACCGCCCTCCGCTCCCCAGGCCGGACAGGATGGCGGCCAGATGGCGGGCCTGCCAGCAGACCGGCTGGAAGCGGCCGTGCGCCGGC
>Ga0065721_10004489_pt1 | contig 36731 bp, 25 predicted proteins | sample Mesricmetagenome_FD_59108 | JGI IMG/M metagenome (GOLD analysis project Ga0065721, IMG submission 59108) | Mesophilic microbial community from rice straw/compost enrichment Sample: eDNA_1 v2 (version 2) | ecosystem: Engineered > Solid waste > Grass > Composting > Bioreactor | place: USA: Davis... | reverse complement strand
GCTCGGACATCCGGCTTCCATAAAGAAAAACGGCTTGCCGCGGCGCGCCACCACTTGCTCGATCCGGTCCAGCTGCCGCTCCCAATCGCCGATCGGATAATAGCCGCTGGAGGAAATAATGTCGACGGCGTCCCACCAGCCGACGTTGCCTTCCTGATATTTGTCGCAGTTATAGGTGATCGGCCCGGAATAAACGTTGCGCACCTCGGCAATCAGCTGCCGCCATTCGCGCTCGCGGCGGTCCGTCTGCACCATCTCGCAGCCGATGCAGAGCATCTCGCAGCCCGTCTCCTCGGCGATGCGCGCGTAATGCACGATAAAGTCCGTGTAAGAAGCGAACCAGTCGGACCACTTGGGCTCGCACGGCACGTCGATATCAAAAAAGTTGATGTGCGCCCGCCAAGTGCCGTTGGCGCAGTTGACGACGGGCTTCAATACGACCTTCAGCCCGAGCCGCTTGGCGTTGGCGATGGCGGAGCGCACCTCCTCGTCGGTCACGGTGGGCGCTTCTCCGTATTTGATTTCCGTAGCCTGCGGATGATCCTGCAGCGCTCCGAAGGCGATGGCCGTCCAGTTGACGCCAAGCCGCTGCGCCATCAGCTCCATGGAGCGGGAAGCCCGCTCGTCGGCCCAGGTGCCGCGAACGCCGGTCCAGCCCCATGTCATGCCGGCAATGTAGGATGAAGACATTTGCATCGCTGCTCCTTTCCATTCGCGTAAATTTGTTATGATAAAAATAACTAACGATATATAACAAGTAAACAACAATTTATGACCCATTGCAATAGGAACGGGCAAAAACGAAAAAACGGAAAAATGAGCCGGCTGAGGAAGCGAGAGTGGAAGCTCATTCGACAAAATCATTGAAAAAACAGTAATGATAACGATTTCAACGAATGTCATTACAAGACCAGAAATAACAGCACAAACCATTTTGATTGATGCGGTTATGAAGTACACTCACATTGAAAGCGGAAACAAACATTAAAAAATTGGGGGAATGAAACGTGAAAAAATCATTTTTGTTAGTGTTGTATGCAGTGATTATGCTAACGATGCTGGCGGCTTGTTCGGGCGGCGGCAGCGGAAGCGGGACCGGCAGCAAAGGCAACGGGGATGGCGGCGCGGGAACGGCAACGAACGACGGAGGCGGCGCGAAAGGAGCCGACATTAGTGGCGAAGTCGTCTTCCTGACGAATCGGACGGATATGATCGACAAGGAGTACGTCGACTACAAGAAGCGCTTCGAAGAGAAGTACCCGGGCGTCGACCTGAAGTTCGAGGCGATTACGGACTACGACGCCACGTTGAAGGTGCGCATGGCTTCCGGCTCGTTCCCGGACGTTGTGCTCGTTCCGACGATTCCGAACAACGAGCTTCCGGACTATTTCGCTCCTTTGGACGATATCGAGTTCAGCGACGACATCTATTTCAAGGATTTGAAAGCTCACGAAGGCAAAATGTACGGCGTGTCGTCCGGCGGATCGACGGTCGGCATCGTATACAACAAAAAGGCGTTCGAGCAGGCGGGAATTACGGACATTCCCAAGACGTACGACGAGTTTCTTGCGGCGGCTCAGAAGCTGAAGGACGCCGGCATCGTTCCGCTCGCTTCCAACTTCAAGGACAAATGGCCGCTTGACGCCTGGGTATTCGACGTGCCGACACTGGCGTCTCAAGCTTCGGACCATCAGAACAAACGGGCGGAAACGGACGCGCCTTACACGATGGACAACGCATACGGCCAATCGTGGAGCATTTTGCGCGAGCTGTACCAAAAAGGATACCTGGAGAAGGATGTCAACTCCACCAACTGGGAGCAATCCAAAAAAGACGTCGCATCCGGCAAATTCGCCATGTATTTGCTCGGCAACTGGGTCATCAACCAGGTTATCGAGAACGGCGCGGCATCCGAAGACATCGGTTTCTTCCCGTTCCCGGTCGACAATTCCGGCCAAGCGAAAGCTCCGCTCAACCCGGACTGGTTCTACGCCGTCAACAAGGAAGGCAACACGGCCGCAGCCAAAGCGTTTGTGCAATGGATGATCGAGGAATCCGGCTTTGACGACTTCGCGGGATTCATCCCGACCTTGAAGAGCAAGGAGCCGAAGCTGGCCCAGCTGGCCGAGTTCAACAGCTACGACCCGGCCTACTTCGAGCCGGCGCCTCCCGTCGACGCGGCTACGCAAATCCAGAACAAAGCGCAGATCGATCAGGCCGGAGTCGTGCAGGAATTCGTCCTCTCGTCCGATCCGCAGAAGGTGCTGGACAAAGTAAACGAGAAGTGGGCGAAAGCGAAAAAGGATTTGGGACTGTAATCGAATGATGACGGACGGCGCTGCCGGCAGGCGGCGTCTTCCGTCGTACCGGATGGAGATGAGAGAGGAGAGTGCCGTTATGCTGGGCAACATGAAGCTTCAAACTCAACGAAGGCTGATCTTGTTCGCTTTCGTTACCGTTCCGCTGCTGCTGCTCATGACATTTGCCTACTACCCGGCGATGGAGCTGGTGCGGCTCAGCTTTACGGATTGGAACGGCATCAGCGCGAATCAAACTTATATCGGCTGGGCCAATTATAAGGAAGTGTTTTCGAATCCGGATATTTTCGGCGTCTTCCGCAACAATGTCGCGTATTTCGTCGTGGGCATCGTGCAAAACATCGTCGCCCTTTATTTTGCCGTCATTCTGAACGGCAAGCTGAAGGGGCGCAATCTGTTCCGGCTGCTGCTGTTTTTGCCTTATATTTTGAACGGCGTCGCGGTCGCTTATTTGTTCGGATACGTATACGACACGACGAACGGATCCTTGAACTACGTTCTCGGTCAGCTCGGCTTCGGCAAGCTGGCGGAAACGAGCTGGCTCGGCACGTCGTCGATCGTCAATTATACGCTGGCTTCCGTCGGCTTTTGGCGGTTTATGGGCTTTAACATGGTTATTTATCTTGCGGCGCTCCAATCGATCCCGAACGATTTGTACGAAGCGGCTTCCATCGACGGCGCCAACGGCTGGCATAAGTTTATTTATATTACTCTGCCGAATATTTACAAAATTATCGAGCTCAATCTGTTCCTGACCGTCACCGGCGCGCTGGAAGTATTCGATCTTCCGTTCGTGCTGACGAAAGGCGGACCGGCCGGGGCGAGCGAAACGTTCGTGATGAAAATAATCGAGACCGCCTTCCAGTTCAACAATTACGGGCTTGCTTCCGCGATGAGCGTCGTCTTGTTGATCTTTGTTATAGTCGTCTTGTCCATTCAACGGTATTTGCTGAACCGAAAGGAGAGCTGAAGCGGATGCAACCAACGAATCGGGGCTGGAGCCTTCTGAAATATGCGAGCCTGCTTGCCGGCGTTCTCGCCGTCCTGTTCCCTCCATATATTATCGTCGTTAACGCGTTCAAGACATCGGAGGAGTTTTTTGCAAAGGCGGCCATCTCCCTTCCGGACAGCTTCCTTCATTTCGATAACTTCGTTCAAGCGTTCAACAAAGCGAATATGCCGACCGCGTTCGGCAACACGATCATTATTATCGGCACCACTCTCGTACTGAACATTCTGATCGGCTCGGCGTTCTGCTACGCGGTCGGCCGGTTTCAATTCAAGCTGAAGGGCGTGCTGGTCGGACTGTTTCTGTTCGCGACGATTATCCCGCAAATAACGACCCAGGTCGTCAACTACAAGACGATACAGGCGCTGGAGCTGACCAACCATTTAATGGGGCCCGTGCTGCTGTATGTCGGGGCGGACATTTTGCAAATCTACATCTACTTGCAGTTCATCCGCAACATCCCTTACGAGCTGGACGAAAGCGCGATGATCGAAGGCGCGTCCCTGTTTCGTATTTTCCGGTCGATCATCTTTCCGCTGCTCGGTCCGGCGACGGCTACGATCGTCATCCTGAAAACGATCAGCATCTACAACGACATGTTCGTGCCGTATTTGTATTTGCCGAGACCGGAGCACGTCGTCGTCTCGACGTCGCTCATGCGGTTCTTCAGCGTCAACAGCGGCGACTGGCAGATGATTTCGTCCGCCATCCTGATCATTATGATTCCGACGGCGATATTGTATCTGTTTCTGCAGAAGTATATTTTTGCCGGGGTGACAAGCGGGGCGGTAAAATAAACGTTGCGGCTTTCCCGGATATGGCGCACACTAGAACGGAAGCCAGGAGGGAACGGCAACATGAACATTATGATTGTGGACGACGAGGAACTGATCCGGCGCGGCCTTGAAAAAATATTGAAGCAAATGAATCTCGGCGTGGAAATCGTCGGCTCTTACGGCAACGGGATGGACGCGTGGGCGCATATAGCCAAGCTGGGCGACGGCGAGCTGGATGCGGTCATTACCGATATCAAGATGCCGGTCATGGACGGCTTGCGGCTTGTGGAGCATCTGCGCGGCAGGTCGATTCCGACCGTCGTGCTGAGCGGCTTCGGCGAATTTGAATATGCCCGTTCCGCGCTGCGGAGCGGCGTCGTGCTGGATTATTTGCTGAAGCCGGTCGACAAGAGCGCGCTGCAAGAGGTGCTGCACAAGCTGAAGTTAAGCCGCGGCGGAGCAGAAGGCGAGGACGGGGGGCCTGGTCTTGCGGAGGAGTCAGGCCATCCCGTCGTCGAGCAGATCAAGGCAATGCTGGAGCGGGAGTACGACAAGCCGTTCGACATGGAACGGATTTCGGAATCGGCCGGCATGAGCGCCAATTATTTGAGCCGGCTGTTCAAGCAGGAGACGGGGGAGACGATGACCGATTATTTGATCGGCATCCGGCTGCACAAGGCCCGGCAATTTATGAGCGATCATCCGAGCCTGAAAAACTATGAGATTGCCCAGTTGGTCGGCTACTCCGATCCGGTTTATTTTAACAAGCTGTTCAAGAAGGAAGTCGGCGTGACGCCGAAGGAATACCGTGCGGGCAAGCTGGGCTCGGGCAGGGACGATTAGGCGGAATGGCTAAATCGGATAGGAACTGAACAAGAAAGCCGGTTTACAATTCGGGCGGTTTAGGCTTAAGATATGGCGGAGAATAGAAGCTGCCCATACGGTAAAAAGGAAGGTGTCAGATGGCCGAAAGCTCAGCCAACATATCCGCCAACAAGGCCATGGAACTGGGAAATACGTTCGAGCGTGCCGCCGTCGACAAGGAGGCCGGACCGCTCCGTTTTTTGTTGTCGGTCTATCGCGGCAATTTCGTCAACTTGGCCGTTTCGATCTTGTTTCTGCTTGTCAAAAGCTTGCCGGTGTACGTGCTGCCGATCGTTACCGCCAATGTGATCAACATTGCGACGAATCCGGACCGGCACCCGGTCAGCGCGCTCTGGATCAACTTCGCGGTCGTGCTAGTCGTCATCTTGCAGAACATTCCGACCCATACGGCTTACGTCAGCTTTTTGAGCCGGGCGATCCGGCACGTGGAGGCCGGGCTGCGAAGCGCCCTTGTGCGCAAGCTGCAGCAGCTGTCGATCAATTCGCACCGCGAGCTGCCGTCGGGTACGCTGCAGTCGAAGGTGCTGCGCGACGTGGAAGCGATCGAAATGATGTCCAAGCAAATTATGATCGCGTTTGTGCCGGCGATTCTGAATATCGTCATCGCCTTTGCGATTACGCTGAACAGCAGCTGGTTAGTCTCTTTGTTCTTTGTGCTGACCGTGCCGATGTCGGTGCTTCTCGTCTCGTTGTTCAGGCGCCGCATTCGCAGCACGAACAAGGAGTTTCGGAAGGAGATCGAGCAGATGTCGTCCCGCGTATCGGAAATGGTCGACATGATTCCGGTGACGAAGGCGCACGGCCTGGAAAAGGTAGAGATCGCTAGGATCGATTCGACGCTGCGCAGCATTCAGGGGAAGGGACGCCGGCTCGATATTGTGGAAGCTTATTTCGGGGCGTCCAACTGGGTGTCCTTTCAGGTGTTTCAAGTGCTGTGCCTTCTGTTCACGGCTTATCTGGCTTATATGGGCCGCATTCCGGTCGGCGACGTCGTCATGTACCAGGGCTTTTTCGGCATGATATTGACTTCCGTCACCGGGCTGATCAACATTTATCCGCAAATCGCCAAAGGGTTCGAATCGGTTCATTCCATTCGCGAGGTGCTCGTCTCGACGGATGTGGAGGATCATAACGGGAAAATGAAGCTGGCGGACATTCGGGGCGAATTTTCGTTCCAGGACGTCGAATATGCTTATCCGGGCTCGGAGCATCATGTGCTGGAGCATGTGACGCTGGACGTGAAGGCGGGCGAATGCATCGCCTTTGTCGGAGCGTCGGGCGCAGGCAAATCGACGGTGCTTAATATGGTCATCGGCTTCCTGCATCCGACCGCCGGCCGCGTGCTGATGGACGGGCACGATATGAGGGAGCTGAACTTGCGTTCGTACCGGAAGCGGCTGGCGGTCGTGCCGCAGACGAATATTTTGTTTTCGGGCACGATCCGCGACAATATTACGTACGGACTGAAGGACATTACCGAGGAGCGGCTCGCGAAGGTTGTCGAGATGGCCAATTTGTCCGACTTCATCGATCAGCTGCCGAACGGGCTGGATACGAATGTCGGCGAACACGGAGGCAAGCTTTCGGGAGGCCAGCGGCAGCGGATCGCCATTGCGAGGGCGCTGATCCGCGATCCGAAAATTATTATTTTGGACGAGGCGACGTCGGCGCTGGACAACGAATCGGAGTTTCATGTGCAGAAGGCGATGCGGGAGCTGATCAAGGGAAGAACGACGTTTATCGTCGCGCACCGGCTGTCGACGATCCGGGACGCCGACCGCATCGTCGTCATGAAGCAAGGACGAATTGCGGAAGTCGGCACGTTCGACGAGCTGATGGCCCGCAAAGGGGAATTTTACAATTTGAAGCAGCTCCAGCTGTAAGTCCTGGAGTGCGACGAGCCGGCTGCTGGCAGCCGGCTCGTTTTTTTACATTGGCAGTTAACCTGCCTCCTACAGCTCCCACCATTTTAAGAAGAGAAAGGGATCGACGGCGCGATAGGTCGGCGTGCGCTTATAAATGCCGAAATGAAGATGAGACGTAAATTTGCCGCTTGTGCCTTCCGGCCCGTAGCCGGTGCTGCCGACATAGCCGATCAGCTTGCCGGCGGCGACAGTTGTCCCTTCCTTAATGCCTGCGGCGAATCGGGACAAGTGCGCGTAATAAAATTCGGTGTTGTCATCGACCCGGACGGTGATGCGCCAGCCGCCGTATTCGTTCCAGCCGGCTTTGACAACGGTGCCGTCCAGAACGCTGTAGACGGGCGTTCCTTCGGCGGCGAACAGATCGACGCCTTCATGGGAACGGGCGGCGGCGCCGTTCGGCGACCAATCGCGCGCTTCCGCATAATTGTTCGAATATGGCTGGTACGTGCCTTGGCCAAGCGGGAACGCACCGTTCAAATATGTACTCGGTTTCGTCGGGATGCGAAGCTCCTGCCCGGTCCAAATGACGTTCGGATTCGGAATTTGCGGATTGGCGGCAATCAGTTTGGCCAGCGGTATGCCGTAACGGGCCGCGATTTTCCACATCGTATCGCCGGACTGCACGAAGGCAGTCGAATAGTGGGCAGGATCCGGCACTTGCAGCTTCTGGCCGACCAAGAGCATATCGGAGCTCAGGCCGTTCATTTGTTTGAGTTGATCGGTCGTCACGCCGTGCTTTACGCCGATTTTCCATAAGGTGTCGTTCGGCTGCACGGTATAAGTTGCCGCATAGGCTGCGGCGGGTGTTGCGGCCATTAGAGCGGTTAAGGCGGAGATGCCGATGAGTCGTTTCAGGCTGCGTTTCATTGCCTCTCTTCCTTTCGATGTACAGAATGGTCATCATCTCCATTTTAATAGTGAAAGCGCTTTATGTTTAGGCGAAAATATTGCCAAATCCGGCGGACCGGATACGGAAGCCTGCCGGAAAGCCAGCGAAAAAGCCCCCTGACGGCGGCGATAGGCCGGGCAGGGGGCGATCATTAAAAAATATCGACTTCCGTTCGCTCTCGCAGAGGGATGCCTGAATGTTCGATTTCCTCATTCCGTTTGTTTCGTGTGATTCTCTAGTTCAACTTTTATAGTTTGGCGTCATGTTCCCGTCAGTTGGGATTGGCGGCGCGGATGTACAAACGGCTGGTCGATTCCCAGATTGCTCCCGGCTCCAGCCCGACGAGGCCGATATCCTCCGCGGGAAGATTTACGTTAGGCGCATTGACGAGGTTCAGCTGCGGCTCCGGACAGAAGAATCCCGGCGTCGCGCCGTTGTTCCATACCATCCACTGCTTGTAGGCCGTGCCTGCATCGTAGACGAGCGTTACGCCTTCGCGCGTATCCGTCAGCTCCATCATGTTGCGGCCGTTGCGCGTTTCGCTTGTGTAATGATTGTCGAGCGACGTCCAGAACGGAGATACGCCGGTCGTCCGCATCAGTTCTTCCTCCGGCGCGAGCGGCTGATGCTTGCCTGTCGGCAGCATTCTGTCGTTCAGCTCCCACCTCTTGCCCGCCGTCAAGGTGAACCGGTATTCCTCCGCCTTGCTGCCGGCGGCGAACGGCGCGTTGATGGCGGTATGGAAGGCGATCAGGCATGGCATCGCGTCGCTTCCCGTATTATGTACCGACACATGCTGCAGCAAGCCGGCGCCGCTCAGCGAATAGCGCAGGCGGATCGTAAAGTTGTGCGGGAGATACTGGTGAATCGGATGTCCTTCGCCGATCGAGATGCTCAGGACGACGTAGCTTTCCGTCTTGGTAACGCCGTAATCGTCGACTTGCCATTGCGCGGTATGGAAAAAGCCGTGCAAATGATTTCCCGTCCGTTCTTCATTTACCGGAAACGTATAGGTTTTGCCGTTCCAAGTAAACGTACCGTCTTCGTAACGGTTCGGCGGGAACAGAACAGGAATGCCGTAAATGCCGGGATTGGCCCGGAAATGATCCATTTGTCCCTCGGCCGGTTCTCTCAGTATCGCATAGCCGCGAGCCGTATCGCGAAATGCGATCAGATTGGCGCCCGCATCCGGGAGCGCCGCCGCTTCATAGCTGCCCCATTGCAGCCAGACCGCGCGTTCGTCTTGATAAGCCCGTTCAAAGGCTTGTCCTTGCACTGTCATTGCTTATACCTCCTGCTTCTTATGAGCATGATTACCTCTCCCTAGAATAACAGGGCCGGCCGTTACAAACAACCGCCTTCATTCATGGTCGATGAATGAAGGCGGTTGTTAACAGCTTATTTCGTCAGCTTCAAATCTTTGCTTTTGCTGCGCTGCAGGAACAGCTGCTCGATGACGTATTGCTTGCGCCGGTTGACCGGAAGCTGCTTCGTATCCGAAGGCCCCGACCCGAACGTCACGACCCCCTCGGAGATCGATTTGATCTTGTCGAGGTTGATATAACAGCTGGAGTTGAGCGGATAATAATTCGGCTTGTTCGTCAGGTCTTTAATTTCTTGGTCGGACAATTTTATTTTTCTGTTGTAGTTTTTGCCGTGGAAGCTGACCATTCCTTGAACGCCGATCTTGAAATAACAGATTTCGGCATCCAGGTCAAAGTCCTCGCAAAACGTCCGTTCGTTTAACGCCACAATCACCATTTCCTTTTCCCCCTTTAAGAAATGATTGCTCGTGATTTGATAGCGCTTACATTGTAACACATATTGCCGGCTCTGTGAAGAGGTCCGCCAAAAAAAGAGATTGTGCGGCGGATAGGCATGTGCTATTTTCAAATTATGCGCTTGGTTACAGATGGTTCGGATAAGAGTCCGGCCTGGCCGCGGCGGTGCGCAAAGGCCCGGTTGCCGGATAGAAAAACAGGGAAGAAGGTGCCGGTATGGCGAATGAACGGATCGGTTCCGCAGAAGGGAACGAGGTTTGGTTGTACGTAGGGTCTTACGGCGAGAAAGGCGAGGACACTATTCATGTATGTTCCATGGACGGGGAGACCGGACAACTGCGGATCGAACAGCAGCTGTCCGGGGTGGAGCAGGCGTCGTTTCTCGCCCTGCACCCGAACGGCCGCAAGCTTTATGCGGTAAAGGAAATTGCCGAGGAGAACGGAGTTCCGGGCGGAACGGTCGTCGCGCTTGACATCGACGCCCAAACGGGGCGGCTTGGAAAGGCGACGAGTCAAGCTTCCACCGGCGGAGCGCACCCGTGCTACGTCAGCGTCGACGCGGCAGGCCATGCGCTGTTCGCCGCCAATTATTCCGGAGGCTCCGTCGCATTATTTGCGCTTGATTCGGAGGGAGAGTTTGGAGAAGCTGCCGCCTTCCGTCAGCATGCAGCCGCACCGGGCCCCGTCGCCGGCCGGCAAGAAGCCCCGCACGCCCATTGCATAGAGCCGCTGCCGGGCACGCCGTTCGTCTACGCGGCCGATCTGGGCATGGACGCCGTCGTCGCATACCGTGTCGACGCCGCTTCCGGCAAGCTGGAGCAGCATCAGATTTGCAAGCTTCATCCCGGAGCTGGGCCGCGGCATATCGTCTTTCATCCCGAATTGCCGGCGGCGTATGTCACGAACGAGCTGGACTCCACGGTCACGCGGCTTGCGGTCGACCGGGAGAACGGAACGCTTCGGGCCGGGAACACTTATTCCACCGTGCCCGCCGATTACGACGGCTACAACGATGCCGCGGATTTGCATCTGTCTCCTGACGGCCGTTACTTGTATACGTCCAACCGCGGCCATAACAGCATTGCGGTATTTGCGGTCGACGGCCGCACCGGAGAGCTGGAGCCCGTGCAGCATATCGGCTGCGGCGGCGAGCTTCCGCGCAACTTCGGCATTACGCCGGACGGACGGTATTTGCTGGCGGCCAACCAGCGGAGCGGTTCTATCGTCGTCTTCCGCAGGGACGCGGACACCGGCGCGTTGGCTCCGACGGGCGGCAGGCTGGAGCTTCCGTCGCCGGTTTGCATCCGTTTCCGTCGATGAAGCGCCGCTTGGCCTACTTTTATTATAACCGGGAGTGTTGAAAGGCAGGTTGATCTTACATCATGTCAAGCAATGCCATTGCAGGCCAACGGAGCGGAGCGCTTCGCTCGGCTACCGTCTATACGATCCTTATGGCCATCAGCTCGGTTCACCTGCTGAACGATTCCATGCAAGCCGTCGTGTCGGCTTTGTTTCCGGTTTTTGAGGAAACGTTGAAATTGTCCTACACGCAAGTAGGCTGGATCGCTTTTACGCTCAATATGACCTCATCGGTCATGCAGCCCGTCGTCGGCCTCTGGTCGGACAGAAGGCCGACGCCATGGATGCTGCCGGTCGGCATGCTGTGCAGCATGGCCGGCATGGCGGGGCTCGCGTTCGCCCCGAATTTCGCGCTGCTGCTGCTGTCCGTCGTTTTCGTCGGCCTCGGCTCGGCGGTGTTCCATCCGGAGGGGTCGCGCGTCGTTCATCTGGCCGCCGGCAACCGCCGCGCGTTTGCGCAGTCGATCTATCAGGTCGGCGGCAACTTCGGTCAAGCGCTGGCGCCGCTTATGACCATTTTCATTTTTATTCCGCTCGGACAGCGGGGAGCGGCCTGGGGGATGCTGCTTGCGGCGCTGGCGATCGCCATTTTGTTCAAGGTCGTGCCGTGGTACGCGTCCCGCCTGGCGGAGGAAGGCGGCAAGGTTCGGAAGAAGACCCCGTCTGCCGCTGGCCGCGCCCCGGCGCCTTATGCCGGCCGCATCGTCGCTTTTGCGCTGTCCATCCTGTTGATCGTCGTCTTTGCGCGTTCCTGGTATGCGGCGGCTATCGGCAACTTCTATCAATTTTACGCTAAAGAAACGTACGGCATTTCGATATCCGCCGCTCAAGTGCCGCTGTTTCTGTTTATGGCGGCCGGCGTTGCCGGCACGTTTCTGGGCGGCATCGCGGCCGACCGGATCGGACGGAAAAAAATGATGCTCATTTCCATCCTCGGCGCCGCTCCGTTCGCGCTGCTGCTGCCTCATCTGCCGCAGGCTTGGGTCTATCCGGTCATTGCCGTCATGGGCTTCATTTTGCAGTCCGGCTTCTCCGTCAGCGTCGTCTACGCCCAGGAGCTGATGCCGGGCAAGGTCGGCACGGCATCGGGCCTCATTACGGGTCTTGCCTTCGGCATGGGAGCGCTCGGCTCCGTCGTGCTGGGCAAGATCGCGGATGTGCAAGGGATGGCGTACGTCATGGTTATGGTCAGCGTGCTGCCGCTTCTCGGATTGCTCGCGATCATGCTGCCGAAGGATCGGCGCGAGGATCGGCATTAAAAATGTCGGGTTACAAATGTTGACAATTTACGCGCTCCAAGGTATCATTTAAACCAACGATGTATGTAAAAATGGAATAACGTTATCAGGCAAAGCGAAGCACGCTTGCTCTCTGTACAGACAGGGAGAAGCGTGCTTTTTTTCGTTTGTTTTGCGGGTTATCGTTGATCAGAAAAATGATTGGCAAGGAGTGTAAATCATGATACAACATAAACGTAATGGCATAATTGGAATTGTTTCACTTTTATTGCTGGCCCATATGGCGTTGGCTGCGGCCGGAGAAGCGAAGGAGGCCGGGGATCAAGCGGTCGTTCTGAAGAGTTACGAGCTGAAGGAAAACGCGGATTATGTCGAATTTGCGATCGAAGGGTACGGCGAGCCATTTCAAACCGTCATGACGCTTCCCGGCGGCAGCCAGGCGAAAGCCGGGCGAAGCCAGAAGCAGGCTTGTCCGAGCGGCACGTGCTTTCGGCAATATTTTGTCGTGAAGCCGGCGCCGAAGGGCGTCTATGCCTTCGAGATCAAAGCTTCGAAGCCCGCCTACTTCAATTTGCTCGTCGATATTCCGCCATTCGCCGATATAGCGAATCATTGGGCGAAGGACGCCATTACGGATATGGCGAAACAAGGAATCGTAAGCGGATACGGCAACGGCAAGTTCGGCCCCGGCGATCCCGTTACCGGCGAAGCGCTTATAAAGATGCTTGCCATGGCGCTTACGGAAGAACTGCCGAACGGGAAGCGCCAATGGACGAACGCCTTCCGTTGGAAAATGCTCGACGACAACCTTGGGCGCGAGTTGAGCTGGAAGGAATATGACTTTGCTTCGCCCGCCGGGCAGAGCTGGTCGGCTCCTTATTTAGCGGCTGCCAACGATTTGGGGATTGCTTCGCATTGGAATCAAGCGGATTGGGGTAAATCTTTCAAGCGCAAGGATGTCGCTTTGTTAGCGGCTGAACTGCTGCGGCTGGTGTCGGATGATCAGCCTAAGGAAAGCAATTATGCAGACACGGCCGGGCTGGAAGGAAAATATCGGGCGGCGATCAATTTGGTCAGCGACAATTCGATATTCGGAGGTTATCCGGACGGCACCTTCAAACCCGAAACAGCCGTTACGAGAGCCGAAGCGGTGAAGGTTTTGTCCCGGCTTACGGCGATGATAAAAAACTGATCCGAGGAGGAATACGGATATGAAACGATGGATAAACGGAATGGTTGTGCTGGCCCTCATAGTCGGGCTGACAGGAACGATTGGGGCGGATCGAACGGCTGCGGCCGAACCGTTGCCCTTTCCGGATATAGAAAAGCACTGGGCCAAAGATACGATTTTGGAGGCTTACAAGCGCGGTCTGGTGGATGGATACCCAGACGGCACATTCAAGCCGGACGCAGTCGTCAAAGCCGACGAGTTTATTGTCATGATGCTGAAGGTATTCTCGAAGACGACAAACGGGAAGACGGAGTTTGATCCTGAGTGGTTGGACGAGCTGTATATGTTCCAGCCACTCTATACGATGCGAATTGAGTCCAAAGTTAAGGAATTAAAATTCAATTTTATAAATGCAAGTTCTGGATATTGGGCAAAGCCTTACATTGATTTCTTGCAGGCGATTCCTTTTCTCAGTGATAATGATTCATTATTTCCCCAAAATAATTATGACCGTTATAAGAAACAAATTAAAAGGGAAGAAGCAAGCTATTTACTAGGTACATGGTATAAGCGGTATGAGGGAAGTATTGATGGGCTTTATGAGGATTTCATTATTAGAAACAGCGGCCTTAAAGATTTCAATTCGTTTTCAGAAGTAGCAGGAACAAACAGGGCAATGGTATTAATGTCTGGATTAATGAATGGTTATCCCAATAAATATTTTTATCCGCAGCGTTACGTTACGAGAGCCGAAGCATTAACAATGGTTTTGAGGCTTCGCGATAAGTCGCTTCGGAAACCATTTAAGCCTGATTTAACAGGACAATACTACATTGAGAAGAACGGTAACATAACATTGATAAGCGATAAATTCAAATACGATACTTATCACAAATTGATTGAACTTGGTGATAAACATGTGACAACGGGGTATTTAGATCCTTCTTATGTTCCTGCATTAAGTGTGTTTAACTCTCATGATGATTATGAGAAGTTTGTTTTCTATACGCGAATGGGTTACTTCGACCAGCGACCTTTGGCGGAAATTGGGGCAGGAGTTAGTAATGGAACCACTCGCGAAGTATTTGTAAGCTATTTACAATCTAAAAAACTAGAGCATAGCTCAAAATTTTTTGACGCTATCTTAGAACTTTATGCTGGTAACGGCAAAGGCTCTGAATTGAAAAAATTAATGGAAACTTATGAGAAAAAGGCTGGATCGACCGGAAAGGACATCCAATACTTTAAATTCAACGGGAAAGATTACAGGATGTATACCAGCGGCCAATACTACTTTCTCGTTATGAGATACTAAGAGAGGAGTAACCGTATGAAGCGAGTTTGGAAAAAAAGAATAGCCGTGCTGCTGACAGCTATTTTTTTGCTGTCTCCATTTGATTGGATTACGACAACCAATGTCGAAGCGGCTAGTCAAAAACCACCTTCTACCATTAACGGTTTTGCGAATAAATGCGGGTATAACCCTGTAGCAGACGGTCCAATTCCTTCGCATATACCGCCGTGTTCCGAGCCAAAGGACGGAAAAAGTTCGGGATATAAGTTTAATTCGGATATTTATTATCGCCAAACGTGGGTCATTAGCCGCGATCCCAATACAAACGCTGCCGTCAAAACAAGAGGGCAAAGGTACTTGATCGTATACGGTACACCGGACGACATTCCAGGTCATATTCAAGATTTCAAGTCCGGCTGGCAAGATGAAAATGCCAAGGTGTATCCAAACGAAGGACATTTTTCTGCTTATGACTTTAGAACAGGCGGTAATACACGCGGGGAGTATCGTTTCTTAGGTTATGATGAAACAGGATCGCTGTATCCAAACGACCATTTCATTCGAGACGACAGCACCAGTACGCCGCTTGAAAAGAAACACTGGGTTTTTCAGCCGTGGAAAGACTTGCCGGACAGTTATATTTATAAACCGGGTGGGCCGGGACCAGCCTATGGACAAGCTGAAAATGTTGTAGTTACTCTTTCGGATTTTGATAATATACTAGACAACATTGATCGATCTATGGAGTTTAATATATCACAGGGCGTTAAGTATAGTAATCGCTATTCAGTTTTACCCCGAAATGATGAAAACACCGATTTCCGCAACTACATGAACATCCCCCAAAACCCTACGGTGTGGGAACCGGGGATCGGCATGATGTATCATTACAGCTGGGTTTCTCATTCTTTATGGTATCAATCCTTTCCGTTATTGAAGCTTGAAGGACCGGAGAAAAGACAGCCTCCCGCAAGCTGCGTTGTCACTCCAGTTAAAGAGGGCGGGATACCGCTCGGGAAAGAACGGTATATCGATGTAGAAGTGAAGCTGGTCGGCACGCTTGAAGACGAAAAATATCATGACAACATCGTCATGGAGAATCGCTATTATACCCGCAAAGATATCGCCTCTTGGAAGCTGCATGTAACCGATAAGGAAACCAACAAGCTCATTACGTTGGATTCGAAGGTGAAAAGCGATGGCGTGATCATGAAAGACAATCAAGCGACGGGCATTTTCAAACTGCGGATCGACACGCAGAAAGTTACGGAAACCTCAGACGGAACCAAAGAATTTAAGACTACCGCCCGCGTCAATTTGTATAATGGCAATCATACAGATTCTAAACCATCGCAAGCGTCCGCCAACTGCGATCTTGTCATTCCCCTGGACGGCGACAAGGCCAGCATGAAAAGCGATTTTGCGGTAGCGCCGAGCGTCCAATTCCAGAAGAGAAGCGAGTTCGCAAGCAAGCAAGTGGGCTACCAGGATTTCTCGTACGGGAAGGATGCCGATTATTACGAGTTCGAGATTACGAATGCCGACGACGGCACCAAGGCGACGCGCACGTTCGATCCGGCCATTCCCGAAGTCAAAGCGCCGACGCCTGGCTATTTAGATCAAGCGGCCGTGGAAGCGTATCTCTATGACTTTATGAAATCAAAGTTTAGCGAAACGTCGAACCAAAGAGTTGTCAAGACGTTCCATATTAAACAAACGATCGTGGACAAGGACGTGACGACGAATAACAAGTCTACTGCAACGAAAACGATAGTCGTTGTTCAGAACGCCGCCGCTTTAACGTGCGAAATGCTGCCGTCGCCTCCCCAATATATTTCGCCGGAAGCCGATTGGCCGCTGAACTGGTATGATGTCGTTCCATTCCCCGTGACGGATGCACCGCCGGGCTATATCCCTAGCAAGAGCTGCGAAGAACCGGCTCGATATAACGATTTTGCAAAGCGTGTCTACATTGATGGGATTGAAATCGATGCGGAGCGTTTTTTTAGTGGGCAATTTATTTTTGGGGAGGACCGAATCGGCCTCCGGCAAGTGAAAACGACGTTTACCGCGCCGGATGGAACGGAATCGTTCAAAATTCAACATGTCGTCATCCACGAGTCCAAGCCGAGAGTATCGATCCGGCTGGAAGGCTTATACAAGCAGAACCGGACGATGCGCGCCTACGACCAGTCGGCGGCCAGCAACGATCAGTGGGTGGAGCAGAACGCCCCGCTGGAAATTACTTCGTTCAGCTACGTTGATCCGACCGACCCCGGCTTGAAATGCAGGGAAGGGTATTGCGAGTCGAACTTGTCCGAAAAAATGTTTATGTATAAAGAGACCGGCCGCTACAAGATCAGCATAGCCGCCAAACGCGTTATTCCTTACGGCAACGGCCAATCGATCACTCGGTATTCCGACCCTTATGTGGTCGAATATGAAATTATGCCCGATCATACGCCGGCCATCATCGCCCACGCTTACGCCAATCAGATCAGCCGCTTGGACGATCTGAAGCTCTTTTACGACGTGGTCAGCACGGACGGAGACTACATAGCGGAAAAGTCGCTGCGCGTCTATCACGACCGCGACAACGACGGCACCTTCGATACGCTCGTTTACGAAACGGACGGGGACGTCACGGCCATCCCGAAGATGGACAAGCTGGGGCAATACAAAATCGAAGCCTATGCGAAGGAAGGGACGGACGAGGAACGGCTGATGGAATTTATCGTCCCGGAGGACGATAAGGAAAAGACGATTGAAACGTACTTTTTTATCGATAATTTTGCTCCGGCCAGCACGATGTATATGGATATCCCGATCGAAATGCCGGATATGGACGTCTACTGGATGCTGGATTCGAATTTGAAGCAGGCGTCGACGGATTACATCCGAAACAACCGAGTTTCGATCACGAACGCTTTTACCCGGGCGAATATGCTGGCCAACCTCGATATATGGGATATGCGGACGTATACGTACACGCAATCGGCCAGCACGAGCAACCATACGGGCACATCCTATCCATCGTCGAGCATCTATTACAGCTCCAACGGTTACAGCGGGACGTTATCGTTAAGCAGCGCCTCCAACGCGCCGTTTTCCGTGGACGAGGGCAGATTTGTGACCGTAACCGATTCAAAGACGGCCAGCGACAGCTGCACCAATACGGTCAAAGCCCATTATACCGATGACGGAGAATATAAAAGCACTTCGACGACGGTCTGTCCATCTTCGAAATCGTATAACGACGGTAAATATAGAGGAACATTGGACCGCAAAGGAGAAAGCACCAACGACAGCTGTCCGCCGGATTTCGGCAGGCCGGGGTCGAGCTGCACCCGGACTTATCGAGCGACGTATTCCGGCACCGTATATTGGACGCGCGACGAGTGGGTTCCGCGGATGGTCGAATACGACAGCTGGACGGGCTTCTACAGCGGCACGATTTCCAAGAGCGTTCGCCAGCCGTACGACGCTTCGTTTATGCGGCCCGTCCCGAACAAATACGTCATTTATGTATCCGATAATAAAGCGTCGCAGCTGGCCGATTTGCAAAATGTGATGAGCAAACATGACGCCAAGCTGATCCTGGTCGGCCATTCCGAGTTCCAATCGCAAATCGGTCACGAGAAGTTTATCGCCAACGACAAGCCGATTGAAGATATCGTAGGCGAGGTGATCGCCTATATCTCCGAAAGCAATCCCGAGACGCCCAGAAGACTCATTCTGGTCGGGGAAGAGACGATTACGAGGACGGCTTATTTCGACTGGGAGGACGATCCGGTGCAGGAAGACCTGCTCCAAATCGTTCACGACCCTTATTATTACGACAATTCGGAAGGTTTCGGCCAATTCAACGGCCAAACGCTCGCATCCGAGAAGTTGAACGCCAACTGGCAGCCTTATCAATCGGCGGTCACGTTTCAGAAGCCGGGCAAATATATGCTGTTTCGCAAAACGAAGGATCGGCCGTCCGAAGATCCTAACTTTGAACATTATGCCTATTATTCGAACGAATCGGCAGTCGAAGTGCTAGTACACCGCAAACCGATTCCGGACGTATGGCTCGACTTCGACTATATGACGGATTCGAACCGGTATCGGACCACTTGGGTAGATATGAGCTACGACCTGGACCATAATGTGACGCGGGCGGCTACGGACCGCGGCATTCAGGCCCGGTCGATCAAGCTGACGAACCGGGGAACGGGGGAGGTGTATACCCGCATTCCGGAATCGGTCCCGCCGGGCACCTACCTGCTGGAATATATCGTTCAAGATATCGAAGGTGTCTGGTCCGATCCGCTGCAAAGGACGTACGTGCTTCCATCCGCCGTGCCGGTGCAAATGAAATCGAACCTGAAGACGGCTTACGATGGCTTTTCGCTAAACGGCGTTCCGGCCAGCGAAAGTCTGATCGCTTACGAATTGTGGACGCGTTATCCGTACGCCATCCAATTGCAGTTTGCGATGGGCAGCTACATTTCGCGCACGGTTCCCTATTATACGGGCGTGAAGACGGGCAACGACATCAGCTGGGCCGATGAAAGGTTTGTTATTCCGAATACGACGCCGGACGGCACGTATACGTTTACCGTGAGAGGCAACGGCTCGGTCGCGGGATCGACCGCCGCCCATACGTATACGGTTCGAGTCGCAACGCCGATTCGGCTGAGCGGAAGAATCGATGCCGTCGATTCGCCGGCTCAGCATCTCACTTCGCTGGTCGTCGGGGACAGCTATAAGCTGAAGGCGGACACGACCAAATATCCGGACGCCGCCGTAAACGGCAATGCGGTATCGGTGACGATGTTCAAGGGAACGGCATATCAACGAACGGTCAATTTGACTTCCGCAACGGTCCGGACAACGGGTTACGGTCTGAAGGATTGGTCCGCCGCGTTTACGGTCGGTCCAATGCCGGACGGCCGCTATACGTTCGAATGGAGGGCGAGAACGCCCAACGGGAATACGGAAACGGTCGCCCAAACGGTAGAAATCGTCAATAACCGCCCGCCGACGGCGGACTTCGACTGGTCGCCGCAGCCGGTGTATGAGGGAGATACGGTGGCGTTTTCCTCCAAGATCGACGACCAGGACGGCGATACGCTGACGGTCCAGTACGAATTAACCGCCCCTTCGGGCAGCCGGCACGTATTCGACTACGTCTTTAACCGCCCGTATCCGGCGACGGCTCCCGTCCATCGGATGACGGAGACGGGCGACTGGCGGATGAAGCTGACCGTCAGCGACGGCCGAGCGGCTCCCGTCATGGCGGAGAAGACGATACGGGTATATCCGTTGACCGTGTCGGGCGAAGTGAATCATACCGACCAATGGAATCGGCGCCGGATGGACTACAACTTGAAGCAAAGCGGCGACGCGGAAGCTCCTCGCGGCTACAACGTCTTCTGGGCGGGGGAGAAGTTTATGCTTGTCTCCAATACGACCGCAACCGAAACGGCGACGAAGGCGGAACGGGTGGAGGCGGTATTCGGGTCGAGGAGGCTGGAGTTGAAGAAGGCGGACGGAGCGGGCACGGCGTGGACGGGAGAACTGTGGGAGGAAGGCTTCGAGCAGGAGCTGAAGGACGGCCCGTACCGCTTTGTTTTCACGGCATACTACAATAACGGGACGGTCAAAACGACGGAGGTTGCGATTGAAATTAAAGGAACCGTATCGCAAATCGCGGGCGTTCATCGCGTGAAATAAAGCAAAAAAGCGGACACCTGTTCAGTGTCCGCTTTTGATTTTGTCCAAAAATTCCCGGATGGCATAATAGGAAGCTCCGCGTACGGCGGATTGCTCCTGCAGCTCCGCAAACAGAATTCGCATTCGTTCGCGATGATAGGAAAGCGTCCGCCGGTCGACCGTTTCCTGAATGGAGGGGAGCAGCCATTCCGCCGCTTTGCTCATCCGGTTGCCGATAATGACGACGTCGGGGTTGAATACGTTGACGATGTTGGCGATGCCGACTCCCAGATAGTCGCCGATGCCGCGAAACAGCTCCCGCACCGCTTCCTCTCCGTTCGCCGCCGCCTCCAGCAAATCTTCCAAACTGTCGTAGCCAAGCTCCGCGGCTTGCTCCAGCAGGGCGTTTTCCGAAGCGTACAGCTCCCAGCAGCCCCGGTTGCCGCAGCTGCACGGCTTGCCGTCGAATTGAATGGACAAGTGCCCCAGCTCGCCGGAAAATCCCGAAGTTCCTTTGAACAGCTCCTTGTTCAAAATAATGCCCGTTCCGATCCCGATGCCGGCGCTGACGTAAATCTGGTTGCGGATGCCTCGCCCGGCGCCGAATTTTTGCTCGCCCTGCGCGCCCGCATTGGCTTCGTTGTCGATCGTAACCGGCAGCTCGAAGCGCTGCTCCAGCGCCTTTTTCAGTTCCACCTGACGCCACTTCATATTGGGCGCAAACAGAATCGTGCCCTCGTCGTCGACGATGCCCGGCACGCCCACGCCGATGCCGACGACGCCGTACGGGCTGTCGGGCGCTCCCGCTGCAAGCTCCTCGATGCATGCCGTCAGCGCATCCAGATGAATGTCGCTGCTGGCGGCGCCTCGCTTAATCGCTTGATGGACGTCCTTCACCACGTTGCCGCCCAAGTCTGTCAATACGCCTTTCAAATAGTTGACGCCAAGGTCGATCCCGATCGCATAACCCGCCTGCTCGTTGAACAGGAGCATTAGCGGCTTGCGGCCGCCGCTCGATTCGCCCGGCCCGATCTCCAGCACGAGATGGCTGTCGATCAAGTCCTGCACGAGACTGGACACGGTAGCTTTGTTCAGGCCCGTCTTTTCGGAAATGCCCGCCCGCGACAGCGGCGCATGTTTGATGACGCATTCGAGGACAATAGAGGTGTTGATTTTTTTGATGAGAGCCAAGTCGCCCGTCGTTTTTGTTTTCAAATTCGGATGGCCTCCGTCTGCGTTCAAATGAGTTGAAAATAGTATAACACAATCTTAGTTTGTTTAATAGACAAACTAAGTTCGTTCGTGGTATTCTGTCATTAGCAACAGCCGCGTAAGCGCATTCCATTTATCCAAGATCCAAAGGAGGATATTGAAAACATGAGTTATTTCCAAGGCATCGACAAGATCCAATTCGAAGGCAAAGGCTCCAATAATCCGTTTGCGTTCAAGCATTACGATCCAAGCGCGGTCGTATTGGGCAAGACGATGGAGGAGCATCTTCGTTTCGCCGTCGCCTACTGGCATACGTTCAACGCGAACGGCACGGATCCGTTCGGCGTAGGCACGATGGTTCGCAGCTGGGACAAATACGACGGCCTGGACCGCTCCAAGGCGCGCGTAGAAGCGAACTTTGAATTTATGGAGAAGCTGAACATTCCGTTCTACTGCTTCCATGACGTCGACATTGCTCCTGAAGGCGAAACGCTGCAGGAAACGAACAAAAACCTGGACGTTATCGTTGCGATGCTGAAAGACTACATGAAGCAAACGGGCAAAAAGCTGCTCTGGAACACGGTCAACATGTTTTCGAATCCGCGTTACGTGCACGGCGCCGGCACGGCCGTCAACGCCAACGTATACGCTTACGCCGCGGCTCAACTGAAAAAAGGTCTTGAGGTCGGCAAGGAGCTGGGCGCCGAAAACTACGTATTCTGGGGCGGCCGCGAAGGCTACGAAACGCTGCTCAACACCGATATGGCGCTGGAGCTCGACAACCTGGCCCGCCTTTACCATATGGCGATCGAATATGCGAAGGAAATCGGCTTCGACGCGCAATTCCTGATCGAGCCTAAGCCAAAAGAGCCGACGAAGCATCAATACGACTTCGATGCGGCGACGACGATTTCGTTCCTGCAAAAATACGGCTTGAAGGATCATTTCAAGCTGAACCTGGAAGCGAACCATGCGACGCTGGCCGGCCATACGTTCGAGCACGAAATCCGCACGGCCGCCATCAACGGCATGCTGGGCTCGCTCGACGCGAACCAGGGCGATTTGCTGCTCGGCTGGGATACGGACGAATTCCCAACGGATCTGTACTCTACGACATTGACGATGTACGAGGTTGTCAAAGCGGGCGGCCTGGGCCGCGGCGGCGTCAACTTCGACGCCAAAGTACGCCGCGGTTCGTTCGAGATGGACGATCTCGTGCTGGCGCACATCGCGGGCATGGACAGCTTTGCATGGGGCTTGAAAGCCGCAGCCAAGCTGATCGAAGAAAAAATTCTCGACAGCATCGTGGAAGATCGTTACGCCACGTTCAAAGAAGGCATCGGCGCCGATATCGTGGCCGGCAAAGCGACGCTGAAATCGCTGGAGCAATACATTTTGACGAATCCGCCGATTGTCAACAAATCCGGCCGCCAAGAAAATATCCGCCTGAAGCTGAGCGAAGTTATTTTCAGCGTATAACGAGTACGACGATCCGCATGCCAATCTCGGCGTGCAAGAAGGCAACACGCGCAGCCTATGCGGGGACTGAACTCCCGCGTGCAAGAAGGCAACACACGCAACCTATGCGGGGACTGAACTCCGCGTGCAAGAAACATGCCGCGATCAGCATGCCACGGACATGCAGCGATCGCGGCATGCTTGGCATCTAAACAGGAGAGGGGCAGGCCAAAGCGATGAGTTATGTTGCAGGTATTGACTTGGGAACAAGCGCGGTCAAAGTGCTGCTTGTGGCCAAGGACGGCAAAGTGGCGGCGGAGGCGTCCCGCAGCTATCCGTTGTTTCACGAGCATTCCGGCTGGAGCGAACAGAGGCCGGACGATTGGGTAGACGCGACGCTGGAGGCTCTGGCCGAAGCGGCGGCGGCCGAAGGAATCGACGCTTCTCGAATTGAAGGCATCAGTTTTTCCGGCCAAATGCACGGCCTCGTGCTGCTGGACGATGCGGGCAATCCTGTGCGCAACGCGATCCTATGGAACGATACGCGCACGACGGAACAATGCCGCGAGATCGAACGGACGCTTGGCGACAAGCTGCTGTCGGTCACGCGCAATCCGGCGCTCGAAGGCTTCACGCTGCCCAAAATATTGTGGGTGCGCCAACATGAGCCGGAGCTGTTCGCGAAAGCGAAGCTGTTCCTGCTGCCGAAGGATTATGTGCGTTACCGGCTGACCGGACAGCTTCATATGGATTATTCCGATGCGGCCGGCACGCTGCTGCTGGATGTCGCCGGCAAAACGTGGAGCGGCGACGTGCTGCGCGCGTTCGATTTGCCAGACAGCTTCTGCCCTCCGCTTGTCGAGTCGCATGGGCTGACAGGCACGCTGCTGCCCGAGCTGGCGGCGAAAACGGGACTTGCGGCTTCCGTTAAAGTGTTTGCGGGCGGCGCCGACAACGCTTGCGGCGCCATCGGCGCGGGAATTTTGTCGGAAGGGCTGACGCTTTGCAGCATCGGCACCTCAGGCGTTATTTTGTCGTATGAAGAGGACCGCGAGAAGGATTACCGGGGCAAAGTGCATTTCTTCAACCATGGCAAGGAAAATGCGTTTTATGCGATGGGCGTCACGCTCGCCGCCGGCTACAGCCTGAGCTGGTTCAAAAATACGTTTGCGGCGGGCGAGTCGTTCGGCGAGCTGTTGGCAGGCGTAGGTGAAGTGTCGCCGGGCTCGAACGGGCTGCTGTTTACGCCTTATCTGGTCGGAGAACGTACGCCTCATGCCGATTCTACGATTCGGGCGAGCTTTATCGGCATCGACGGCTCGCATAAACGGGTTCATTTTGCCCGGGCGGTGATGGAAGGCATCACGTTCTCCTTGAACGAGTCCGTCGATATGTTCCGCAGCGCTGGCAAAACCGTCGACAAGATCGTCTCCATCGGAGGCGGCGCGCAAAATCCGGACTGGCTGCAAATGCAAGCCGATATTTTCAACGCCGAAGTCGTGTCGCTGGAGAACGAGCAAGGACCGGGTCTCGGCGCCGCGATGCTCGCCGCTTACGGCTGCGGCTGGTATGACAGCCTCGAAGCCTGCGCCGAGCGCTTCGTCAAGCATGCGGACAGCTACAAGCCGAATCCGGAAGCCGTCAAGCAATACGAAGCGATCTTCCGCGTCTACCAGCAAGTGTACGCCGCCACTCGCGGTTTGAACGAAGCGATCGCTCCGTTCAGGGGATAGACCGGATATCGTCAGGCCGATCGAAGCGATTGAACCGTTCCAGGGGCGGAAACCGTCGAAGCGAACGAACTGTTCCGGGGGTAGGCCGGATATCGTCAAGGGAACCGTTCCAGGCCCGCGCGGATCACAGAATATGCAGTTCCGTTGTGACGCAAGTTGAGTTATACTTTTATCAGTCGCCAGTTACGCGCAAAGCATGCGCCGATTGTCTCTCTGTGGAGGGATGGTCGGCGCTTTTTTGTTTCGCGGAGCTCGCACATTTCATTAGTTTGGAGGGATGCTGGATATGCCGAACTTCGATGTGGAGTTTAATGCTTTTTTGCTGGAACAAAAGAAAACGGCCAGGGGCCGGAGGCTGGAAATGCTGCAAAAGGATTTGACCGGCGAACGTAAAATGTTCAGCGAGGTGCTGTGGCCCGTATTTAAAAGCTTTCATGGATTCATTTTGGAGTATGAAATCGTCAATACGGGCGGATTTTCGATTTTTATCGATGCATTTTATGAACCGTTAGGGCTCGCATTCGAGAGCGAGGGTTATGCATACCATGCGGAAAACATCACGCGGGACCGCTTCAGCTTTGAAAGGAGCAGGGTGCGGACGATCGCCAGTCGCCGGTATGTTTACATTCCTTTCAGTTGGGACGAGCTCGATAAGAAAAAAGAAGCTTGCCAGGCTTCGGTTTACGAGTTGCTGGGGAAGTTTGGACAGAGGAGTGAGGGGGAGGAGTTCTCCTTGCATGAAAGAGAATTGCTGTTGCACGCGTTGCGGTTAAACCGCCCTTTTCGGCTGAAGGAAGTGAAAAGTTTTTTGAAGGCAGGCAGAGTAAACAGTATGAGAGTGCTCCAAAAGTTGGAAGAGAGAGGGCTGGTATTGCCTGACCAAACGTCTGGGCAGCGCCGGCATTTTTACGAAATTTCCAGGGATGCGGTGCAAGATCTGCTATATGGCACAAGGTTGTAAGGTTGAACGAGCGGAAAGGCAGCGCAGAGCGTTGCAAGTTCATGCGCGACTTAGAGGGAGCAGAATCGGCGGCGGAGGTCGATATAAGTTCATGCACGACCTTGGAGCGAGCAGAATCGGTAGCAGAGGGCGATGTAAGTTCGTGCGCGACCTTGGAGCGAGCAGAGTCGGCAGTGGAGGACGATGCAAGTTCATGCACGACCTTGGAGCGAGCAGAATCGGCAGCGGAGGACGATGTAAGTTCATGCACGACCTTAGAGCGTGTCAAACGGCTGGCGGAGGGCGATATAAGTTCATGCGCGACCTTAGAGCGAGCAGAGTCGGCAGTGGAGGACGATGCAAGTTCATGCGCGACCTTAGAGCGTGTCAAACGGCTGGCGGAGGACGATGTAAGTTCATGCACGACCTTAGAGCGAGCAGAATCGGTAGCAGAGGGCGAAGTAAGTTCATGCACGACCTTAGAGCGAGCAGAATCGGCAGCAGAGGGCGAAGTAAGTTTATACGCGACCTTAGAGCGTGCCAAACGGCTGGCGGAGGACGATGTAAGTTCATGCACGACCTTAGAGCGAGCAGAATCGGCAGCGGAGGACGATGTAAGTTCATGCGCGACCTTGGAGCGTGCCAAACGGCTGGCGGAGGACGATGTAAGTTCATGCGCGACCTTGGAGCGGCCAAACGGCTGGCGGAGGGCGAAGTAAGTTCGTGCACGACCTTAGAGCGAGCAGAATCGGCAGTGGAGGACGATGCAAGTTCATGCGCGACCTTAGAGCGAGCAGAATCGGCAGTGGAGGACGATGCAAGTTCATGCGCGACCTTAGAGCGAGCAGTATCGGCAGCGGAGGACGATGTAAGTTCATGCGCGACCTTGGAGCGTGCCAAACGGCTGGTGGAGGGCGATGTAAGTTCGTGCACGACCTTAGAGCGAGCAGAATCGGCAGTGGAGGACGATGCAAGTTCATGCGCGACCTTAGAGCGAGCAGAATCGGCAGTGGAGGACGATGCAAGTTCATGCGTGACCTTAGAGCGCGCCAAACGAACTTCGAGCGTCCAGGAAAAGCGGGCGGCCGGAGGATGGAAGCTTAATGGAGTAACTTTGCTCCAAAGTTGCCATCCTATACGGTAGGCGGCAAGCGAACGGGCGTGGAGGGGAAGGATCGTCCGCCCGGGCGCTTGCCGAACATCGCGCACCAAGAAAGGAAGAACGCAGATGTCCCAGCATGCAGCGATCATGTTCCAGTTTCAGGACGATAGAAGCGCGGCAATCGCTTACGATTTGCTGCAGGAGCTTGGCTACGATCCCGTTGGCCACGGCGAGAACCGGGTGCATATTCATGTAGACGGAAACGATCTGGCTTCTGCGCTTGAAATTGCGCAGGCGAACGGCGGGAAGCTGATGGAGCAGTCCGAGCTTCAGGAAGAGAGATTGACCAATACGGCCTACGAGTTGGATTCCATCCATATTCCGGCGCATGTTGTCAATGAAGATTGGATCGCCGCCCAGGAGGAGACGGAACTCGGACTGGCCAACCGGGACGAGGACGGCTACGACCCGGATTTGTTCGATCCTGACGCCAAATCTTACAGTTACTTTTCGGGCGATGTTCGTATCTAGTCTCGTCTCGAACACGGCCTTAGCCCGGCCCGAGCATTCGGATCGTGAGCGGTTCGGCTGCAACGGGGATCGTGAGGCAGCTTAGGCCGCACGACGTAGCATCATAGAGCAGGCTCGGGCCACATAACGGTGATCGTGAAGCAGCTCGTGCCGCACTGACGTAGCATCTAGCCACAGGCTCGGGCCGCATAACGGTGATCGTGAAGCAGCTCGTGCCGCACTGACGTAGCATCTAGCCACGGGCTCGGGCCGCATAACGGGGATCGTGAGGCAGTTCGTGCCGCACTGACGTAGCATCTAGCCACGGGCTCGGGCCGCATAACGGGGATCGTGAGGCAGCTCAGGCCGCACGACGTAGCATCATAGAGCAGGCTCGGGCCGCATAACGGGGATCGTGAGGCAGTTCGTGCCGCACTGACGTAGCAACAGAGAGCAAGCTCGGGCTGCATAACGGGATTCGTGAGACAGCCCGGGCCGCTCTGAATTAGCATCATAGAGCAGGCTCGGGCCGCATAATGGGATCTTGTAGCAGTCCGGGCTGCTTTGATGTAGCATCATAGAGCGGCCCGGGACGCTTAACGCAGGCTCTTAAAGTGAGCTCGAGTCGCTGTGACGGAGGCTCATCGAACGGTCCAGGACGCTTAACGGACGCCGGTCGTCGTTTCTGCGGCATGCTTGCCTGCGTTATAGCCCGTGGAGAACGCGGCAGTAATATTGTATCCCCCCGTATACCCATGGATGTCCAAAATTTCTCCGCAAAAATAGAGGCCGTCCATCAGCTTGGACTGCATCGACCTCGGATCGATTTCCTTTAGATTGACTCCGCCGCCGGTGACGAACGCTTCTTCGATCGACAGCGTGCCGTTCACCATCACCGTAAACGCTTTGGCGATTTGCATAAGCTCCATCCACTGTTGCTTCGGGATATGATCGTAGGTAATATCCTCCTTCAGCCCCGTCCGCTCCAGCAGCAAAGGCACCATTCGCTCCGGAAAGAACCCCTTTAAGACGTTTTTGATCGTTTTGCGGGACTCTTGCTTGCACAGTTCCATCGTATGGGCATACAGCTCGTCCGCCGACGTTCCCGGCTTCAAATCGATCCGGACGGCTACCTCGCCGCCTCCGTTCTTTTTTCTTTCCTTGACGACAAACTGGCTGCAGCGAAGGGCAATCGGTCCCGACATGCCGAAATGGGTAAAGATCATATCGCCCTCATGCCGGACGATTCGTTTCCCTTTGGCGTTCCAGACGGACATTTCCACACCGCGCAGCGACAATCCCTGCAATTCCTTCCGCACGATAAAAGGTTCCTTCGACGTCAGCGGCACTTCCGTCGGAAACAGCTCGACGATCGTATGGCCGGCTTCCTCGGCCCATGCGTAACCGTCGCCGGTAGAGCCGGTTTGAGGAACGGATTTGCCGCCGACGGCCACAATGACCGCATTGCTCGCAATCGTTTCGCCTGTCCGCAGCCGGACACCCGCCGCTCTTCCGTCCCGGTAAATGACCCGTTCGATCGGACTATTGACGCGGATTTCCGCGCCGAGCGAACGAACTTTGCCGACGAGCGCGTCCACGACCGTCTTGGCTTTGCCGCTGACGGGAAACATTCGTCCGTTGTCTTCCTCCTGCAGCTGGATGCCAAGCTCTTCGAAGAAAGCGACGATATGTTTATTGCTGAACGTCGCAAATGCGCTGTATAAATATTTTCCGTTTCCCGGAATGTTCTGGATCAGCTCGTCCAGTTCTTTGGCGTTGGTCACATTGCATCTTCCGCCGCCCGATATGCCGAGCTTGCGGCCCAATTTGTCGCCCTTGTCGAGCAGAAGCACCTTGGCGCCGTGCTCGCCGGCTGCCGCAGCGGCCATCAGTCCGGCCGATCCCGCACCTGCAACGATGACGTCATATTTCATGTTTGTTCACCTATTCGCTAAATTTGTCAACACCTAATAAATCTATATATGAATCTTTCCGCTTTCCAGTATAATGAATTTAATGAGGATTCTCCACCGGAAGGAGCGTTATCATGCAAAGGACGGAGTGGCAAACGAAAGGCGAAGCGCAGTCCAGCTTGTTTGTTCGCGAATGGCGGCCGGAGAGTGCCGGGGCGAAAGCCGTTGTCGTATTGGCGCACGGCATCGGAGAACATGGCGAAAGGTACGAGTTTGCGGCGGAGCGGATGACTCGCGCGAACTTGTTGGTAACCGCTTTCGACCATTATGGACACGGACGCTCGGAAGGAAAGCGAGGACATCTTCGCTCTCTCGATGCCGCTCTAAAAGATACGGAAACGGTTATTCTGGAGTCAGCTTCCAGACATCCGGAGCTGCCCGTATTTTTGTACGGCCACAGCATGGGAGGGAATATTGCGCTCAATTGCGCCATCAGACGAAAGCCGCCGATTCGGGGACTCATCGTGACCAGCCCGTGGCTCCGGCTTGCGTTCCAGCCTCCGGCGTGGAAAGAACGGGCGGGCAAAATGCTGGCGCCCTTATGGCCTTCCTTGTCCTTGTCCACCGGACTCGATCCGGCCGACTTGTACCGGACTGGCGGTCCGGAATCGCGGTCGGTGGTCGGCGACCCTTTATGCCATACGCGCATATCGCTGCGCACGTATACGGATCTTCAAGCAGCGGGCGAATGGGCGTTGCGGCATGCCGATCGGTTGGAAGTGCCGCTGCTGCTGATGCACGGCACGGCGGACCGGATTACGTCTTGGCATGCAAGCGAGCAGCTGGCCCGCCTACTGTCGGGCAAATGCGAATGGCGCGCATGGGAAGGCGGCTTGCACGAGCTGCACAACGATACGGAAGGATTAGAAACGATTGACTATATATCAGATTGGGTGAACAGACAGTTATAACGAATGTTTATCCTGGCAAGTAAGGGAGGCCTGTGATCCGTGCTCAAGGAATTATTGCTGCAATTTTTCCTTTCCGTATTGCCCGTATTCGCCTTCCTGTTGTGGCACGACAAAGAACGCGGCTGGAAAGGCGTCGAGCTGTTTATCGCAGCCGCAAGCGGTATATCCATCGTGCTGTGCATGCTTACTTCGTTAAGCCTGTACCAGTTCGACTTGGATTACAGGGTCGTGCCGTTGCTGATCGGGTCCTTGTACGGAGGCTTCCGGGCGATGCTGGCATTGTCCGTTTTGTACGCCGGTTTAAGAATTCCCGCGCTCGACAGCAACTGGGAAACGATCAGCTTTGTCGTTTTCTTGTTGCTGTTTATCGCCTTGTGGTCCGGTTTTATTCAAATGTTTCAGGCTTCCGGCCCGGAGCGGAAAGAACGGATAGGCGCCCTTTTGATGAGTTTGGTCTTAATCTATGCTTCGTTTTCTTTCGGCGGTTTTATGCAATATATCGGTGCGGAATGGACCGTCGAGCTGATCGCAGGCTCGCTGCTGGCGATTATGGGGCTGCTGTTGTCTACCTGGCTGTCCATTTTCATCATCGAAGGCATCAAGGAAAAGCAGTCGTTGTACGACAAAGTGCTGCAGCTGTCCGACCAGTACCGCAACGAGGTGGAAAAGCTTCAGCAATTCATCGACAAAGCGCCGTTAGCCGTCATGATCGTCGATCACAACGGCGTCATCACGAACGCGAACGAAGAATCGGTCAAGCTGCTTAATTTGAAGCAGGAATACGGCAGCGCCGATCGTCTGACGGATATCCATTACAAATCGGTGTTCCAATCCGCAGGCGGAGAAACGGGCATCAAATTGCTCCATGACGCCCTGAACGGACAAGTGACGATGATTAAGCCGAATTTGGAAAACAATAAAATGCTTCTGTACATATCCGTCGTCCTTCGCGATGTAACAAACGATCATATTTCCGGCGCCGCCCTTATTGCGCAGGACGTGACGGAGCTGAGCCAGCTTCGGAACGAGGTCGGGCGCATGGAACGATTAAGCCTGGTCGGACAAATGGCGGCCAGCATTACGCACGAGATTCGCAATCCGATGGCGGTCATTCGCGGATTCGTGCAGCTGATTCAGGAACGGAGCCCGCAAAGCCAGCATCAGTATTTTCGCATCATTATGGGCGAGCTGGACCGGGCGAACATGATCATCAGCGATTTTTTGTCGCTGGCGCAAAACCGGGAGCTGAATTTGGATCTGTCGTCGTTGAACGAAACGATCAACGACCTTATTCCGCTGATCGTCGCGGACGCCAATCTTCGCGGGCAATCGGTGGAGGTCGAACTTTGCGGGGAGCTTCCGCCCATTATGCTCAACGACCGCGAGATCAAGCAAATGCTGCTGAACCTGGCCCGCAACGGCATGGAGGCCATGGACGAAAAAGGCGTGCTGCGCATCAGCACCCATTGCGAAAACGGGACGGTCAGCATCCGGATTGCCGACGAAGGGGTGGGCATCTCGCAAGAGCAGATGAAGCAGCTGTTCGAGCCGTTTTATACGACAAAGACGCGCGGAACCGGATTGGGACTGCCGCTCTGCCTGAGCATCGCCGAACGTCACGGGGGGCGTATCGAAGTCGAGAGCGTCGAAGGGAAGGGAACGACTTTTGTTGTAACGTTTGACATATCCGCTCAAGCCGCGGAGCATACTAGCGCTTAGGAGAAGGCGGGGCCAGTCGGCCTGCGGCCTTTTGCATCCACGAGGAAAGGATGTGGCTGGAATGTCGCAGCAGCAAGCGGGAGAAGGCAGCTCGAAGGAGCAGCAGCGTCAGGAAGCGGGCAACGTCCGGGCCAAAGCGGCGGCGGACGAAACGTCCAGCGGATACGACAAAAAGCTGTCCGGGCCGAACCGTCCGTCCGTATAACCGGCGGGCGGGCAGAGGCTCGAACGGCACATGATTTACGTGGCCGGAGCGTCAAGCTCCGGTTGCTTTATTTTCGGAACGAACGTTATAATAGTAACTACAATGAAGCAATAAAGGAGTGTGTTACGATGTCTATGTCATTTGAGAGATATATGCTGGATATGGTGCAGCCGATGCGCGACGAGCTTACTCGCCTGGGCATTCAAGAGCTGCGTACGCCCGAAGAGGTAGAAGAGCATTTGCCGGGGGCTGCCGGAACGGCGCTTGTCGTCATCAACTCCGTATGCGGCTGCGCGGCGGGCCAATGCCGTCCCGGCGTGGCGCAAGCGTTGAACCACAGCAAGACGCCGGATCATTTGTTTACCGTATTTGCCGGCCAGGACAAGGAAGCGACGGCCAAAGCCCGCGAATATTTCGCGCCGTACCCGCCGTCGTCCCCTTCGATCGCCCTGATGAAGGACGGCGAGCTGGTCCATTTTATCGAACGTCACCAAATCGAGAACCGTTCCGCCGCGGAAATCGCCGCCGACTTGACGGAAGCGTTCGATAAATATTGCTAAGAGGCCCGCAACAGATGAGCTTGCAGCGGCAAATTATCGAACGGCTCGGCGTGAAGCCGGCGATCGATCCGGACGAGGAGATTCGCCGGCGGGTCGATTTTCTTAAACGGTATGTGATCGATTCGGGCACGACCGGCTTGCTCATTGCCATCAGCGGCGGAATTGACAGCGCCGTAGCCGCGGGGCTGTGCAAGCGCGCCACGGATGAGCTTGCCGCCGAGACGGGCAAGGCCTATATGACGCTCGGCGTCTTCCAGCCGTACGGCGAGCAGGCGGATATCGCGGACAGCTACGCGGTGGCGGAAGCTTTCGGCTTGAAATATACGGTCGAAACGAACATCGAGGATGCCGTGGACGAAATCGCGCTTGAAGTCGAGCACGGCTTCAAGAAGCTGGGCATGCCCCGCCACCTTAGCCGGGGCGGCAAAGGCAACGTAAAGGCCAGAACGCGCATGGTCATGCAATACGCCCTGGCGTTCGACTTGAATTTGCTCGTCGTGGGCACCGATCACGCTTCCGAAGCGCTGACCGGATTTTTCACCAAATGGGGTGACGGAGCGGTCGATATTACTCCGCTTTCCTCGCTGAACAAACGTCAAGTGCGGCAAATCGCCGCAACGCTGGGCGTCCCGCAAAGCGTGCTGGACAAAGCGCCAACGGCCGGCTTATGGGAAGGCCAGACGGACGAAGGCGAGCTGGGCATCTCGTACAGCGACAACAGCGATTATCTCGAAGGCAAGGAGATTGCGCCGGAAGTGCGGGAAAAGCTGGAGAAGCAGTATTTGAAGACGGAACATAAGCGATCGCCGATTCCCGGCATTTAATCGCCCTTATAAGAGATCGGCCGCCGAACTTCGCGTTCGGCGGCTTTTTTTTGCATTTATAAGAAAGTACAAGGCTCATCCTTTACCGGGCTGATAGGTTAACGCGAAACGTAAGCTGCGCCTCCAAAGGACGTCGTCAGCGCTTACGCTTGATTCGCATCGCGCGCGATGAAATGTCACAGTGGTTTCACAATTGCATAGCCCCTTCGAGTCATGCGCCCGGCTGTCCGGCACGGTTACAATGAGGTCATTCCCAAATTCGAGTGGAGGATGATGGACGATGAAATTACGGAAATCGATTGCCGGAGCTGCTATAGCCGCCGTGTTGGCGATAGGAGCGACGGTGCCGGCATCGGCGCATGACGGGTGGACGCAGACCAATACGCCGATCGCGGCGCCCGGCCAGACAACGTACGTGGAGCTGATGCTGGGCAACCATTCCAACGATCACAAAAGCTACAGAATCGCCGGGCAATGGAGTCCCGACACGACCAAAGTGTACGTGACGACTCCGGCAGGCGTGAAAGCTGACATTACCGGCACCCGCTTTTACGCCGGGGAAAGCGCGACGGAAACGGAGCCGGCCGTCAACAACTATTTCGTCGCTTCGTTTAAATCCGCCGTGCCCGGCGCCTATATCGTATCAGCGGAAGGGGACAGCGTGTTCAAGCACGGGGAGACCGCCAGCCGGACGCTGCGAAGCGCCAAATCGTTTGCGGCGGTCGCCGATATTCCCGTGGCGTCGCGCGTCAAGGCGCTGCAAGGCTTTGCCCGGCAGGTCAGTCCCGACCGAGCGGAGCTGATCCCGCTGTTCAACCCCGCCGCCGTACATCCCGGACAGGAAATCGCCGTTCAGCTGCTGCTGAAAGGACAGCCGCTGGCCGATACGAGCGTGGACGTCATCCGGAGAAGCACTTCGGAAGCCGTCGAGCTGGTGACGGACAAGAACGGCGTCGTCAAGCTGGAGGCGGGAGCGGCCGACTATTATTTGGTCCGGGCCAAGCCGAGCGCGGCGGAAGGCAAGGAAGGCGAATACAGCGTCACGAATTACGAGGCGACCATGACCTTCACGGTGCAAAATGAAACGCCCGACCTTCCGGGCAGCCCGTCGAATGCGGCTCCTCTCCTTTACGTCAACGCCGATCTGTTCTTGACGGAAAGCAAGCTTGTCAGCGGCACGACTATGGTCGACGCGTCCTTCGTTCGCGAGCATATCGACCCGGAGTTTAAGGGAGAAGGCATGACGTCCTTGCGCGCGGCGGCGGAAGCGGCCGGGCTGAACGTGGAATATTTTCCGGCGGCAGGGGCTAATCGCGCGGCTGTCGCGGTCTACGCAAGGTAGCGGACGAGCTTGGCCATGAGGATGAAATTATGCGCCTTGAGCGCGATGCTGTTTCTAATCGGGGCGTGTTTGCCGGGATTCGTCTCGGCGCACGCCTATATTTATCAATCGGAGCCGCTGGCCAATGCCGAGCTGGAGCGGCCGCCCGCACGAATCAAGCTTGTATTTACGGAAAAAATCAACGTGAAAGTAAGCCAAATCACGGTAGAAAATACGGCAGACGGCAGCGAGGTGAAGGGCAAGCTGAGCCACGACGGCGACTTGACGCTGCTCTACGATTTGCCGGCTCTAGACGACGGCGTTTACAAAGTCGTATGGCAGGTGCTGTCGCTGGATACGCATGTGACGGACGGCTCGTTCAAGTTTGCGGTCGGCGTCAAGCTGGAGCAGGAGAAGCCGGACGAGACGGCGTCGCTGGACGGCGGCGCGAGCGCCGGCGGACGTCCGGGCGGCGACGGCGCTGGCAGCGGAAAGGCGGGCGATGAGGCCGGAGCCGGCCGTGAAGGCGGCGCCGGCGGCAAAGGCGACGGAAGCGGGAGCGCCGGCGGGCGTCCGGCCGGAGGCAACAGCGGCGAAGGAGGCTCATCGGCCGCCTCATCGCCAAAGCCCGCTTCGCCTCCCGCTTCGCCGTCCGCCGTCGAGAGCCCTTCGCCGGTTGCCGTTCAGCCGGCCGAGCCGAAGCCGTCGCCGCCGAGCGGACAAGACGGCGAAGAGGAATCGCCCGGCCGGACGGCTGCCGCCGACGACGATGAAACCGCGTCCGACGGCGGCTTGCGCAGCGACGAAGATGCCGCGGGGGAGGACGAAGCGAAAGGATCCGGCGGCAATACGGACGGCAGCGCCAACGATGACGGTCTGTCGGCGGCAGAGCCGGGCAATCCCGATGCCGATCCTGCCCCAGATAATCCCGGCACCGTTATCGGCGACGGCAGTAACGGATCGGCAGGCGCGGCTCCGTCCGGGCACGAGCATCATTCGCCGGGCGGTCACAGCGGAAGCGGGCAAGCCGGCAGAGAGCTGTCGGCCGTCTTGCTGCGCATCGCCGATGCGATAGCCGGCGCGGCGGTAGGCGCGTTGTTGTTCGTGCGGTACGGGCTATGGAGAAACGAAACGACGCCGCATCCGCCGGGCTTTTCGCTGCAGGCGGAACGTTACGTCATGGTCGGCGCGGCCTTGACCTGGGCCGTTACCGGCTGGACCAAAGTGGGCATGCTGATGGGCCAATTCGAAACGGTGTCGTTCGGGACGGTGCTGACCGACACGATGCTCGGTCAAATGAGCGTCATGCGCCCGGCGGCGGCGCTGCTGCTGACGGTGCTGTCGTTTGCGCCCGAGCGGGAGGCGAGTTGGGCGAATCCGCTCAAATATGCGGCCGCGGCGGCCGTCATCGCGACGTTCCCGCTGACCGGCCACGCCTATTCGGCCGTTGACAACGCCGCGGCGGCAATAGCGGCCCATACGGTTCATATGGGGGTTGCCTCCATATGGATCGGCGGGCTTACCGCCTTATGGCTGCTGGCCGGCATGAAGGAAAGCTTGCCCGCATTGAACCGCGTGGCGGCGAGATTTTCGTTTTGGGCTTTGCCCGGCATTTTCCTCGTTGCGATAAGCGGCATATGGCTGGCGGCGGGGCGGCTGAACGGTTGGAGCGAGCTTCTCGGCACCCGTTACGGCTTGCTGTTGACGGCCAAAGGCTCGCTGCTTGCGCTAATCGTTGCGCTGGGCGCCGTCCACCGGTTCGCGTTTATGCCGCGCATCGAAGCGGCCGTCCGCCGCGGCGGCGGCCAAGCCGGGGCCCAAGCGGACGAGGCGGCGGCGCGCGGCTTCAGCACGGGCTTGCGCATCGAGGTGGCGGCGGCCGCCGCTCTTATTGTCCTTGCGGGCTGGCTGGCTTCCA